>JAEHJW020003399.1_pt1 | contig 10775 bp, 11 predicted proteins | sample 9271431 | NCBI WGS metagenome assembly JAEHJW02
CCTTGAAGGCCGGTGTGTGGTTCCGCCGTGTTCGTCTGGTCATGCTCTCTCCTGATCCGCGGCATCCTCGCCGCTGTCAGGCAGAAAATCCACTCATCCCCCTGTCCAGATTCCCCAGGCCAGCTCTTACCAAGAGACCGGAAGGCAATCATTGACCTGCTGATCCGCCCTGCCGATGACGCTGGCAACGTGATCGCGGCCTTCCCGGGGGGTTCCTATTGGACGGAGCTATTCGGCCTGGGCATCTCTCAGGATGAAAACCACGCCGATTTCGTAGGCATCCGGGCGACGCTGGCATGGAGCATGCCACAAGGCGAATACCGGGTCGAACGCAAATTCCTGAAGGAATGGCTCGCGCCGCAAGATTTTGAAAGAGCGGAAGAGAGGGAACGGGTTTCGGCTCACCAACTCGAACCGCTGTCGCTGCACTATATTGATGCCAAGCGCGACATGGATGAAGACCTCCGCGCCCGCACCTCGTTTTGGCGTCGCTTGACGGACGATCTCGGGCTGGATGACACCTCCATCGCGGCGGCAGAAACGCTGCTGAGCGATCTCAATCGGCAACTGGTCGATGGCAGTGCCGTTCTGAAGCATGTCGGGGACCATCTTGGCGGCATCAAGGGTGTTCTGGCCAGCGACAAAGCCACCGTCGATATCTCGCCCGTCGCCCGCCGCCTACGCGATCTGGCGAAGGGTCTGGATGTAAGCATAACCGGGGCGGGCGATCTCTCCTTTCCGCTGGCGCGGCACGGGATGGGCACCCGTAGCCTCGCCTCGCTCATGGTGTTTCAGGCCTTTGCACGCTGGCGCTCGCAACAGGCGATGCAAGAACACAACTCTGTTCACACATTCCTGGCCCTGGAAGAGCCAGAAGCCCACCTGCACCCGCACGCACAACGCGCGCTCTACAGCCAGGTTCAGGCGATGCAGGCACAGGTGATGGTAAGCACTCACTCCTCCTATTTTGCAAGCCAGGCCAAGCTCGGACAGCTCCGGCTGTTCCGCAAAGACGGCGCGGCCAGCAAGGTCTGTAGCCTCGATATCTCGAACCTCAGTCGGGACGACGTACAGAAGCTCGAAAACCGCATTATGGTGACGCGCGGGGACCTTCTGTTTTCCAGTGCTCTGCTGCTGTTCGAAGGGGAGACAGAGGAGGCCGCGCTTCCGGTCTTCGCCGAACGATATTGGGGCAACTCAATTCATCAACTCGGCCTAAGCTTTGTGCCGGTCGGTGGGAACGATTATTTCCCGTTCGTCTGGCTGGCCAAAAGCCTAGAAATTCCCTGGTTCATACTGTCCGACGCCGAATCGCAACCGCTCCACATGCTCAAATCGAGCCTATGTAAAGCCGGGTTTCCAAATGGCTTGCAGCTTGCGAACGTCGTCACCATGGACCCCGGTAATGATTTCGAGGCCCAGCTTATAGCTGATGGGTATGCACCAGAAATCGAGGCCGCTTTCAATTCCTACTATCAAAAACAGGACTACATCTCTGAGCACATGGAGAGTCAGAAAGGGCAGAAAAAGAAAGGGGGCGGCCTCAAGGATTTTAATGTGCCGGATGGCCGCAATCTGGCAATTCTCGATGCGCTGTCTTCACAGAAAACGAGTATGGCAGTCCCTTGTGCCACCCACATCGCGGCGATTACGGATGACAGCCGGACGCCACCTCCACGCGTACGTATGATATTCAAAGAGATCTCAGCGAAGCTGGGATGGGCAGCCCGGACACCTCCGCCATGAAGCTGTCCCTCTCCAAGGCTCAACAACAGGTTGTTGACCACGATGAAGGGGCGATTCTGGTGGTCGCCGGCCCAGGCTCGGGCAAGACGAGGGTTCTTACTGAGCGTGTCCGCACCCTTTTGCAGAGGTCCAGGGCGCATTTCAAGGTGCTGGCGCTGACCTTCAGCAACAAGGCAGCGAATGAAATGGCTGAGCGGCTGGAAAGCCTCGGGGAGCAAAGGCAGCGCGCGACCGTAAGCACACTGCACGGTTTTTGCCTAGAACTGCTGGCAGACCGGGGCAAGGCTATCGGGGTAACAGGCCATCCGCAGATTTTCGAGCGTGCGCAGGATCGTCGACAGGTCCTGATGCTGGCGGTAAACAGCGATCCCCTGCTGTGGAGCCAGTTGGCCGAGGCCAGATCGACAAAAGATCAGAACAACCGGATAGATGACTGGTTAAAGGAAATCTCGCGGATAAAGGCGCATCCGCTCACGGGGGTTCCCGACGCTGGTAGTTTTGAAGAGCATCTGCTTGAAGCCTATAATGCAGGTCTGGCAGCGTCTGGAGCATACGACTTCGATGATCTACTGCTGCTTGCCTTTCGGCTACTCTCAGAAGTCCCTAAGGTCGCCGGTCTCTACAGGCGAATCTATCGGTATATTTGTGTGGATGAAGCCCAGGACCTGAACGAAGCACAGTATGCGGTGATTACCGCGCTATGCGGGGATGGCTTCCGGAATGTGATGATGGTGGGTGATCCGAAGCAGTCCATCTATGGGTTCAACACTTCGAGTCCCCGGTTCATGGAAGAATTTGCCCAAGAATTCGGGGCGAAGCGGATCGAACTGACCGAAAATTTTCGGTCTTCACAGATGGTCGTGCGGGCTGCGCGGCAACTGATCCCAAGCTACTCGGTAGAGGGTCAGCTTCCGATCGTGGGCTGGGTCCGGGTGCTTGCAGGTAACGATGAAGCCCATGAAGCCACGCTCATTGTTGATGAAATAGAGCGGCTGCTACGCGAAGGTCATCCTGATATCGAGGGAGGCTTCACCCTCTCGAAATGCGCAGTTCTCGGCCGAAACCGATATTGCATCATCGCGGTGGAGCGTGAGCTTGGGGCACGCGGCCTGAACTTTTATCGTCGCCTGTCTGCCGCTCACGAATACGAATCGTATCTGCTCCAGCAGTTCCTGTTGGGATTGCGGCTGCTGGCCAATCCGGCAGACCGGTTCCACATGAATGCACTGCTGAAAGCTTGGAGTATACCAGCAGCCTCGGTTCCTGCATGCTCCACCGCCGGAGAGGTGGTAGATGCGTTGTCGGCCGTTGTGCAAACTGGCGCGGGTCGGGATTGCCTAGCCGTAATCGAGGCATTGAAGACGATTGCCACCAGTCAGACACTAAGGTTGCCACCGGCCCTGGCGGTTTTGAAAGGTCATGCGGACGGGTTCTATGAAGAAGCTCGGCAGTACGTCTACAGCGATGCCGATCTGATTGCTAGCGAGTGGGATCAGTATCTTCGTAACAAGCCCTCGGCTGCGACGCTGGGCGGCTTTCTGAGTAATATGGCGCTGGGGTCCACCCAACAGCCCAACGCAGATGGCGTGACGTTGATGACGGTTCACGCCTCGAAGGGCCTAGAATTCGATGCGGTGTTCCTGGTTGGAATGGCTGAAGGGATATTCCCAGACTACCGGGCAGGAAACAGCGCTTCCGCATTGAATGAAGAATTGCGCAATGCCTTCGTTGCCGCCACGCGATCGAAGCGCTTGCTTTATCTAAGCTACCCGAAGCTCCGCAAAATGCCCTGGGGAGACCTCCGGCACGCGACTCAATCGCGTTATCTGACAGCGATGGCGCAAGTCGGATAGCAGGCGGTCGGTGGGATGAGGGGAGCAAATCATGCCGCGCTCTTCAACGCCGCGTAGAGGGTCGAGCGGGCCACGCCAAAGCTCCGAGCAACCGTCCGGCCGTTCTCTCCGGATACCAGCAATGCGCGAGCATGGACGATCTGCGCGGCCGTCAGCTTGATGGGCCGACCGAGCTTCCGGCCCCGCCGCTTCGCCGCCTGTAGCCCCGCCTGGGTGCGCTCCACGATGAGACTGCGCTCGAACTCAGCCAGTGCCTCCATGATGTGCAGCACCAGGCGGCCGCCGGCACTCTCGGTGTCGATCGGATCGGACAGGCTGCGGAAACCGATGCCGCGCGCGCCCAGCTCAGCGATCAACTGCACCAGGTGGGCGAGGGATCGCCCTAGCCGGTCGAGCTTCCAGACGATGAGGGTGTCACCGGACGACAGGGCAGGCGAGGGCCTTGGTCAGCCCCGGCCGCTCCGTGCTGGTGTCCGTGAAGATGCGGTCGCACCCGGCAGCCGTCAGCGCGTCCCGCTGCAAGGCGAGGTCCTGGTCGGCCGTCGAGACTCGTGCATAGCCGAAAAGCATGCGTCGTTTTCGGACAATCAAGATCACAGATGAAGATTTTGTCGATGCCGGTCAGAATCCGTAGATAAATGCCGACGCGTATAATCTTGGCATAGGAGTTGCTGAAGCCAAGTTCCACCGTCAAACGCATGGTGGCAACGCGCTGGGTTCACCAACAATGTCAAGCCCTTGCCGCCGCAGGCGGTGGCCAACGGCCAGGCTTTACATTGTTGGTGAGCCAGCCAAAATCGACCACCGCGGCTGACGGCTTCCACTGAACATTGGCGAAAATCTACGGATTCACACCGGCGCCAACAGTCCGTCACGCGGCCTTGTGCAACGTAAAGTCCACATGCACCGCATCGTAGGGAAAGACCACGCGTCCACTGTCTGTCCGATCGAGCACCCCGGCGGTTAACAAGGCTTGCACATCGCCATGCACGGCCTTCACGTCGCGATTGACCTGGCGGGCCACTTCGCGGATGGTCATTTCGCCATGTCCGGTCATCGCTTTCATGATGTCCCATCGCTTGGCGGTGAGCACCTTCCATAGCAGTTCGACCGTTGTGAAGCTGATGAACTCGCCCACGTGTTCGCCACGAAAGGCGGCGGCCATCTGGCGTTGGGTGTCCTCGATCGAGGATACACCGAGCGTTACGGTTCGCATTGTCCTGCCCTCCACGTTGCCACGTCCTTCCAGAAATCAGCTTGCAGGGTGGCCAGATCAATAAAGTGGTACGCCATCTCGCGTTCTCCGACATGCTTGTGGTCGCCTTTGCCGGCCTCATTGTCGTAGCGCAGGACGCAGATGTCTTCCGATACCAAGGCCAGGCGGTATTTAAAGCCGTGCGCGCTGCCACGCAGGGGCTCGGGCACCCACCAGATCACCATTTCGACGAATGCCGTTTCCGACAGACCTTCGCGTTTTCGAAACAGCAATTCGGCTTCCATGTTGGAGTATATACCAACAAATCAGCGTGTTGCCAATTATCCCAACACCCAGGGCCTTCCGGTGGCACCCGGCCCTACAGCGTTGAATTTTGCGGTGTCGCATAACTTGTAAAACCTACGACACCTAGGCAGCCTCCCATCCTGCTTAGCTTTTTCTTGTCGCGCATCTTTGTCGCGTGTTGTATTTATCACGCGACATAACTTGCAACAGGAAAGCCCATGCCCAAGAAGCCCGCTGCCGGTCCCTTGATCGGCTATGCCCGCGTCTCCACTCAGGGCCAAGACCTCGCCCAGCAACGCGCTACGCTGCGGGAGGCGGGCTGCACCCGGATTTTCGAGGAAAAGATCAGCGGCGCAAAACGCGACCGGCCCGAACTGGGTCGACTGCTCGACCACTTGCGCGCCGGCGACGTGGTGACGGTAACACGCCTGGACCGCCTCGCCCGCTCCACCCGCGACCTGTTGGAAATCGCCGAGTGCATCAAGGAGGCAGGCGCAGGTCTGCGTTCGCTGGCCGAGCCGTGGGCCGATACCACGACGCCGGCAGGACGCATGGTGTTGACTGTGTTCGCCGGCATGGCCGATTTCGAGCGGTCCCTGATTGTGGAGCGCACCAGCGCCGGCCGGGTCGCGGCCAAGGCGCGCGGTGTGCGCTTCGGGCCGCGGCCCACCCTCGCGGCCGAGCAGATCGCCCATGCCCGCCAGCTCATCGAGGCGGAGGGCAAGCCCGTGGCCGAAGTGGCCCGCTTGCTGGGGGTCCATCGGGCCACCCTCTATAGGGCATTAGAGGCTGCTTAGATAGAAGCATGCAGCAATCTTGCAGAAGTCTCTTCAATATAATAGCATGCAGCAATCTTGCAGAATGACGGTGACGATTTATGGCCTCGGTGGTAGCGTTTGTGTCGCAGAAGGGCGGCGTCGGAAAGAGCACGTTGGCCCGTGCCCTGGCCCGTGAAGCTGCGGCAGGCGGGCTACGGGTGAAGGTGGCTGACCTCGACACCCAGCAGGGAACCTCCGTCGATTGGCACCGGCTTCGCCTTGGTGCAGGTATCGAGCCTGTCGTCTCCGTCGAGGCATTCGCCACGGCAGCCCAAGCGCTGGCCGTGGCCGGTGCCTATGACATCCTCATCATCGACGGGCCGGCCCGAACCAGCCAGGGAACGCTTGAGATCGCGAAGGCCGCCAGCCTTGTGGTGCAGCCCACAGGAGCATCGCTGGATGACCTGCGGCCGGCCGTGCGCGAGTTCCACGCCCTTGCCAAAGCGGGCCTGCCAGTTGATCGCCTGACCTTTGCGCTCAATCGCATCGGCACAGACGCCGAGGAAGCGGAGGCGCGGGCCTATCTCCAAGAGGCGGGCTACAGCGTCCTTTCCGGGTGTCTGGTGGAGCGCCCGGCCTATCGCCGGGCGCAGAACGGCGGCCATGCCGTGACTGAAACCCGTTACAGCGCGCTCAACGCGCGCGCCGATGCCCTCATCCAATCCCTTATCGACCGAGTGACCGATCATGGCTGATGTCTCGAAGCTGAAACAGGTTCGCCGCTCCCTTGGTGCGCCTCCCTCGATCGAGGAAGCCAGCCCCAACCTCAGAGCGCCGGAAATTGCCCCCCTGCCCTCGCCTGTCGAAGTTGGGACAGAGGCCGGCCCCCGGCGACGCGATGCCCGCGCCCTGCGGCGCACAAACCGGACCCTACCTTTTGCGACGCGAGTTAGCCCCGAGTTCGACAACCGTTTACGGGACATCGCCGAGCGCGACGGTATCAAGCTGGTGGAGCTGCTAGAGCGGGCATTGGACGCCTATGAAGCCAAGCAATAAAAGCATGCAGCAAGATTGCAGAGAGGTTGCCGCAAGAGGATTAATATGAGCCACGAGCGCGCCGCGCGGCGTCCGCGCACCTATCTGAATATCGACTTCGACAAGAAAGACCATGCCAAGCGGCATGGCGCGCAGTGGGATGTTCAGCGCAAAAGCTGGTATGTGCTTGGGAACGTGCCGGCCGAGCTACTCAACTACGTCGCTCCAGATCCGTTGCAGGCAAGCCTGGCGCGGCTTCAGGCGAGGGTTACGGAGGTTGAAGAAAAGGCGAAATCGAGCTTGAGGCGGCCGCCGCCTGGCGATGAGCAGGCCGATTTCTTTGTGCCGACGCTCTACGATGTTGCGACCAAGGACAGCCGTTCCATCATGGATGTGGCCGTTTTTCGCTTGTCGAAGAAAGACAAGCGAGCAGGGGAGACGATCCGCTACGAGCTGACGGACGGTTATGTGGAAGTCAAAGCCGGCTCGGATGGCATGGCCTCAGTGTGGGATTACGACATCGTGTTGATGGCGATTTCCCATCTCACCGAAGCGATGAACCGATACCGCAATGGGCGGGGAGAAAAGCCCGGCCTGGCCTTTCGTCCACACGTCTCTGAAATCCTGAAATTTTGCCGTCGCTCGGATGGCGGCCGGCAGTATGAGGAGATCGAGGGAGCCTTAGATCGCCTCAAGAACACCACCATCAAGATCGTCAGAACCACAAGGAAAGGGCGCGGCAGCCGCCTCATGCGTGAGGCGCAGGCCGAGGGGCTAATCGGTAATTACAAGACGGTTTCCTATGCCGACACCGGCCGCGTTGCGATGGTGGAAGTAGAGATTCCAGGGTGGATTTACCGCGAGGTTGTTGAGGCCGAGAACCCGGAAGTCCTCACGGTCCATCCCGCGTTCTTCCTGATCGAACCCGGCATCGGTCGCTTTCTCTATCGTGTCGCGCGCCGGGCGGCAGGGAAGGGGGAGGCCCGGTGGGCGTTCCGCACGATCTATGAACGCAGCGGCAGCGCCGGTACTTTCAAGGAGTTTTGCCGCATCCTGCGCGGCATTATCGCGGTCAACGACTTGCCCGAATACAGCTTGAGCGAGGTTCCGGGCAAAGAGGGGCCGACGCTCATTATGGCCCATCGCGACGCCATTCCGTCGATCGAGTCGGCCCAGCCAGAAAGTGGGTAATAGACGGAATACCTGTCGCCAATTCGCTATCATGCACCAGCACCCCCTACGGCCTACCCTTTTGATTCGTTCAGGTTGTGGATAGCCCGTCTATTACCCACCCAATCCCGTCTATTACCCACCAATCTCCGTCGATTACCCACCAATCTCCGTCGATTACCCACCGGACACTCGTATAACTCATTGATTCAATATGGGGTAATGGTGATTTTTTCGTCTATAACTCTTTAAAACATACATAAAACCTTAAAAACGGCTCAGCTTGTGGATAACTTTCGCCGATTAGAAACCCCAAGCGGGCCTAAGAAGATCCGCACCGCCTCTTGGGGGCTACGACCCCGCCGGCTTGTGCCCTTCTGGGCGTCCCGGCCGTCCCACCCGGCATCCCCCCCTGCTTGCCGCTGCGCGGCTGCGCTCCGCTGCGGCCTCCAGTCGGCTCCTTGAGCCATCTCCGCAGCCAAGAAGGAAAGAGGCATTGACGAAAGAAAGCTTTTTGTAGTAATGTTTATACACAACTGATTTGCCTTTGCAAACAGGAGTGCCGCCCATGACCATCACCACCCTATCCAGCCGGGAGTTCAATCAGGACACCAGCCGCGCCAAGAAAGCCACCTCAGAGGGGCCGGTGTTTATCACCGACAGGGGCAAACCCGCCCATGTGCTGCTCAGCATCGAGGACTATCGGCGCATCACGGGCAGCCACCGCAAAATCGCCGACGCGCTGGCGATGCCCGGTCTCGCAGACATCGAGTTTGATCCGCCCCGCGTCAACATCGGCATCCGGCCGGCCGATTTCTCCTAATGTTCGTCCTCGATACCAACGTCGTTTCCGAGCTGCGCAAGATACGCTTGGCGAAAGCCGACCCGCACGTCGAGCAGTGGGCCGACAGCGTGGATGCGGGCAGCCTGCACATATCGGCCATCACCATCCTTGAACTGGAAATCGGTATTTTGCAAATCGAACGCAAAGATCCCCGACAAGGCACGGTGCTGCGCACATGGCTCGATACGCTCGTTTTGCCCGAGTTCAACGGTCGGATTTTTCCCGTCGATACGGCTGTCGCACAGCGCTGCGCGCGTCTGCATGTGCCCGACCCGCGCGCCGAGCGCGATGCGCTGATCGCCGCTACAGCCCTGGTACATGGCATGACGGTCGTGACCCGCAACCTCGCCGACTTCGAGACAACCGGCGTGCCGCTCTTGAACCCGTGGGATGCTCCGCAATGACCGAGAAGCAGAAAACCAAGCAGGGGAGCTGGAACAACCCAAAAGTCCCTATGTGTAGCGGCTCAAGATCGTCTGGGCTCTGGCGCGAGATTCTGCGCCACGACGGGCACACATTATTTGAGACGGGCGTGAGATCGCCGGCGCCGACGCACATTCGATGAGATGGCTCACAGCGGCAGGCCGCCGAGGCGAAAACCGGCCGCATGCCGGGAAAGGCAGGGGAGGGGCGTGTCATATCGCGATGGAATTGATCCTGACTACCAAATCGATCCGCTTGCGATCAGTCTTTCAAACCCGGGGTTGGAATATCGGTTTTGGTAACTGCCCAGGTTGTGGGTTGGGTATAGCTACCCGTGTTGGAGGTTTGGGATAAGTTGGGCGGGGTCGCTGGTCAGGGTGTTGAGGAGGTTCCAGGCTTGTTTTCTGGCGGTCGAGAGTATCGATCGGATGACGGCAAAATCCCTAGCCCGGATATCTCACAGAAAGTAGGTGCATCGGGGCTCTGAATCGGCGAAAGTTCTTCTGCAACAAAGCCTTGCGGCGATGCAGAGGAGGTCCCCGATGCCGACAGACTGTAACCCGGCGCAGTTTGAATTTCCACGCCTGGAAGGGCGCGCTGTTGTGGCGAGTTTCGACGGCGGGCGCATCACCACGGACGCCGGTGCGCTCTTGCTGGGCGCCGCCGACCGGGTGATCGGCCTGACCCGCCGCTTCGCCGCCTGCTTCAAGGATGCGCGCCACGCACCATTCGTGGAGCACAGTGTGCAGACGCTGGTGACGCAGCGGGTGGTTGGCATTGCGCTGGGCTATGAGGATCTGATCGACCACGACGAACTCCGCCACGACCCGGTGCTGGCGGTGCTGGCGGGCAAGCTTTCCGCCGGGCGGGCCGACTATGCGCCGCTGGCGGGCAAGAGCACGCTGAACCGGCTGGAACGCAGTCGCCCCGACCCCACCCGCTACGCCCGCATCGCCGCCGATCCGGCCGCGATCGAGGCCTTGTTCGTCGATCTGTTCCTGGATGCTTACGCACAGCCGCCGGAGCAGATCACGCTCGATCTGGATGCCACCGACGACCCGCTGCACGGGCATCAAGAGGGCCGCTTCTTCCACGGCTATTACGACAGCTACTGCTACCTGCCGCTCTACGTGTTCTGCGGCCGCCACCTGCTGGCGGCGAAGCTGCGTCCGGCGAACATCGACGCCGCAGCCGGAGCAACCGAGGAGATCGCCCGCATCGTCGGGCAGATCCGTGCCCGCTGGCCGGGCGTGCGCATTCTGCTGCGCGCCGACAGCGGCTTCTGCCGTGATGCGCTGATGACGTGGGCGGAGGAGAACCGGGTGGACTACGTGTTCGGCCTGCCGCGCAACGTGCGGCTGGCGGGTGAGATCGCGGCGGAGTTGCAGGCGGCCCGTGCGGAGGCGGACGTAACCGGCAAGCCGGCGCGGCGGTTCAAGGACTTC
>JAEHJW020007062.1_pt1 | contig 10761 bp, 28 predicted proteins | sample 9271431 | NCBI WGS metagenome assembly JAEHJW02
TAATATCTCTAGCTGTTTAGTATCTGCGTACTTTGCGCTTTTACCTGTTTTATAATCTACTAATTTTGCTACGTCGCCATCTATTATAAGCAAATCTGCAATCCCACGCCACCACACATTTTTATCGTAGTAATCGCATGCTTCTAGGTTAGCAGTAAGCCCTAACTTAATCTCACAATGCTTTTCACCAGACATGTTTTTAAGTGTGCTTAATGCTTCTTCTATAAACTTAAACTCACTTGGCAATGGTTTATCATCACGGACGTATTCTTCAGCAGCTTTGTGCATACGTAGCCCGTAATATAAGTGATCTTGAGGTGGTTCTTTTATATCCTTTTTAACCTTTAGCCTGTAGTACTTGTGTGGGCATTGTTTATACAAACTTAATGATGAATACGACCATTTTACAGACATGTTTACTCCTCCGTTTTTACAGGTACGATAGATGCGATGCCACCTGATACAACCGATGCTTTAAGCATTTCGTCTGCTATTTTAAACGCGTTATCAGCGGTACCTTTTTTATATCCGTCGCGCATTAATAGCCCTAAAAGGGCAAAAGCAGCAAATACTTTTCTTTCAGAATCAAAGTCTTCCATATACCCTCAACAATCAGCTAATGATTTACCAAACCCACCCTCTGCATCTAGCGGAATAGTGGATATCCACTTAGGTGGTGTCCGCATGGTAGCTAATACAAAGTCTAATGCCTCTTGTGCCTCATCTTCTTTTACTACTAAATACAACGCATCATGCACAGTCAAAGCAACGTGATATCTTTTTGATATCTCTAATAAGTGCTCCGCCATGATGCATCGTGCGGTTGCTTGCGTCAGTCCTTGAAATACCTTAGCACCGTAAATGCGTTCCATGCCTTTACGGGTTTTGTACGCCATGCCATCTTGCGTACTACTTAATTCAGGATATGCCATATATAGCCCTGATGGTAACAGTATACCCTTATAACCCTGTACAGCAAAGAAGTTGTTTCTGCACATGCCACGAGTTTGATTAGCCATAATAGCCTCAAGAGCTTTTGTTCCTTGGCCCCACGAGTCAACAACACCCGTATAAGTTTGTCTATATAACTGTACAATTTCTTTAGCCATTTCTTCGCCTATATCAACACCTGACATAGCTTTTATAGCTGTACGTAACTTAACATGTCCTGTACCATAAATAAGACTAAGCTGTGAAGTCTTACCGATAAAGCGCTGGTCTTTAGTAACTTCATCGTAACTTACATTAAACACATTAGATGCAAAGTCTTTATACAGATCAAACCCGTCTGCTAATAACTGTATCTTTTCTGACTCCTCAGATAACCATAGTCCAACTCGTAGCTCAATGTTTGACAAGTCAGCTCCAACTATTACGTGCCCATCTGGCGCTTTAATTGCTGCCTTAAGCTTAGACGCTCTAGGCAAGTTCTGCATATTAATAGAGTCTGATGCACTCCATCTGCCTGTTTTAGCGCCATAGTATTTGAGCGGTACAGGTAGCAGACCACGGCTAGCTATATTTATAAAACGTTGTGTACGTGTTTCTTCGAGTGTGGTTTTATTACCAAGTCTTGCAGCAACTAGCGCTTGTACTTTTGGCGACTCGTGATTAGCCAGCTCTTTAAACTCTTCGTCTGTTTTAGCAAACGCCCACGCTGTTTTACCTGTTTTAGCACTAATCTTAGTGGGTGGCACAACACCTAATGACTGCAATAATTCTGCAAATTTATCGTTGCTCATTAAAGTTTTTCTATCGGAAGCGCATGCCGCTAATAGCTTTTCTTTATTAGTTATCACATCGTTTAGGTGCGTGTTTAGTATTTCTGTGTCTAAATGCAGTGTGGGTTGTATGAACATTTTTAAAGTTAAGTCTATAATCTTTAACTCTTTCTTACTAAACCCATCACCCAAGCCCGGTAGCATCATAATGTTAAATAGCGTACGTGTAAGTGCCACATCATTTTTACAGTACTCGCCATATTCAGCCATAAGTCCGTTAGCTATGATGTCACTTCTACGCATACCTTTAACGTCTTGAACCGTCTCACCTTTAACACCGATCTGATAGCGCTCAGCAAGCGCTTTTAAACTACCACCCGCGTCAACTCCGTGTATAGCGCGTGCCATACATAAGGTATCTAAATATACCTTGGCTTTAATGCCAAACTCCCATGCCAATATTGCACCGTCAAACAACGTGTTATGTGCAAGCATTGCAGAGTTTTCCCAGTCGAATTGTTTTAAAAACTTTTTAGTTTCTTCTTTAGTCCCTGTAAAAAACACAGGATCGTCTTCACCGTTGGCAACTGCTACACCAGTTACTTCAAAGTCTTCATGTCTTATATACTCTTCTGTAGTGTGTTTTTTAAGTGTGTAGTCCTGACTATAATAAGTCTCAAAATCGATTGTAATTATATTCATGATCTATTATCTGCTTTTATATCAAAGCTAACAGCATAATCTATGGGATTAAAAGCTCTCTCTATACCAGCCTTTAAAACGTCCCTAGTAGTAGCTAAGCTAGCGGTTAGTTGTGCAGGACCTTGCTGAGTTTGTTGCCCAAGCTGGCCTAAACTAGTTACATGTGGGTTCATTATAGAATTATGCAGAGGACCGTAGGTTATACCTAATTGTCCAGATTGGTTAAACAAGTCTTGCTGCCTTGGTTCTTCGTAAGACAGCGCCTTAAGAATCTTGCTGTTAAGCATTTCGCGTCTTAAAGCCTGTAGCTTAGCCTCTATGGCGTTAATCTCAGCTTCATTAAAGCCTATCTTTTTTCTTACTTCCATTATGCCGTCATTATCTCTATCAAAAAAGATACTCCATTTGCTTAACGCACTACTTATTAGTATTTCATACTCAACAGCAAACTGAAATTCCTCAGGGTTTGTATCCATCCTGTTAAGTATAATTTGTGCGCCCTCGCCTATTTCTTCATTCATATTATTCTCCTAACAATGTGTTTATTTTTAAGGCTTTTTTTGTTAGCTTTAATTTTTTAAAACGCAAATCTTCAGTTGTTGATTTTCCAATCTCAACGATGCCTGAGTCTAATAAATTTTTTATGCGTGCGTAGGTATTGTTTTTTGACGCGATTGGTTTTAACGCTTCGACAGTTTGCATGATAGTTGCTTCAGGCGTAGAACTAATATGCGCCAAAATAATTATATCTATGTCGTCCATTACAAACTCGTGGCGTAAACGCTCAAACTTTTTACCTGTTAATTCAATATGTATCATGATGTCCTCTTAGTGCTTTGTAAAAAATAGTTTTACCTTCATTGTATGCTGGCAGTAACTTGCCATCTAAACATAATTCTCTTACTCGTCTGTTTGCTGTTCTTAAATTTATATGCATCATCTTAGCAATATCGGCACACGATAGCGCATACTCCGCAACAAATAAACGATATATTCTTTTCTTTAATCCTTTACTTGGTTGTCTCATTGCCGTTTGCTAACCTTATAGCAATATTATGTATGCGTGCATTAAACCACCTACGAATTGTATATTGCCTAACAACTGATATTAATGTATACGGTACGCCAACAATAAAGAACTGCCACAAGTCAATCCTAATATCAAAGAACACAGGCAAGATAACTATGTTAGCAAAGAAATTTATAATATAGCCTATGGCTATATTAATGAGAGCTTCGTAGAAGCTACTAAGTCTTGATTGTTCCATTATTCACCTCTCAGCATTTTTGCAATTTGACGGCAGTAATCTATATTCTCTTCAAAATCATCACGAGTATTCACGATTAATCCTCTGCTGGTTTTCTACAAGTTCTTTTCTCATTTATAAATCCTCGTGTGATAATTGTTTCATCTCTAAAAGTAACTTGTTTAATGGTTCTATCTTAAGTGCTCTAGTGCAATTAATTGTGACTATATTAAATTCCCTACCTGAATCGCTTTCTTCTATAACATTTAAATAATCATCAAAGAATGATCTAACTAAATCTTTTAATCTGTTATTTGAATCTGTCATAATTATTCCTCATCAGGTACAGGTGGTGGTGAAATAGGCATCCAGTATTTAATTTCACTGAATGGAAAACCAATCTCATCAATAGTTGTCCACCAATAATTCGTATCTTTTTTATATAATTTTGCAACATTATATTTATCTAAAGCATGATCCCAAATAATAACTACATTACTTATTAATGTTCCATTAAAATCAAACTCAAAATCTGGTATATGTTCGGAGGTTTTAACCCATGTAAAGTAATTGGTATATTTCATTTTTCCTCCCATTCAGAAACGATATCTAAAACCGATTTAAATGGGCCTAAAGACTTCCCATTAAAATGCCAAGATGTACAGTTCCATCTGTCTTTATCAAAATATGCTCCATGAATATTTTTATATAAATCTGGATGTTGCATTTTTTCAACAGCATAAATCCTTATTTTATGACCATCTCTTGATTTATAGAATTTACCAACTTCAATTTCCATGATTTTCTCCTTTAGGCTTAAACCATTTACCTTTTTCACCACAAGCACTTTTGAAAAAAGATGTTTCATATCTTAAATCCAACGGTAAATTTAAGAACAATACATCTCCAGTAACAGGGCTTCTTTTTATGTTTTTTTCGTGATAACACATTAGTTCTTTAAAATAAAAACAATCTTTACATAATTTCATGATTTTTCTTCCTCCGCTGGTGGGGTTATTGGTGTCCATAATTTATAATCGTCTATTGGTTTACTACCATCGCTAGTGGACCATTCAAAATAATCTTGATGATCATATTTTTCTAGATAAGCTATTTCTGGAGCTTTATACTTTTCGTCCCATACTATTACCCAATCAGTAAATTCAGGTAATCTCTCACTTGTCTTAATCCATTCCATTATTCATTCTCCTCCGCTGGTTTAGCGTATGTCCATTCAACACAAGTTTTATATGTTGCCGTCCATGATGTACCACCACCATCCCAAACTAAGAATTTACCATTTTTATATAAGGCAAAATGCCTGTGAAACCAATCTATTCCATTACTACTAACCAATATCTTTTTATCTACTTTCCATGACTCTGCTGGGTGTGGCGCTTCTTCAAGGAATTCATTACTTTCTAATTCTGCAATTTCTTTTTCTAACTTATATATTTTCTTAAGCAATATTCTTATCCACTCTTGGTGTTCTTTTAACCACTCATTTAACCTGTGTTGGTGTTCCAATAATAATTCTTCGCCTTTAGTAATGCTCATTATCTATTTTCCCCTAATCAACTCTATAATAAACGCGATACAACAAGCAGAAACCATGCTAACTATTGATATACCCATTACAAGTGTCGCTATGGCAAACGCGTATAAAAATCCTAAAGCTATAACATCCATGATTATTCCTTTCCCCACTTTACGATTTTGAAAGCCACTATGTTACCCCATTCATTGTGACTATTCTTCCATTCCCAAGGTCCCATCTCTTTGACTAACATTGTGTTTCTGTATCCGTCACGCAACAGGTATCGCACTTGTGTATTGGGTGTAAATGGACAAGTATTGCCATTCCAAGGATACCATTTTCCTAATTCATATTCGTTATTCATTATTTATTCCCCTTTAAGTTTTTGCCACTAACCACAGGCTCTATATAAAGCTCTTCCGGTGTGGCCGACTTAGTAAGAATCTTAATTCCTAAATGCCTACAAATAAGCTTAACTGCTTCTTCCAAAGGTACGCGTTTGTATTCTTGAAAATCGCCAAAAAATGGTGAGTGTACTGTCGTTGGTTTATCCGATGTTTTTACTGTAGTTCTGTGTTCAAGCCCTTTTTCGAGATTCGCTATTTTAATATTCAACTTTTCTTTTTCTATTTCTAGTTCTTCTATCTTTTTTCTTAAATCATTATTAAACATTATTCATCTCCTAACGTGTAATGGTGTGGATTACATTCTTTATACTTCTCGATAATCTCTGATGACTTCGTATTAAGTTCTTTATAGAAGTTGGCACTACGAGGCGGACGGTCATCGGTCACCATGCCTTGTATCATGGCATCGCGCAACACAACCAAACTAGTAATGGCTTTAGTTATGTGTGATAACCCAGAGTCAGGGTCAATGTCTTCACCTTCCCACCACGACATAAGATGTCGCATCGTAGCATCGTAGTAGACACTAGCACGCACGCCAACTGCGCGGTAATTATGCCTGCCATATTTGCATGCACCTTCAAGCATAGCTACTCCAACTTCAGCCAATACAGCTGCGGATACTGTTGACATAGGCGCCTTCTTTGTACCTATTGCATCTTTTGGATTAGTGTCTTTTTGTTCCATATTGTCCTCAGTTACTAATAACAAACGAAATACTGTATAGCCATATACACTAAGTACATGATTATAAACATAAAAGTTAAAAATAAGTACTGTATCTCATCCATTTATGCGGCCTTTTGTCTAGTGACAGACTCGTCCCAAAGACTTGCAATTAAAGATAAGTAAGCTTCTTTAGTAATCCCACTACCTTCACGCGTTGAGGCACTTGCAGCAACATCGGTAGCGAACCATGTAGAGCCTAATAACACCCCCATCTCAGATAAGTCGCGCTCTTGTGCTTCGTTATCTATTGCTGTAATGATTAAGTTAGCCACGTCAGTAGCACTGGTTTGTAATTGTGCGTTGTTATCTTGTACTTGATTTTCCATTTAAATCTCCTATAAGTTTGGTTTAAGTTCTTCTTGCTTCTTGGTTAGTACAAATCCTTCTAACCCATATCTACGTGTAGAATTAGTATCAGGCCACCCTACGACTATTGTTTTGTCCTCAAGATACCAACACCCTTCCATCGTAAATCCTTCACTAGTATATGCATAGGCTCGGTGTAAACCGTTAAAAAACTTACCGCCTTTCACACACTGGTCATTCGATATAACAATTCTTCCGCCACCTTCGTTAATTAAATATCCTATTTCTTCTGCATTAGCAGTTAGACTAGTAAGCCCAATAAGAAATAAAAGCAAAGCAGCTATTGCAACAAATACAATAAACCACGATAAAAATTTTTCTCCAAAGTGTGCCATGATAATCTCCTAAAATAATGGTTCCCAATCAATGACTGGTGGTTTAATTTCTTTTATTGTGAAGCCCATACCACCGATATAGGTTTCAGCTTCTTCTTTTGTTTCAAATGATTTTAAGAACCCGACTTCGTCATAAACTTCATACACGCTTCCCACCCCGAAATGAATGCCACGTATGACAGGGTGTTTTGTGGGTTGCTCTCTAACCATTTTTTGTACTCCTGTTGCATCAACTTGTTAATGTCCACTTTATGGGTGGTGGGTTTTTTCCTTCTAAGCATTCTACTAAGTCCTCTATATTTGTTTCGTTAATAACTAATGCGATACCGCCTGCGCTTTGAATATCTAAAAGATTTTTTATCTGTAGTTGCGTAGGCTTGTTAAGCTTAGCTTTACATTCGATGCCTATAAATCTGCCTTCAAAACACGCCACAATATCAGGCACACCTGACGAACCGTAACCATGCGTTGCGGGCATAAAATTATAAACACCGTATTCTTTTAGAATCTCTTTAACTTTCTTCTTTACTTTTGCTTCTGGTGTCATCTTCAAGCCTTTGTTTTATATATTCATATTCCTGTTTAGTTAAATACACATGCATATTATCGACAGACCTGAGGGTGCGCCCTACACCTTCTATTACCTTATCAGTATCTGCTAAACGTAAAAGAGCATGCTTTTCTAAAACACTTTTTGGTAAAAACGAAAACGTTTTGTCTTCAGGTTTAAAATATATAGGCGAACTGGCTGTAAGATTCATAGATAACCCAGAATGCAATGTGGTGTCTTCGTCGTCCTGCCATAAAAACACCTTGTAATTGTTTTCGGTTATTTTATACAGTGCAAGTTTGCCATATGGTCTAATCATTCATGTCCCCCTCCTTTATACCAATATATGGTATATTCCCAAAATTGTCAATCATTATCTAAGGTTAACTTCAAAGTTTCTACACGCCCCTTAGCCATGGGCGAGAATGTTACCACGGACTCTGTCCGTAAAGACTTTAGTTTATACACGGGTTCATTATTTGCACTATACGTAGAATCTAGTTCGTAGCACTCATCTGCAAACGCGTACACAAGGTTCTCCAAGTACTTGGCTTTAATGACAAAGTCTCTATACCCAATAGTTACCTTAATCCATCCAGTATCTTCCATTTCTATCTCCTTAGAACATTGCAAGAATTTCATCAACCCGAGCTTTAGTATCTTTACGTAGGCTTTTATCTTTGCGTAAATCATCTGCTGTAACTCCTATTAATGCTGATTCAAGTTTCTTTCTAGCTTGCTCAAGTTTTGGGTCGTTAGTTATGTTGAGCTTGGTCAACATGTCGCACATCTCTACTGCATTAGTTACTAGTGTGTCTCTAAATACTTGTTTCTCCTCGCCATCTAAGCGCATGCTGATGCGCTCTAAACACTCATGCAATCTGTCCCACGCGTCACGCATAGCGTCGTTTATACGTGTCTGATAAAACTTTTCATACTGTTCTTGCAGTTCACGTCTATATTGTTCTTCCATATCAACACGAAAATCCCCTGCGCTTGGTAGTGGCATAAACGCATACGAGAATCTGAACCTGTTGCGTAGTTTATCCACGTCAGGATATTCATCATTATTAAACAAGTTGCCCAGCTGGAAAGCAGCGGCTTGGACAAGCGTAGGATACGCTGTCAAAAAGTTATCCACTTCATTATTAAAGTCTTGCTCCAACTGACTAAGCTGTTGTTTGTAATCAAAAAAGTTTGCCATAGGCAACAGACGACTACCGCTATCGCTCCATGGTAATGTGTTTTTATAATGCCACTGACGAATTGCGTTTGCCATGCTCGCCAAATTGTCTAAACTTTTTGTGCCCGCTAAAAGTCTCTTGTGGTATTGGCCCGCTTGCGTTTTTGTGTTTTTAGCGATATCTATTTCAGCTGAAATTTTCTTGTCCATTTTACGACCTGTCCACATATTAATAGTAAGGTCAATTAACATTGCGCTATTCTCTAACATTTTAGTTGTCTCCTTGATTTATTTGTTTATCAATATAAATTATTGCTTTGTACTCTTTCGTAACCTCGGGGTGTGTATTATGCACCCACTGTATAAACCTGTTGAAGTCCTGAGCAGACGCTAGTAGCGCGTCTATGTCCACGTCACGTTGGCTTACTTGAACCGGAAATGTAGTTAACTGTTTGCGTATTTCATTAAGTAATGGCCACACTCCCGGCCCATGCATTTGTAGTTCCTTTAACAATTCTTCTGCTATATACATTTTATTTATCTCCTTTAGTTTTACGTACGTCTACTACTCTGAAGTTATTAACGTTTGGGTTATGTTGTGTAAAAGTTTTCATAGCAACTGCGCGAGCTTCTACCTCAGATCTTGCTTGCACTTTAGTATGTATTACTGCTGTGATAATTGTTTCGTATGTGTTCATTTGCTCGTTCCTCGTCTAAAAGTTTAAGTAATGCTAATGTTTCGTCATATGTAAATGGGCCCAATATTTTTATGTTCTTTTTTAAATCGTTAGCAAGTTCTAATAAAAGTTCGTTTGACCCAACGTACCATATACCTGCTGCACTTTGTATAAGATAATGGTCGTTCATGATTCTTGTATCTTCATTAGTGCTATGCACTCTGTTATAACTTCAGGCTTATGCTTTTTAAGCCATCTAAGAAACTCTGCATGTTGCCACTCGACTATCGTATACTCAGGTACTCGTGCGTGACAATGTTCAAACAATTCATCGTGTAACTGTTCTAATGCGTCGGGCAATTCTAAACGTTCACCTGTATCATCTTCGATAAACTTAAATGAAATACCGTTATATGTGAACATATGAGAACAAAATAACTGCCATTCCGTTAAACCGTCAAAGTCTAATAAATCTTTATCAAAAGTACTCATAATTACCCCCAAAAAATTCTGCGGACACTGTCCGCTAAATTAGCAAAGTTCTTAAACAATGGCTCACGATGCTTTGGCAACTCTAGTGTATACGGATTAATTCCCGCCTCACGTAAAGTGCGTGGTACGTGTACATAATGTTTGTGATATCCAATTACAAAATCTTCATATCGTCTGTTGTTCATCTTGAAGCCTCCAATACAGCAAGCAAAGCTTTAGCTTCTTCTAATGTTAATGGCTCGTCAGATATAACCGAGAACACGTAATCTTTAAAAGGCAAGCCGTGTTGATCTACATTCCACATAGTTGCAAACTCATACTCCCACACACTATATAGCTCCTCCTGTTTCCAAGAGTTTAGTTGTAGTTCCTGATGTTTAACAACTACCCACTTTTTTTCTTCATTATCATTCATAGCATTAACCTCGCAAGTGTTGTATTGTACGGATAAATTCTACCCATATACCCTCCTATCCGATTTTGACTGTCTTACCTATCGGTGCAACTGTATCTGTTGTAATGCCAAACAACACAGGCGCGTCCCATGTACCCCAGTCATCGTCGTATATGCAACCATCAGTCAGCACAATTACACACGCTGGTTTAATTCTATGTTGTTGTAAATACTTTGGTACACAGCTCAATACAGTGCCACCACCACCTTTTGGTTTAGTGCTATTAATTAAGTTACCTAATTCATCGCGTGAGTAATTCTCCATGCTTTGAACTTCAGCGTCCCAATAAATAATGCGCACACCTTCGGGCGTAACAGTTTCGCAAATCGATTTAACTTCGCCAAGCATTTGGCCGATGAT
>JAEHJW020002841.1_pt1 | contig 10757 bp, 12 predicted proteins | sample 9271431 | NCBI WGS metagenome assembly JAEHJW02
TCGCGAGATGGCGCTGATTGCCGAAGAAGCCCGCTCGGCCAGTGTGGCGGCGGCTCTGGCTACCCAGGTGCCGTCGGCCAGTTCCCTGATCTTGCCTGTGGGTCAGAGTGTTGTGTCGGTGACCGACAACCGGGACCTGGATCCCCGACGCGGCTTTACCAGTGTGGGCGATTTCTTTCGCAGCGTGCGTCAGGCTGAACATGCACGCCGTGCCGGCGGCCTGGTCGATGAGCGATTGTTCTCAGGCAGCGGACGGGGTGCGGTCGCTCCAGGTCTGACCGCGAATGAGTCCGATGGCGTCGACGGTGGTTTTGCCGTACCGCCGCAGTTTGCTCAGGATATTTTTACCCTGAGCTTAGGCGAAGATGGCCTCTTGCCGATGACTGATAATGTTGAGATCTCTGGCAACAGCATGTCGTTTCCGAAAGATGAGACCACGCCCTGGGGCAGCAATGGTGTGCGTGCCTACTGGCAGGGTGAAGCCTCCATGGCCGTGGCCACCAAGCCACAACTGGGCCTGACCACCTTGCGCCTGAAAAAGCTCATGGCCCTGGTGCCCATCACCTCGGAACTCCTGGATGACACCGATGCGCTGACCTCCTACCTGCCGCGCCAGATTGCCGAGCGTATTCGCTGGAAAACCAACGAGGCCATCCTCAACGGTCAGGGCGATGGTGTACCGCTGGGTGCTTTCCAGTCCAATGCAGTCATCACCGTACCCAAGGATCAGGGCCAGGCCACCCAGACCATCTCACTGACCAACCTGCTCAACATGCAGTCGCGCCTCATGCCGGGTTCCGAAACGCGGGGGGTATGGATCATCAGCAAGTCCGCTCAGGCGGCGCTGTACGGCATCACCTGGAACGGCATGCCGGCTTTCATGCCGATTGGCTACCAGGTCAATGCCGGCGGTTCCTTGGCGCAGGTGCAGCGCAACACGCTGCTCGGTTTGCCGGTGATCTTCTCGCAGCACCCAGCACCGTTCTCCGCCCAGGGCGATGTGCTGCTGGTGGATCTGCAGTATTACCAGACCATCACCAAGGCTGGCGGTTTGCAAAGTGCCACCAGCATGCATTTGTACTTTGATGCCGATGCGGTGGCGTTTCGTACCACCTTCCGCATGGACGGGCAGAGCAAGATTGCCCAGGCTGTTACACCTGCCAAAGGCGCTGCCACCCTATCACCCTTCGTGCAACTGGGTGCACGCTGATTTTTCAGAAGTCTCAATTTCTCAACGCACACACTTTCAATTTTTCAAGGACATCGCCATGGGTTTTCCAAACACCAAGGGCTCGGAGCAGTTCGCCATTCTGGCGAGCACTGGCCTTCTCAATGCCGTCACGGGTCAAACGACCTGGGTCCCGGTCGGCAACTTTCATCGCATGCTGGCGCTGGTGGAAACCGGGGCCAATGCGGTGGGGCCGCTCAATGCTCAGCTGATGCAGGCCCAGGATGCCACCGGCACCGGTGCCAAGCCGATCCTCGGAGCCAACGGGATTCCCAAAGCTCTGACCCCGATCGCCAATGCCGCGAGCATTCAGGCCCTGATCGATGCTGCCATCGAAGAACTCGATACCAACAACGGCTACGGCTTCGTGCAACTGCAGATTGTCATGGCCGGAGCCAGCCTGATCTCAGGAATCTTGCTTGGCATTAACGCTCGTTTTGAACCCGCCAACCTGCTCAATGCCGCTACGGTCGCGCAGATCACCGGCTGAAACCTTTTACCACAACCACCCCAACCATCAGGAGCATCACGATGAACCTCATCCGCTACATTCTCGATTTCTTTCACATCAACGGCGCCGGCCAGCAGGTCGTCAAGTACGCCAAGGACCAGTTGTACCCTGCCACCGAAGAAACCCTCTCGCATGTTGTCGCTGGCATTGCCGAGGTGGTGTCCGATGCGGCCACGGCCGTCAAGGACTTCGTCGAAGGCAAACCGGCCACCACAACTCAGACGCCGACAACGCCAGCACCGGTAGTGCCTCCACAGCCGGTGACTGATCCGGTGGCTGTGCAGTCGCCCACAAGCACCCCGGTGGCCGATCCCACGCCAGTGCCAGCTCCGGAGCCGCAACCGCAACCGCAACCGCAACCGGTAACGACGACCCCGGCGGCAGATTCTGCATCGCCATCGGCTGCAACCCCGACGGATACCCAGGCGGCGAGTGCGACGGCGACGACCCAACCGACTGCAAGTGCGCCTGCGGCTGATCCCACACCGGCCCCGGTCACAGATCCAGCTGCTACGGCATCGACGACAACTGCCGCTCCGGCTGCTGCCCCTGTGGTGACCACAGTGGATCCTGCTGCATCGTCTACCCAGGTACCGGTGTCGGCAGCGGCTGGGACCGACCCGACCGTCGTGGTGCCGCCTGTGGTTCCTGTGGCACAACCTGCTGCTACGGTGGCCACCCCGGCACCTGCTGCGCCTGCGACCACGGCTGAACCGGCGTCTGCCACTCAGCCTGCTCCCGTGGCCAACAGCTGATGCCCTTTCGTCAGGTGATCCCACCGGCTGTTGATGCCTTCACCGGTATCAATGAGCCGGTGTCCTTGGCGGAGGTCAAACAGCATTTGCGCGTCGACATCGATGATGACGATGCGCTGATCCTGGGGTTGATCGCCACCGCCCGGCAGATAGCCGAGTCGCTGACCTGCCGGCAGTTGCTGACTTCAACCTGGGATCTGATCCTGGATGCCTTCCCGGGGCCGAGCCTGATGGGGGTGCCGGCTGGGGTTTCGTATTCCTTGCCAGGGCACGCCATTCTGATCCCCAAAGGTCCGGTGCAGCAGGTGGACAGCATCACCTACCTGGATATGAATTTTGATCTGATCACCATGCCATCCACAGACTATGTGGTGACTACCACCGACGATATGACCCGCATCACGGCGGTGTTCGGCAAGATCTGGCAACCGACCCTGCCGCAGATCAGTGCGGTTGCCGTTCGATTTACCGCAGGCTATGGCGATTCCAGCCAGGTGCCGGCCGGCATCAAGCACTGGATCAAGCTGCGCGTGGATGCCCTGTACAACCAGCGCAGTGAGTTGTCTTTTACTCGGGGACGCATGGATCAGCTGCCCTTTGCGGATCACCTGCTGGATCCCTACCGGATTGTGGTGCTGTGAGCGAGGCCCTGCTACTACCCGGAACGGGCGAGCTCAACCGGCGCATCGTCATCCGCCTCTGGACCGATGTACCGAACGCTGATTTTGGGGTGGATGCGAACTTCGATGTTGGCATCACCCGCTGGGCCAAGGTTGAACCCCTTCGTGGCCTCAGCATGCGCATGGGCATGAACACCGAGGAAGAGCCGACGCATTTTTTCTGGGTACGATTTTCTTTTGCGGCTCCGGCTGAGTATTTTGCCCAGAACCGTGTCATCGAGTACCGGGGCCGACGCTTTCGCATCCTGGAGGCGCAGGACTTTCAGGATGCGCACCGATTTATCCGGATCACGGCCAAGGACCTGGGAGCCATCGATCCGGCTACGACGGATTTTGCCGGAAGTACCAACCCCTACGTGCCAGGACTTGGGATCTGAAGGAAATCTATGAATCATCAGCACAGCAGCGGTGAGATTGCAGGCCTTCGGCTGTTTGTCGGCCTCGATTTTCACCAAGCCATCGATTTTGATCGCAAGCATCTGCGCCGGGCGCTTGTAAATGGTGCCCGTGCGGTGCGTAAAGAAGCCCGCACCCTGGTGGCACGTCGCATCGTCTCGCAGCCAGGGGAGTTCCCGGGTCAGCAGAGCGGTGCCCTGCGTCGGGCCATCGGGGTCATCGGCAGGGGCAGCAAGGGCGGCTGGATCAAGGTCGGTGTGCGCGCCATCCCCGGCAGCTTTTACTACCCGGCGGTGCTGTTCTACGGCAGCCCGAAACGCCATATTGCAGCGCGTGGTAATTTTATGACCGCTGCCTTGGCGCATAAGTCCGAGGAGATTCGTGACCAGGTGCGCAGCGCCTTACGGCATGCCCTGGTGCCACGCTAGCTATGCAACTGGATCTGATCATTGCCCAACTCCGCGCCCTATGTCCCTCCCTGCAAGGAAGGGTGGCAGGGGCTGCGCAGTTCAAACCTATCGCTGAGGCCGCCGCACTGCCGGTGCCCTGTGCCTTTGTCATCCCCCTGGACGATCGACCCGAACCGCCCAAAGCCCAGAACGCAGTGGGTCAGGAGATGACCGACAGCTTTGGGGTGATCGTGGCCCTCGACAATCGTAGCGATGAGAAAGGCCAGCAGGCTAGCGCCAGCGTGCACAGCCTGCGCGCCGAGATCTGGAAAGCCTTGCTCGGATGGATCCCGGGACCGATCAATGCCGTCAACCCGGCTACCTTCTACAACGGCATCCACTACGAAGGTGGCAGCCTCTTATCGCTCGATCGTGCGCGTCTTTGGTACCAGTTCGAGTTCGGTGCGGCGATGTGGATCGGCGCCAGCGATGGCTTTGAGGAAACCGCTTTGGCGCTGTTGCCTGACTTTGGCAGCGAGGATGCCGGAGGCTGGCTCCCAGGCTCGGCCATGAATGTCGAGGTTCATGCCACACCGGCGACGGGCGTCAACGATGCCATTGATTTCAAGCTGACCTTGCCGTAGCTGATCTTTTTATCGTTCTGTTCTGGAGTTTCCATGTACGCCATACCCACCCCGGGGCGCTCAGTGCCGCTGCCAGGTCATCGGCAACTGTTGCCGGCCGCCGGCCAGAACATCGGCCCCATGACCCAATACTGGCAGCGCCGCCTGCGTGATGGCGACATCAGCGTCAGCGAGACCGCGTCCTCGCCCAAGGCAGCACCAGCAGAGGGAAGCGCTCCATGAGCATCTCGTTTGCGCACATTCCGGCAAGCATCCGGGTGCCGCTGTTCTACGCCGAGATGGACAACAGCGCCGCCAATATCGGCAACCAGCCCCTCAATGCCCTGCTGATCGGTCAGATGTTGCCAAGCGGCAGTGCCACGCCCAACGTGGCCATCCCGGTCAGCGATCCGAACTCAGCAATTGCCCTGTTTGGCCAGGGTTCCATGCTGGCGCGTATGGTGCGGGTCTACCGCAACCAGGACGCCGGCAGTTGCAACCTCTGGTGCCTGCCGCTGCGTGACAACCTGGAAGGCGCTCAAGCCACAGGGTCCATCACGGTTGGTGGCGTTGCATCAGCCGCCGGCACGATCGCGCTTTATGTCGCAGGCCAGGTGGTTGATGTCGCCGTGCAGCAGGGGGATACGGCAGCCACCGTCGCGAGCAACATGGTGCTGGCCATCAACGCCGATGCCGATCTGCCGGTCACAGCCCACCTTGGCCTAGCGCCAGGCTCCATTCAGCCCAACAGCCCGGTCATGCTCGGCAACTCTCCGACCCTGGCCAGTTCCACCCCCAGTGCGATGATCACGCTGATGTGCCGCTGGATCGGATGGACGGGTAACGACATCACCGTTCAGGACTCGTTCCTGGGCTGGAGTGCCGGCGAAAGCCTGCCTCCAGGCATCACCCTCACCTATCCTCGCCCCACCCTGGACGGTGGAGGCCTCGATCCGCTGCTCAACAACACCGCCATTCCGGCCATGGGCGATACGCCTTTTGATTTTATCATTCACCCCTATGCGCAGGCTCCAGTCCTGGATGCTCTGCAATTGGAGTTGAACGATGCCACCGGACGCTGGTCCTACGCCAAGCAGATCTACGGACATGCCTACACCGCACGCCGGGGCCTGTTGTCAGACCTGGTGGCCTTTGGCAGTACCCGCAACGATCAGCACCATACCATCGCGGCCATCGATGAAGATTGCCCCAACCCGTGCTGGGAGTACGCAGCCGCTTACGGGGGTGCCAATGCCGTGGATATTGCCAACGACCCGGCCAGGCCGACGCAGACGACACCGCTGGTGGGTCTGCTGGCGCCTCGGGCTGGCCAGTCGTTTCTGCTCGAAGAACGCCAGTCGCTGCTGAGCTTTGGTGTCGCGACAAGTTTTATCGCCGGTGGTCAGCTGTGCGTCGAACGGGCCATCACCACCTACCAGCAAAATGCCTTCGGGGTGGCTGATACCAGTTACCTCGATTCGGAGACCCTGCACACTTCGGCCTACGTGCTGCGGGCACTCAAATCAGTGATCACCTCCAAATACCCGCGTCATAAACTGGCCGATGACGGCACACGCTTTGCCAGTGGCCAGGCCATTGTGACCCCGAGCGTCATCAAGGGTGAACTCTGTGCCATCTACGGGGATCTGGAGTACCAGGGGATTGTTGAGAACCTCGATACCTTTAAAAAATACCTGATCGTCGAGCGCGACAGTAACGATCCCAACCGGGTCAACGTGCTGTTCCCGCCCGATTACGTCAATCAGCTGCGGGTGTTGGCGGTGCTCAACCAGTTCCGCCTGCAATACCCGGCATCGCAAATCGTTCCCTGATCACAGGCTGAATCCTCATGGCACAACGCATTGCCGGCATCTGCTACGTCAAGATTGACGGCGCGCAGCTGGAAATCTCCGGCGACATCGAGATTCCACTCACCGAGTTCAAGCGCGAAGCCGTCATGGGCCTTTCAGGCCCTGCCGGCTACAAGGAAACGGCGCTGGAACCCTACGTCAAACTGACAGCACTCTTCACCCCGGATTTTCCGGTCAACACCCTGCGCACCAACACCACCTTGACGGTGACGGCGGAACTGGCCAACGGCATCGTCTACACGCTCTCCAACGCCTTCGTGCGCGGGGAGCCCAAGGTCAAACCCATCGACGGCACCATCGAGGTGGAGTTCTCGGGCAGCCAGGGACAATGGAGTAATAACGTATGAGCATGACCCACAGCACCGACGATGAACTGACGATCGTTCTGGCCTCCCCCATCACCGCCCACGGGGAAGAGGTGGATCAGATCAGCCTGCGCCCACCCACCACCGCCGACCTCATCGATCTGGGCCAGCCCATGCGCCTGTTGCCGGGCAACGGCCTGGATGAGGCTGCCATCGAGGTGCGCATGAACGTGGTGGCGCATTATGTGGCGCGACTGGCAGCCATTCCCCTGTCCAGTGTGAAAGCCCTATCCTTAAGCGACTTTGGCAAGGCGACACAGGCGGTGCTGGGTTTTTTCGGGGAAGGCCCGTCTGGCCCATCGGAGGCGACGATCAGTTCATCGACCGCGTCTTCGAACTCGCCTGGTTCTTCAAAACCTCACCACGGGAAGTCATGAAGCTGACCCTGGAGGAGTTGGATCTCTGGCAGGCGCAAGCCGAGCGCATCGCCCGGCGCCTGTATGCTGAGTAAGCCATGTCTGACCGTTTTGAACTCAAAGCCATTCTCTCGGCCAATGCCGAGCACCTGATCCATGCTCTGGAGGCGGTGAAGAAGCCTGCCGAGGTGGCGCGCAAATATCTGCTCGACATCGGACATGCTGCCCTGCATGCCGGTGAGCATTTTGGTCTGCCGGTGGCGGCCATCGGAACGCTTGCCGGAGGTCTGGGCATCGAGAAAATTCGTGAAGCCGTGCTCGAGTACGGGGAACTCGGTGAGGCCGTTGAGAAGGGAGCCTTCAAGGCCGGCCTGTCGGTAGAAAACTACCAGCGGCTCTCCTACGCCGCCCAAGCCAGCGGCATCGATGTCGAAAGCACCGCCCATGCCATGGGACGTTTGAACCAGACTTTAGGGATGTCGGCAGCTGGGCGCAACCGTGATGCGCTGGCACTGTTTCAGCGTCTGGGGATCACCTTACGCAACACGCACGGGCAACTGCGCTCAGCCGCTGACATCCTTCCGGAACTGGCCGATGCCTTCAAGCGCAATGACAACCCGGCGGTACGCGCCAGCATGGGTATGCTGCTGTTTGGTCGGCAATGGCAGGACATGATGCCCCTGCTCGATCGAGGTGGACGTGAACTGCAGGCGATGCAGGAGCACTTTGACAAGTTGCGCCCACCGCTCGATCACGAGCAGGTGGAAGCCGCCGTTCAGTTCAACCGCACCCTGATTGATCTTAAAACCGTGAGCGGCGGCCTGATGCAGCAACTGGGCGCAGGACTGGCACCTGCCATCGAGCAGTTGATCCACCGCTTTACTGACTGGACAGCTGCCAACCAGGGCCTCATCAACACGCGCATTCTGGCGTTTGCCCAAAGCCTCGGTCACAACATCGCCGCCATCGACTGGCGGGGCATCATCCAGGGAGCACAAACCTTCGGCCGAACCTTGAGTACCGTCGTCGGCTGGGTAGGTGGCGCCCAAAATGCTCTGATTGCCCTGGCCGTTGTTATCAATGCCGAGGCGATCCTGGCGCTCAAAGAACTGTCAGAGTCCGTCGTGCGCGCCGGAATTGCATTTGCGGGGATGGCGGCCCGGGCCTATGTGGCGGGCAATGCCGGGCTGATGGCCCTGACACGCACGACCTTGGCGGCGATCACCAGCGTCGGTCCCTTGGGATTGCTGCGCATGGCCTGGGGCATGCTGGCGACCACCACGGTTTCCATGGGCGGCCTCATGACGACGGCGATGACCTGGGTCAGCGGAGGCATTCGTGCGATGGGAGCCGCCCTGATGGCCAATCCCTTAGGCATCATTTTAGGCATAGCCTCAGCCGCCTTGCTGATCTATGAGAACTGGGACACGGTCAAGCGCTGGTTTGGAGGATTTTGGAGCTGGATGAAGGCGCATGCTCAGACCATCCTGACCTTCCTCGGTCCCATTGGCTGGATGGCCAAAACCATCATCGCGCACTGGCAGCCGCTGAAAATCTGGTTTGCGAATCTTGTGCACTGGCTGGCGGGTAAACTGCACGGGGTCATGGAGGCAGCCCGATCGGTGGGGCACATGCTGGGCCTCGGCAGTGGCGATGTGCAAATCCATCATGCACCCGTGGGGACGCATGGCGTATCCACAGGAGCGTTGCCGATGAGGACAGGACCGGCCACTTCCTTGCTGCCACCGGCTCAAGCGTCCAGCAAGGTCGAGGGTCAGGTGAACATCAAGATCGACGGCCTGCCACCCGGGTCACGGGTGGAGCAAGCACAAAGCGGCAGCATGCCACTGCATATCGACGCCGGGTACAGCGCCAATGCGCTGGGGATGCCGTAGGCGAGAATCTGGCTGGCGGCAATAACTTGTGCTCATTTTTCCGAGAGCCGGTCCATAGCAGCAAGCAATACGCCGGTTATGACAAACAAGAGAAGAATGCCTGCTTTCCACCCCAGTTCGCGATCCGAAAGATGCTCGACATGCATGAAAGACTCCAGCATCTGAATTGCTGAAATTGCAATGATCGAGGCAATCAGTCGAAGTTTCAGGTCGCTGAAATTGATATGCCCCATCCAGTCCGGCTTGTCTATGTGATCATCAACATCTAGCTTCGAAACAAAATTCTCGTAGCCTGCAAACATGACCATAACCACCAGACTTCCCATTAACGACAGATCGACTAGTCCCAAAATACCAACGATAGTATCCTCAGTGCCAATGGTGGAAGCGTGAGAAAGCAGGCCTGCAGCCTGTTGGAAGAACTTGATCAGCAGGATGAGCAGGCCCACAGACAGTCCTGCATAGACAGGAGCTAGAATCCAGCGACTGGTAAAAATCAATCGCTCGGTGATGTTCTCTGCTTGTGATCGAGCGTGAGTACTCTGGGGAAGATTCATCGAAAATATTCCGAGTGGGATGTCCAGTGAATGGATGACCCTCTCAACATAATAAACCCTTCGACAACCATCAAGTAAAAAGCGCGAGCAACCTGACTTCTGAAGGGCACGAAGGATGGGCCATGAACTTATTCTGTCAACAACTGCGCCCCGCTTCTTTTCGTGGCATAGCCTTTCAGGTCAGCGACTCAGATGTCGGAGCCGGTCGGCGTGTGCAGGTGCACGAGTACCCGCAGCGCGACCTGCCCTGGATCGAGGATCTCGGACGGGCCACCCGTGCGATCAGCTTTGAAGGTTTTTTGATCGGGTCTGACTATATAGCCCAGGCCAACCGCCTGCTGGCGGCTCTGGAGAGTGCAGGTCCCGGAACCTTAGGTCATCCCTGGTTTGGTTCCATGCAGGTCTGCCTGGCGCAGCCAGCCCGGGTGCGCTTTGATGCGGGCCTTGGCATGGCTACCGTCTCAATGAGCTTTGTCGAGGCCGGGGACTTGTCGTTTCCCACCCCGACCCAGTCGACACAGGCGGTCAGTCGCCTCACCGCCGATGGCCTGGCCAGTGCCGCCATCAGCGATTTCGCCAGCCGCTTTACGGTATCAGGCTATCAGAGCTTTGTGTCGGCAGCGGCGCAAGGGCAGCTGGGCACGATGCTGGGTTTTCTCGGGAGCGGTCAGTTGGGGCAACTGCTCGGATTATCGACCTCGACCGCCAACGACATCACCCAGGTCGCCGCCATGGTCAACAGCCCTGGTACTTTGGGCCAGAGCCTGCTCAATGCCGTGGGCTTGTCTGGTGCGGCGGGGGCTGTGGCCGCCTGGTCGGAAGCCGTGAAGATGATCACCGGCGCCTCCAGATCCTCATCCATGCAGCCGCCAGGTGCAACAGCCTCTGTCACGCCATCGCGTCAGCAGATCCATGCCAACAGTGTGGCGCTCTATGGCCTGGGGCGTCAGCTGCTGCTGGCGCAGGTGGTCGGCATTTCGTCCCTGGTCGGCTCCGATCAGGACAATGCCCAGGCGGGCCTTGCTGCCATCACCCAGCAGGATCAGGGGACCTCAGGGCAGACCACCGTGCTGCCCACCGGGATTACGGTGGAAACCATTGCAGGCATCACCCAGCCGCAGGCGGTCAGTC
>JAEHJW020004107.1_pt1 | contig 10750 bp, 13 predicted proteins | sample 9271431 | NCBI WGS metagenome assembly JAEHJW02
TTCACTTAAATCTATACCAATTTCAGAAAATCTTTTAAGTAAATCTACCTTACTCTGCCTAAAATCATCACCATGTTGATATCCGCTATCAACACCCATAGAAAATAATTCATTTATATGAGCTATGCCTACAGGTAGACTAACTCTCCAGTCATTACCATTTACTTTTGATACAGTAATGTTATTTTTGACACGTTGAGTAGTTGCCTTGAATAGATTATATAATTTAGTATATAGATACTTTTCATCTTCTTTATAGGAAGCCGACTTTATGTTTTCTGGTATAGCTGCACTAAACTCATTCTCTACAAATTGACAAAACATAGAATTGAATTTATATATGCCTGATATATCAGGAATGTTCGGCGTCTTTTGCTTCGGTAGTTTATCCAGCTTACCAGCATCAAAATCTATTTTAGCTTTAGCGTGTTTCTTAATACGACTTACATTCTGTTGCAGATTTACCAAACTTAAATCAGTTTTCCTGTCACCGCCTCTAACACCTCTCTTACTGTGTTGAAGTGCAGCATACTCTGGACTTATAAATAAATCCCAAAAAGTACCTGGAGCTATAGGGGGATTGTAATCTACACCAGCTTCATCTGCCGCTGAAATAGCTTTTTGAATTTCAGGGTTAGATAAATTTGGGTTAAATTGCTCAAAAACTGGTTGAAGATCAGGGCGTGTTGCAGCTACAACAACGTCTTTATGCAGTAACTTGATAATCTTCATTTTTAATCCTCGTCATCTTCATCTAACATAGAGGCAAGTAGAGCTTTGCCATAAGAATTTTCTTCTATTACACATTCTAAAATATAACTGTATAAAGTCCTGTCGCGTTGAGTAGCAATCTCATATACGCATTTAGCTACAGCAGCTTTAAAAGCTGTTTCATTTTCAGTTAAAAACCATTCTTCATTATACCGCATAAGAAACTCAGGCAGTAGGTGAAGTTTAGTGGTGGCAGCGCGAATTGTATGCTGCCTCAAATCATGATCAAAGCGTTCTTTTGAGCGTGTTGTATAAATTTTTACTAAATTCTCTAATTTAGAGATACGCTTTTTCAAAGATTCCACATAACCAACGGTATACTCTCTTTTTTCCAATGAGGCACTGATAGGTTTTATATCAGCACTCTCATGTAAGGTATAGATATTTTTCATAGCAACCTCTTATATAGAATTTACAGGTAGGGTAGAGAATTTTATCTCTCGTACTATCGGGAACCAAATATCTTTCTTTATAAAATTCTCGAATTGTTTTTCTGTCATAGGTTTTGTCATAGTTACCTTGTCACTAGGCATATTAACACTCAACGAATATCTTAGGGTTAATTTATTTAAATCTACTATAATCTCAGATGTATGGTCAACATTATATTTGTACACCATGTTACCATGCCTCACAAACCCTATAGCTTTACTACACAAAAAAGCGGCTAACTTCTGAACATCTAATTTACGCATAGTACATGATATACTCACAACTAGGTCTGTATCTGATCTAACAAACTGTCTTTTAATCTTATAGAAGGTAAAATGTTCAAAAAGTTTTATAGTGTCTAGAAAATCAACTAGCTTTTTTCTAGCTTGTGCTAGGTATTTGTATATCTCAGAGTTGCTAGCAGAGTTTGTTGTAGCAGGCACTACAAAAGGTAAAACATTGTATTGATGACATTTTGTCACAAAAGTCTTTAAGGCAATCAGCCACTGATCTGTAGTAGGTAAACCCACTAACGTTTTCAAAAAAGCAGGGTCTTTAAATAGCTTTTTCCACACTACTACAGCTTTTTTATCTATAGTTGGTGGTAGGATTAGCTGTGATGGTGCAATTTTTTTAATTCTATCTGATATATCTAATAGACTTAGAGAAAATTCTGCGACTTCTTTATGCCTAGAATTTAGTTTTGCGATTATAATGTTCGGCTCTGTACTTCTCCGCACTACGCTAAGGTGTTGCATAATTACCTCATGTACTTATTATCTCGGTGTCTACGCTTATGACATTTTGAACAAAGCGTAATTAAATTAGCTTGGCTGTTAGTCCCGTTTCTTGTTAGTGGTATTATATGATGTACCTGCAAACCATCACGACTACCACAAATAACACAAGCAAAGTTATCTCGTCGTTTAACTTTATTTGATAAATCAAACCAATCATCAGGGTAAGTAGATCGTCGTATCTTGGTTACTCCTGATTTAGAATGAACTCTGTAACCTGATCTTCTCATAATCAAGTCACTAGCATTTTTGAAATACGTTCATTTAATTGTTCCATTGTTTGCTGAAGGTACTGACCGATACCGCGCATATTTTTATCTAAAGCGGCTGTAACTTCCATCAAATCTTTAACGTCTACAGATTCAGCTAATTCTTTTCTTAAATACCTGTTACTATCTATTATAAATTGACCTAGGCTGATGAAGGTAGGGTTTATCACATTTAAGGTAATAGCATCAGCTACAGTTGACCTATCCTTGGTTGACTGTATATCTGCTATTAGTTCTCTGGCTTGTGATACAAGAGCATTTAATGCGTAAGCTGCGCGTTCATTCTTAAATTCACGGTACTGAGATTCCGCTATAGGTATTAAACCTATCATCATTTTGAGCATAGATTTTTGAGCCAAGTCTATAGCAGAATCACTATCCTTATTGGTTATTAAATCCTGTACCTTAGTGGAATCTTTACCAAAATGTGCAGCAAGAGAATCCAAATCTTTTGCTTGTTTTTTAACTTTTTTAATTACCGCAGGTTTACTCGTAGTCGGTTTTGTTGAAACTGCTACTGCTTGCCTAGTTGTCTTTTTTGGGCTAGTAGTTTCTTTTGTACTACGCATAAAAACTCCGATGTTTTATCTAAATAAATTTCGTATTTTAGATATAATCCAAGTAACCAGATTTACTATGATAGTGTCTAGTAAACGTACACTAGGTTTTATACTCAATATCGTTGCCAGTTCAGGTAACGCTTTCCAATCAGTTATATTATTGTCGAGCATGTATGCGTAAGTCGCACACATGTGATTAGCAACGATATTATCAGGTATACCTAGTGGATTGTGATACATTGAAATATAAGTAGCTGAAGGTAACGTAGCATAGTCATCTAAAGGTGGAAGATCAGGTACTATATCTTTGTCGTAATTATAAACAGTGGAGCAACCTTTAAATTGCTCCTCACACCAATTAACAAAAACCTTGTTACCTGTTTTGGGGGAAGCTATAGACTTTAAAACGCAAAAGGCTTTTATATCTTTATCCGCTTTTATCTCAGCAGCTAAATAAGTAGATAGTGATGCGCCTAAACTATGACCTGATACAACTATAGAATTCACTGTATTAGTGTTAGCTTTTAACCAATCTAGTATTGGTGTACCTTCTACAGTTAATGATGAATACACGCTGTAAAAACCTTCTTCTACTTTACCGCCACTAGCAGGATGATATATTAAGGCAAACTCTGCATCTTCTATCCACTCAAGTATAGTTTCAGTACCACGCAAAACTAAGTAAAGTTTATTATTTATTTTTGACCGAGCTACAACACCGTAGAAAACAGTGTCACCTAACTTTAATTTCTGTGTATTAAATAAAGCATCAGAACCCCAAATATATTTAAGTATAGACCAGTTGCTTACAGTATACGGCATTGATAATACAGGACGTAGATTATGCCTATTAAATAAAAATGAGGATTCCATATCAGATATGAGTAATGCAACACTAGCGGCATCAGGGTCTAAGTAGGTTGTCATTTTATAGTCCTTTATTTTAAATAGGGTGGTCGTTAGGTATATGGTGTAGTATAGGTATACCAACAAATACATTATGTAGTTAGGCGAGGTGGGCGGGGGAATTAACTACATACAGCAAAGCTGTCCGACCAAGATTAAATCTGTTATAACATAAAATTAGTATTTTTCTTAGATTTAAGATATTACACCATAGTGCTCCAACATTTTGGTAAACCTAGTCGCGTAACTAGAACCGCTAAATAGCGTAATATCTTTGTTATCTCTGTCGTCTATCAAATTTTGCTTAACCACTAATTGCCGTACAGAATCTTTCATATAAGCTTCAGCTTTCGTTAAATAATTATATTCATCATCTGCAATAAATTTATTGTTACCTGAATTAGCTGATATACTATACGAAACTCTTGAGCAGAAATCTTTACCTCGCATAGATAAAACAGGTGTGCCAGCCCATATTGCATCACTTGTTAAAGTGTGACCACCACAAGGGTATGTATCTAAAATTAAGTCTGCTCGATGTAACCTCTCTAAGTGAGTTCTATAATCAGTGGTTTTTGCAAAAACTAACTTATCACCAACACCACGCAGAGTAGCTTCTCTTAATAAATAATTCTGATCTTCGACATTATCACATAGTAGCCATAGTATATTATTCTTGTAGCAGGATGGTTTTCTCAATATATTGCACCAGAGATCAAACATCTTTGGGTTATATTTATATTTTTGACTAAAGTTTGCAAATACAAAACAATCATCAGGTAGATCAAAAGCCATACCTTTCGGCCTGTATCGTGTACTATCATTTGGCTGGTAACACTCGTCAATTATAAGAACATCCTCACTATAGTATTGGCTGTAGCTATGAACAAAAGAATCCAAAATTATGTAATCCATAAAATCAAAACCAGACGTATCAGGGTAGTACAAAAAAGATATTTGTATAGGTGCAGGACGTTTAGCCAAAATACCTATAGCAGAAGAAGCTGGATTTTTCATATTTAGTAATATGTCTATATTTCTGCTAGTAATTAAATCACAGTGTTTTTCTATACCTTTTATTAAATAACCTTCCGTATCTTCCCACGGTATAATTACATGTTCATCAAAAGCGCGTAGCACCCTACTACGCATATCTGAATTTAACTGATCTTGTGTATAATTACCGTGATCAAAACAAGTAACTGAAAACCTATTCCTGTCTAGGCTTTCTATAAATTCTATAGCTAGTAGCATCGTCGCTTGATTACAGAAGTCAGAGCCTAAAAAACCTAAATTTATTTTACCTATCTTTTTTATAGCAGGTTTAATCTCTTTAGGGTATATTACAGAGTGATCTATACGCATATTTTTTACAGCAAGATTAAACGCCTTAGCACTGGCAGCTAATACAGCTAACCCAAAATGTTCAGAAGATAAAGTCAACTCACTGCTGATATATCCATTAGTAGATAAAATCAGGCTTCGCAAGATGTTATGTGCATCCTCCCTACCACGCCAGTTAAGATTAGTCGTAGAAAAAACTAAATAAGCTGTATTGTATAACTCATTTAAATCGAGCAAGGTTCCACTATCTAGCTCACGCTGCAACCTATTTAATTTATCTACTAAATTCTCGGTATTCACAATATGCTCCAAGTGTTATTAACTACCTTACTTTACAGATTTTTAAATAAATAAAAAAAAAACCTGTACCTATAGAAAAGGTACAGGTTTTGGTGTAAATTACTGTAGTTTATGGTTTAGATTATTTTAATAATCAACAAGATTAACTCGTTTCTAATAGCCTGAGTGTTTGCTGTCCCATAACTACAGTAAATTCTTAGGCTACAGCTTCTTCATCGACCATATTATAAATCATTTCTAGGTAAGTAGGGTCGTAAGAATAAACTTTACTGTAAAATTCTTTTTCGTCTTGTTTATTTGTATTACGATTAGCAGGTGGTAGTGCCTCACCGTGTTCTTTAGCACGACTACTCCAGTCAACATGTACCGTTTCAATTAAATTCGCTAAGGATACAATTTCAGTAGTGTCGTTCAGCACATCAAACACTTCCATACCAGCTTCACTTCTATTTAATAAAATTCCGCTAGCAAACTCTAGTGTTTTTGGACTAACGTAAGTCACAAATTCACCTTTGCTTGAAATATCTTGCACAAGGTTTGCCAGATTCACACCACCTGATAATGATTTAGCAGACAGGCCAGCATGTTGCACTAATTCAGCTAGACTTTCATCAGACTGACGTGCTAAATAACGACTGTTTTTATCACCTTTTAATTCCCACAAAGATTGATCATCTTCATCAATTAAAAGATTACCAGCCATAACACGATATTTTTGCAAATTAGCTGTAGTTACACTTCTAGTTTCCGTATTGCGTGTAATAAAACCTACTGCTGCATAAGCGTGATTAACATTACTTAATCTACGGAAAGTTCCTTCAATCGGTGCAGCTAGTCCATCAAATACAGAAGCGATAGCGTAAAAATTTTCTTCCTGTGAGCCTTCGTTTGTATTAAATGACACTAGCACTTTAGCAAGTTCAGGCGTTAGTTCCTGAACATCGTGTAGCTGTGCTACAACTCTAGACATATTTCCAGTACGCGCTTGTAGGTTTGCATAAAAATTATCAAAGTCTAACATAATAATACACTCCAAGGTATTTACCAATAAGTGTTGCAAGCCTTATGCTTATCAACTGTAATTAAATTAGTAATTTATCGTTAATTGAAATAAAAAGATGCAATAAGTAAAAGTTAAGGAGGGCCACTACCCCCAAGCAACCACATAGATATATTAGTCGCCCGTAGATTACTTACAGGTGAAGCTGTTATACCTAATGCGCCTATTGCACCATAATTTAGACCTAGTGGTGATACACTACCATCACCAGACAGTAAACCTCTTTTTGCTAAATTTGTTTTTAATTTCTGCATAGGGTCTTGTATTGATGATTCTATAGAAGAAGCCATGCTTTCATAATAACCAGTTCTATCTACATCTAACGATACGCTTGAACCAGAGTAATTAAATGTAGTCTCACCCTCCATCATATATTGCGAGCGTAAAGCAACAATTGATGAACATGCAATCCAGAACCACCGAATCGGCCCCTGTGCATTTGTCATATTAAAATTTGTTGAATAAAACTGACCATTAAATAAATCCATACCAGCCCGCAAGAAAGATATTACTTCAGCATCATTAAAAATAGGTTGGTAGCCGAAATGACCACGCGCTTTATTTATTAAAGTTACAATATCTTTCATAGTGGTCATAATTGATGGTGTAACAATATACATTGAGGCAGATTCACTATATTGTGGCCCTGTTGTATTACTGTACTGCCATAAAACATTGTATGGCGTTAAAGATGCGGTAATTTGATAACTCATTGTAGCTATCGGTACTGAGTAAGAGTAACCATCTGCTGTTACAGTTGGCGCACCCGCTACTATTGGTGAACCTACCATCGAATTGCCATCATAAATAGTCGCTGATACGTTAGTGTAAGGTTGGTTTAAGGTTAAAAACATTAAAACATTTGAATTAACTAATTCTACCGTATCTTGTGCGCCTAGATCAGTAGCTGTTACAGGCATTACTGCTAGTTGAGTAAATATATAAAATTGTTGATTTTCTTCATCAGGTAAAGTCAACGTAAACATCAATTGGTACATGGTGCCTACTACTGTAGTAGGTATATTTGATGGTACTGCTATATTACATTGTGCTGTTACTTGAGAAGCATTCTGTGTTAAAGTCACAGAGTAGCTAGTAGCAGAACCAGAAGCATAAACAACATTATTTGCATCTAATAAGCTATAGGTTATATAACCTGACGCAACGTTAGGTAACGCTGATGGTACTATAAACTCTGCTGTAGTGGTAACAGAATTACCTGCTACCACTGACGTTAATTGATTATAAAAGGCTGTCATTTTTTAGCCTCCTTAGTTACTCTCCTGAATTAAGCGACGAATCTCTGCATCACTAATCGGGAGAATTTTGCGTAATGATTCAATCATACCAGAATCAACACGCTCATTTTTTAAATCTTTTTGGTTAGGTAGATCTAAATAAAACTCTGCTGACCAAGAACCATCATCCGTTTCGGACGTAGCATATTTAATACGAACATCCTTTTTAGCAGAAGCTCTAAATATAGAATACAGGTCTACCACTATTTTGTTAGCTAGAGAATCCGCTTTTAATTTAGAATCAATACTATCCTTAAAGGTTAGTATTAGCTTCTCGTCACTAACCTCTAGTGTAGAAATCATTTTTGAAAAACTACTGTATTTTAGTGCATTCTTTATATTCTGCTTAGATTCAGGTAACGGTGGTCTTTCAATAACTGTAGAAAAATAATTTAAATTCAAGACCGTCAAGGCTTTAACTAAGCCTGACTTTACGCTATTAAAACCATTCCTACCAAAAATCACTTTGTGCGGTGGTATAAAAGAATCTGCATACGTCACATACATTGATAACAAATGTGATTCCATATCCACAACACCGACAAAAATTAAATAAGACGTGTTATCTGAACCGTGACTGCTTACGTTATCACCAGCTTCTTTAAATGATGGGTGAGCATTTTCCATACCAAAATAATGTACAAACTCTAAATCATATTTTGGATTTTTTGTGTTACTATCCTTTTTCTCTAATGGTATTACATACACCATTTCATGAGCATTTTCATACTCACCAGCTATCTGCTTTTCTACACCTGATATAATGCCTTCTACTGTATCCTTAAATACATCAGGTTCTAAGCCAGTAGCTACTTTATCCATAAAGGAATATGCTTTACCTATACCAGAATCCAGTTTTAACTTAAGCTGCTCTGTGTATTTAACTAATTTTTGAGAATCTTCATCATCACGGAAATTAGTCTTTAACATAGCTAAAATAGTGTCAAGGTTTTCTTGCTTGGTACTTAGATCAGATATATTATGAAAATGTTTCTGCAATGTTTTAAAATCATGGCTTCCTATAATAACCGATACAGGAGAAGAATCACCACCAGCGGAGTTTCTTTTACTATCCAATAAACCTTTACTCCCCGCTCTGTACGAAAAACCTTCTAATTCGTCGTCACCAGCAGCTACTTGTTTATGGTATTTAAAAGCTGCGCTTAAAGTATTTAGCTTTTTCATATAATTCTCGTAGTAGTTATTTACTTCACCTAGAAAAACACTAACCTCTGTCAGTGACCTAAAATCGGCCATAGCAAATTCCGTTCTCTTAGCTAAAGTAAGAGCTTTTAATCTAGATTTTATCCTAAGACTGTTTATTGCCATAGCACAAACCTCTACTCTGTATACAATTAAATTAGTTATATTAAATATGCGTTGTGCAATAAACTTACTTTAAATAAAGTAGAACCACAAAAGCTGCTCGCTCTAACCAAGTCCTTATAAAATACTCACGCTTATTGTTTGCTATTTCAGCATCTTTATTAGCAACTTCTTTTTGCAATAAATTAACTTTAGTCTCATAATCTTGTGCTATACCTACTACATTATTACGCTCTTGTATGTTAGACCTATACAGAGCGTCTATTTTAACTAGCATAGCCTGATTACCTTTACTCATATCTTTTAATTCTAGTAGAGTAAAAAAGGAAGCTCTATCAAAGCAAGCATACTGCACACTATTGTAAGTGCAGTTACTTACTGTAGGGTATTCAGGTAATTGTAGAATTTTCCAAGGGGGTGCAGATTCTATAGGTAATTCACTAGCTGCGGTATATTCTACTGTTTCAGCAGGTTGAGCTTTTTTGGGAATAATATGTAGGCTAGTACAACCAGCTAATAAAGTAAAAAGTAAAACTGTAATAAATTTCATACTACCTCCTACTGTTCCATAAAGCTGTCAGTTGAATTAACGTATCATCTTTTTGAGTTTTATCTACAGTTAAGGTATTTTTCGTTACATTATACACGTTAGTCACAGATGCCGTACCTATTTTTATATTTGATATAAGTGACGATTCGGCTTTTAGTTTGGATGATAAATCTTTATTCACTGACATTATCTGACTATTTAAAGCGTCTGCTTGCTCACTTTGCTTAGTTGCATAAAATACATCTATAAAATGTAATAAAGATAAGCATAATACCACTAGAATAAATATCTCAGCTAGTAGATGCCTCCAGTTTACACCGCAGTTCTTAATAGACGTTAAAATTTGTTGTAAACTTGATTTTAATGTCGCTGTACTTAACATATATCCTCCCGATCTAGGCTAATCCATAATAAATTCATTCCATAACATCACATAATTATTAGTAGGTATAACTACAAAATAACTCCCGTTAGCTGGAACGCAAAAAGCTATATTACTTATCTCATTACCAGAAGTACCTTGTGTGGCAAAAGCTACTTCTAAAAAATTGCTTACAGGTTGATTTGACCCATTTGTGTTTGATACATAAGCCCTTACTGTTGAACCACCACTATTATTATACTCACCTGCTGATACTGTTACAAATAAAGGTTTTGATACATTATAACCATTTGACGTAAAATTTGCATTATTTGAATAAACACCTACAGTTGAACCTGGTGTAACAGCACTGGAAGGGATTGCATTTAATGGTACGTGTGTTTGCGTTACGATAGTCTCTTGACCTGCACCGCTTACTAATTGTACTAAATTACCAGAGTTTGCAGAGAAGCTAGTAAACTCTGCTAATAGTTGATTTGTCTCCTGATTCAAGGTTGTAGCAAATGTGTTTAGGGATGCGATATTACCAGCCAGTGTACTCTGCTGACTTTGAATACTATTATATTGAGTTTGGTTTGAGGCTAACCAATTTGAAAAATTAGCCATATAAGCATCAACAGATGACAGTAATTCAAAAGTGTCACCCGCTGCTGGTAAAGCTGGTAAATTTAATTCAGTGACTATGGTTAAAAAGCTACTACCAACAGAACCGTTTACCGCAGAAACTCTACGAACATGACCTATATTTGATGGAG
>JAEHJW020007929.1_pt1 | contig 10741 bp, 12 predicted proteins | sample 9271431 | NCBI WGS metagenome assembly JAEHJW02
CCTCGGCGCCGAAATATCTGAGTACAGCGTCCCCGGCAGTCATACACGTGTTCGGCAGCTTGTCGGAGGGTCCATAGGCAACTCCATCAGGGGCCACAAGGACGGGCATACCGTAGCTCGATTGAGAGTGGTCGGTAGTCAGCGTGTAGCGCACGTTGTCTTTCACCGGTTCTGCGTCAAAGCACTTGACCGCATTCGGTTGCTTATCCCATACGCGCTCGGTCGATACCATAACTTCGATTTTCATCTTGGTCTCCATGAGGCTGGTTGCCGCTTACTTACATATCCATCAGACCATCACGCATTATGTATGTCGGTGTCAATATGCCGGCTTGAGTCATGCGCCACACTGTCTGCCAGCTCACCCGCATACGGCCGGTCCCTGCTTCCATTATTAGGATGCCATAAGACGCTATAATTATCAATAGGATAATGCAAAATAGTTGTGGAAAATATATTGTGTAGAATGAATGCTTTACAGCGTTTTCCATAATTTCCACAGACAGGGCTTGAATAATACTATGACTGCGCTCATAATGATGGCATGAATCTCTGTGGGCAATGCGGCTATGAGTGGAAGGGACGTAAGGCGTCTGCCCCGATATCCTGCCCGCGCTGCAAGCGATATGACTGGCGGAAGGCGAAGAAAAGGTGGAAGCATGAAGAAGCAAGTGAGCAGGGATGTGGCGTCGGAACTACGGCGTCTGGGAGTGTACCGGGAGACGCTGGAGAGCAAACTGGATGCACTGACGGCGGAGTTGGACGCGGTGAAGGCAGCGATTGCGGTGCTCTGGGTATGTCGTTCGAGTGTCCCAGGTGATACTAAAACCAGAGGCGTCGCCCGGCGTTTCAGGACTCACACAAATGTTTGGAGACTCAACTCCATCGGCGGATGTGCCGGACCGCGTGATCGTGATAGGTGATCTTGATTCATCGCTGATGACGGAATTTCAAATATGCTTAAGGTGTGCATTTTTGAAAACACTCAACTTGCAAGAGGTTCTTGAGGCTGAAAACAGAAAACGAAATACACAGCATTGTGTTGTGCACGCGAAAGAGTCAGAATAACGCTATGGCAGAGCGATTTATCCCACCTCCCGGACCCGGCAGACCATCCCAATACAAGGAGGAATATGTTGAACGTGTCGCAAACCTCGCACTCAACGGTGCAACTGACGCGGAAATTGCTGATGATCTTGACGTTAGCATTGCCACGCTTTATAATTGGCGTGCAAAGCATCCGGCTTTTCTGTCAGCACTAAAATACGGAAAAGAACAGTCGAATGAACGAGTTGAGAGAAGTCTATATCTCCGCGCGGTGGGATACGAGCATGATGCGGTGAAGGTGAGCTTCGATAAAAACGGAAATCCGATCTATGCTCCCTATCGTGAACTCGTCCCACCTGATCCAGGAGCGCAAAAACTCTGGCTGATGAACCGCAAGCCGGAGGAATGGAAAGAGCGCGTTGAGTTTACGCGTCCCGATGATCCGCTAAGCGAACTGCTGGCGGAGATGAGAAAGCAGGCAGGGATCAATGACGATTCAGGAAATAGTGGAAGTGCACAACTCGAACCCGTACGTAGCTTCGATGAGGATGATGCAGTCGTGCGTAACGACGATTCGGCACATTAAGAACCAGATGTGTGTTAGGAATAGCGATCCGATATTCTGCCAGATTCTCTTCAAGGATGATGCCGACTGGGTGATAGCACACTTTCGCGGCTACCTATGCGGAAGGCGGCGTAACATTCTTCCGGTGTGTGGTACTATATCCGCGTGCGGCTAAACTACGGAACGCGCCTTAAGTCTTTCGCTTATCGGCCATTAGAAAACGACTCTTTCATCAATCTCCTTGACGGTGCTGTGCGTTCCGGTAAAACCGTTGCCATGTGGCCGAAGATACTCTATGCCTGCCGGTATCCGGTGCAAGGGTGGAATGTAATAGCGGGCGTCTCCAAAGCATCCATCTATCGAAACATCCTGCATGACATATTCAATCTGGTTGGTTCATCCCGCTACACATACAATGCGCAGACGGGGCTGCTCAAGCTCTGCGGATCGGATTGGATGGTGATCGGTGCTGGGGATGAAGGCTCCGAGAAGTCTGTGCGCGGGCTGACGGCGAGGACGGCCTTTGTGGATGAGCTTACGAAGGTGCCGCAGTCGTTTTACCACATGCTCATCAGTCGTTTGTCGCATGATGGGGCGCGGTTCTATGCAACGACGAACCCGGACACGCCGAGCCATTGGGTGAAGACGGATGTGATAGACAATGAGGGGCTTAGGCGCTCCGGTGATCTGTTTTACATGCAATGCACGATGGCCGACAATCCAAACCTCAGCGAATCGTACATTGAGAAGATGAAGCGCCAGTACAAAGGCGCATTCTATAAGCGTTTTATCGAGGGATTGTGGGTAACGTCAGAGGGCGCGATATACGGTGACTATTGGAGCGATGACCTGCTCTACGATGACTTGCCGGCCAGGTGCTTGAACCCAGAGGATCATGCCGTTGGCTTGGACTATGGAACAGTGAACCCGCTGGCGGCTATCGAGGCGCTAGATGATGGCGAGACAGTATGGCTCGAGCGCGAGTATTATTATGACTCAGCGAAGGAGCAGCGGCAGCTTACTGATGATGAATATGTGCAGAAGCTAGGCCGGTGGATAGCGGAGTCTCGTATTCGGGATGCGCATCCGCGCATTGTGATTGATCCGAGCGCGGCCAGCTTCCGTGCGGCGTGTGTCTCGCAGGGTTGGTGGGTTAAGGATGCCGACAATGACGTGATCGAAGGCATCAAGCTCGTTTCTAGCGTGATGGCCCAGCGCAAGATACAGATCAACCGACGGTGCGAAAACACGATCCGGGAATTGCGGAACTACGCCTGGGATGAGCGTGCAGCAAAGCGGGGGGAAGAGAAGCCGCTGAAGGTGAATGACCATGAATGTGACGCGGTACGGTATGTGTCGCGCGACATTTTCAAACCGTGGAGGGTGGAGGGCTGATGTCGGGGCATAAGGGCGTACCGATGCTGTATGGACGTGGCCGGGAGGCCGCCGTAGACAGGGTATCGGGTCAGTGCAAGGCGGGGAGGCACCACAACTGTTTTAGCCTCCACTGCAATTGTCCGTGCCATACTAGAGATATTGAGCGCGATGCCAAAAAAGTCGCCACGATCCGGCGTAACGAAACGCTTAGAACTTGAGTACGAGCAAGCTCTTCGCAAAGTAGTAGCCAAGATGCTCCCGCCGAAGGGTTCAACATCCACTATCCAAGAGTGGATTGACTCCATCCTTCACCGCTCGGATTCCCCGCAAATTCAGAAACTTATTCAGTCGCTCGCCGGCCAGATGGTGCGCTGGGTCAATGTTGCGTCTGCTCGGTCATGGCGTGAGGCCGCCGCCCGTTCCCAGCGCAGTCGGATGCTTTATCGGCTTCTACAGTCGGAGATGCGTGGGTCGGTGGGCCAGCGCGTGCGGGAACTCGTGTCGGAGAATGCGCGGCTCATCCGGTCTATTCCGGTAGAAGCGGCGGCGATGACGGCGAACGAGATACTGAAATTACAGCAGCAGGGCGCCAGGCCAAAGACGATAGAGCGGGCGATGCGCATCCAGTTCCCCCATCATACGCGGGCACGCATCCGGCTCATTGCTCGAACAGAGACGATGAAGGCCAGTGCGGCGCTAACCGAGGCGCGGGCTACACATCTTGGCGTCCAGTGGTACGTCTGGCGAACGTCGCACGACCAGCGGGTCAGGACTTCGCATCGGCATATGGAGGATGTTCTAGTGCGGTACGACAGGCCACCACAACCGGAGGCGCTCATCGGCATTCGCAGCACCTTGGGAAAATATCAGGCTGGAAACGCGCCCAACTGCCGATGCGTACAACTCCCAGTGCTCGACTTTGACGATATTCGATGGCCGCATAAGGTGTTCGATGGCCGCACGATCCGATGGATGGGGAAAAAAGAGTTTGAGGCTATTTCCTAGCGGATTTTATGGTTTTTGGGACCAAAATAAGAGATAAACGCTATTAACTATTTTGATACCCTCTAGGTGTATCGCATCGGAGACAGTTTTGCGCTAGGCTCAGTTTGATGGCTTACCACTACATAGAGCGCGGCGATACGCTGGTGATGGACGGGATGGAAGTAGACGCCGATTGTGTCGCTGTAATGGTTCAGCCTAAGAACCGGCTTTTATGGGCATTTGTCTTGCGAAACGGGAAAATTCAGCCTGTCGGATACGACGAGAGCAAGGTGTTATGGCTAACTGAGGAGGACTATGCCAAAGGGATTTGAAGAGACGAATGCGGCAGGTATAGTGGGACAAGCCTTTGACGCCTTCCGCAATGAGGGATCGCGGCTAGGCTTCGGCACGCCAAACCTTATCAGCTCAACGAGCTATCCGATCTCGCGTTTCAGCTTCGACTACTGGGGCCTGATCTCGCTCTATGAGGATAGCTGGATATGCCGGCGCATTGTCGATGTGGTGGCTGAGGATATGGTGCGGGCGTGGCCGACAATTACCGGGGAAATATCCACAAAGGACTTGACGAAGGTGGAGCGGTGCATTCAGCGGACGCAGACGCGCCAGAACCTTCTTACAGGCATCAAGTGGGGGCGCCTCTTCGGTGGTGCCGGATCGCTGATCGTTATCGAGGGGCATGAGGACAGGCTGGAGGAGCCGCTCGACATAGACGATGTGATGCCAGGAAGCTATAAGGGACTCATTCCGTTTGATATGTGGGCTGGCATCCAGCCGGACGGATCGAGTATTTGCGTTGACTTTGACCGTCCCGATGACGTAAACAAGCCGGAATACTACAACGTGCAACTGGTGGGCGGCGGCAGGTTCCGCGTTCACGCCAGCCGCATTCTCCGGCACGTCGGATATACGAACCCCACACCGGAGCGCGAGACATACCAATGGTGGGGTATTAGCGTCATTCAGCCGCTTATTCAAGAAATTGAGAAACGCGATAATGTGTCGTACAACATTGCTGGCTTGACGTTCCGAGCAAACATCCTTGCGATGAAAGACAAGGAGTTGGCCGAGCGGATGAGCGGCCTGGGTGCAAGCGCAAAGGCAAACCGGCAGTGGGAAAGGCGTATGAGCGAAACCAACCAACTGCTCTCGAATCAGTCCATGCTGATCGTGCCGCCGGAGGGTGGAATTGAGGCCACGCAGTACAGCTTTGCGGGATTGAGCGATGTTTATGTGATGTTCCAACTCGATATCGCCGGAGCCGCTGAAATCCCATTCACGCGCCTATGGGGCCGCACCGTGACTGGACTTGGGCAGACGAATGAGTCAGACGAGAGGCTTTACGAGGAGCGCATCGCCAAAGAGCAGAGTGCGCATCTCCGGCCAGGATTTGAGGGTAAGTTGTTTCCTGTCATTATGATGAGCGAGCTTGGTGAGGTTCCCGAAGACTTTGCCTTGCAGTTTCCAAGCATCCGCGTGCCAACGGAAACGGAAAAGTACGAGTACGCGAAGACGGTGACGGACGCCTGTACGGTGGCCTTTAATTCTGGCATTATCAGCCCACGCCAGTTTGCCAAGGAGCTTGCGCAGTCGAGCAAGAAGAGCGAGATATTCACGAATATCAGCGAAGACTACATTGCAAGCCTGAGCGATAAGCCGATCACGCAATCGGGTGAAATGGAGAATATGTTCGGCGAGGAAGAGGGCGAGCCGACGCTCTCGCCAACCTCTTCGCCGCAGCGGGTGCTGAGAGAAGAGGGGCGCGAGAAGAAGAATGCGGAATACGAGCATCCGCAGTGAGGTATAGTCTTTCCCTTGTCTTGTCTTGTCTTGCCATGCCGAGCCCCGCCGAGCCGAGCCAAGCCAAGCCTGGCCGCGTGAAACTTGGTGCTACATACTTGCCCTTGTCTTGTCTTGCGTGGCCGCGCGTTGCCCAGCCCCGCCCTGCCAAGCCGGGCCGCGTGAAACTGTTTACTCTCTTTGCACCCACTCCGAGAGCCGCCGGAGAGCTACCTCAACCGTTGAAGTCTTCGATAGTCCCAGCTTCTTGGCCAGGGCATTCAGCAGGTGGACCGCCTCAACCGATAGCCGGAAACCAACAGATACGCGCTTCATGATTCGACAGTATAGCAAGATACTAGACATGTCAAATGGAATTTCAGAATTATTTTCTGATGCACCGTGGGTGGCACTATTGCAGTGGAATGAGGTTGCGCCGCGCTACCATGCACAGATAGCGTCCGAAGCGCACCCAAACCCAGAACGAGTCTCCCGTCCACTGATCGCAGCGCCCCGTGGTGCCTACCCGCTCGCTGTACGGATTCGTAACCAGAACCAACATATTCCCTTCCCGTTTAATTAGGGATTTACGTACTTGATTCCCGTTTTGTTGATTCGTCGGGAATTACCTTCTTTGTGGATTTCTTCCGCTGGCGCGGCGGCTTTTGCTTCTCTGGGGGGCGGTATGCGAGCACAACATCGACGATCCTATCGAGTACCTTTGGAGGCTTCATTGGATCAACCTCGCATAAGTGAGGCGCTTGCCGTCCACTGCGTCGATAAAGCTATCGAGCCGGTCAAGCGTATGCCGTTTCACGTCGCCCTCATTGAGCCGAAACGTAAATTCGTCCATATAACGGTGCAGGTGTTTCGGGCTGGCGTGATGGTAGACGCCGTGCATCCCGCGCTTCATGACGGCCCAGACGCTCTCGATTCCATTTGTGTGGACCGGACCGCGCTTGTACTCACCCGCCGAATGCGCCACGGTGTCATGATCGAAAAAGAGACCGCCTATACCGGAATAGCCGGAAGCCTCATCAGTCATCAGTTGGGAGCCGACTTCGACGTGCTCCACAATCGCGCCCTGCAAGGCTTCCTTGTCAGTGTTGGCGACGGGGTGAGCGATTACCCTGCCGCCGCGCTCTCTGAGTCCCACAACGGCAACCTTGCCGACGGAACCGCGTCCAGCATCCAGCTTTTTGGATTCGTGCTTGTTGGCTTCCTTGCCGCCAAAGAACGCTTCATCGACTTCGACAACACCTTGGAGCTTCGCCAGTTCGCCACCGCAAGCCTCACGCAAGCGGTGGAGCATGAACCACGCCGATTTTTGCTGTACGCCGATTTCCTTGGCGATCTGCATGGACGAAATGCCCTTGCGGGCCGTGACGAGCAAATACATCGCATAGAGCCACTTATGGAGTGGGATGTGCGACCGCTCGAAGATGGTGCCGGTACGGATCGTGAAGTCAAGCTGGCACTTATTGCAGCGATGAAAGCCAGCCTTACGCGGCGTGATGCGATCCTGACCCGCGCACGTCGGGCAGGTAACGCCTTTAGGCCAAAGGCGCGACTCCAGGTAAAGCCGTGCTGTCTCCTCATCAGGAAACATCTGGAAAAGCTGAAAGGTGCTGATAGTCGAACGGCTCATCGGAAGACTTTCTGCCGGGTTACGTACCGGCCCTCAGTACCACCTGAGACGCTACCGCTTACCGTAGGATCGGCGCGGCGGAGCTTAGATGAGTTGGAGAGCGTTGTAACGGGCGAGGGTGACCGTTCCGGGGTTGTTTTTGTCGCCACAAGGCCGGATTGCAAGCCAAGCTGCTGCGATTCGTGGAAAGTCACAATTCGAGAGCGAGTCAACGCTCATCTGATGCAGGTAGTGGCTCTCGCAGAAAAGGGTTGCACGGGGAGACGCGGCGCAAGACTCGCTCACAGATACGTGGATGGGAAGACCGTCCACTTCGGTGGAGTAGTTGAACGATCCGAGTTCATGGCCGGTGCGCTGGAAGCTAACGAGCTTAAAGCCCTGATCCGTAAGGATCGCATGTGCCAAGGAATTGGCGTTTTTGGGCTTGCGGTTGGTTTTGTACGTCTTGAACATTTCAAGCTCCTATGAGGTGGTTGCCTCTGATGTTTCTAAGGTAGTTGATTCCCTCACTTTTGTCAAGAGGAAAGTTGAGGAAATTTTGTGGACAAGGGAATTAAGTACGTAAATCCCTTTAATTATTAAGTATTATTTATTCAAGCCTATAATGCCATATTCCAGAGGGCTTGAGCACACGAAAAGCAAGGGTGTTTACTCTCCGTGCGAGTCGGAGCGGTATGCCGTCATCCGTCGGGTCTCGCGTTCGGTCTGCTAAGGCTCTCACTGCTTACGCTCAGGCTCCCTCGGAAGTCCGATCCTCTATCGACCTGAGAGCCGCCCGCAGACAGGCAGCAAGGGGCCGGATCAGCTCTGGGGCTTGCTCAAGGCTCCCCATTGCGCGGATACACGTGTCCGGTCTTGCGGGCCTTGCGCTGTCGAATTGTTCGAGGGCTTGGTCATCGCTTGACTTAGACAACTTTAGATTTGCATAAATCATCAAAATTTGTCAAGATGTAAATGCGGGGTGGTGCTGGACACTCCGAATCGCCAGCTTGGCTTAGACACCCTCTTTTGGCGATCAACCCCGCGCACATTCATCAGCCGCGCAGCGACTAACGACAAAACCGATGGCTTCCGAATAAACCCGGAGGCCATCGGTTTTTAGCAGATGACCTCCGCATCTGATCCCCCAAGGGTGCGCATGGGGGATCATCCTTTTGGTGGAAAGTCGGGAAATGAGGCGCTATACTCAGACGCAATAGAGGGCGGCTGCGATGGCAAAGTTCCGTGGAATAAAATTGAGCGTTCCGATGCCATCCGGCATAAAGGTTCCCCAACACTCTCGCGCCGAGCTAGAGTCTCAGGTGGATGTGCTGTTGGATGCTATCCGCAGGCACAAGCGTGCCCTTTGGGGTGACGGTCCGGTGGGGAATCAGGCTGACAGGGAATTGTACTTGACGGTGAGTGTTGCATCGCAAAATGCTTTGCGCTAGTTTTGCCGCAGAGTGGTTCCGCGCGAGCAAACCCGAACCGGCACGAACGGTAACTGCATGGCTGCGGTCCTTGCCTCCATCCTAGAGACAGATATTCCCGAATTTGGGATGAATGTTTCAGATGAAGAGTACGACAATAATATGCGCCGTTGGCTGGAAAATAAGGGCTACAGCTACAGCGAAACGTCATCGGCGGGTAAGCCTCCCAGGGATTATCACATCATCATAGGAACTAGTCCGCGCGGCGGTCTTCATGCCGTTGTGGGCAAGAATGGCAAGATCGTTCACGACCCGCATCCGCAGGACGGGACGGGGCGTGGACTTGCATCGGTGGACACTTTCGGTATTCTCAAGCCGACGGGTGGTGATTATATGCAGTATCAAGAGGAAGTACCCCAGGAATACCGTGAGCTGATGCTCCCGCAGGAATACCGCACTGGCATCTGCCCCGCTTGTGGAGAGGATGCACAGATCAACATGGACGGCACCGTGGATAAGCACGGGAAGTGCTCGGGGTGGGGACTACCAGCGTTGGTCAGCGCATCGTCGGTGAAGGATAGCGGAGAGAAGTTCAAGAAGCTAGAGCACAAGCTGGCGCATAAAAAGGGGATTTACGATCCGAAGGGCTTGGCTGCTGCTATCGGTCGCAAGGCTATGGGCAAGGCCGCATTTCAGAAGAAGGCGGCGGCAGGGCGCAAGGGATGACGGCGACCTCTCTATATCCGCGCAAGTTGACGGCAAAGGAAATTGAAGAGATTCGCCTGATGGTGTATCTTTCCAGGTTTCTCGTAAAAGTCCCGGAGCGTGCCAAGTGAGCATGTCGTATTTCACGACACCGCTGAGCGAGCATCTCGAAGAGACGCCAGAGGGTTTTCTGATCTCGCGCGATACGGTAATTGGCCGAACCGGATGGCAGACATACAAGGTTTCAGAGCTTCCGCAACAGGCGGCGGCAGAGTTGGGCATAGACTTGTCCAACCCAGATGCTGATATTGATTTGTATCGCCCAGCTTCCGAGGTTTTCTCCGCTGATACGTTGGCGAGTATCGAAGGCAAGCCCGTAACGGACGATCATCCTCAAAGCGCAGACGGGAACGTGCGCCCGGACAATTACAAGGAATTGTCTTATGGGCATGTCCAGAATGTGCATCGTGGGAAAGATCGGCTAAAAGATGGTGATGAGCCGATTGTGGGCGATGTGCACATCAACGCCGAGCCGTTGCTCTCTGATGTAAAAAACCGCGTGAAGCGTGAGCTTTCGCTCGGTTATGACTATCAGATTCGCAAGAATGGCGACAAGGTTGAGATGCACAGCATTGTCGTAAATCACTGCGCCGTTGTGCCGAAGGGCCGGGCTGGGCGCGAGGCAAGAATCAAGGACTCGGCACCGGATGCAAAAAAATATGTTGCATTGGGTTCCAATATCGTGAAAATCGAAACGAGGGAGAAAATACCCGTGGCAATCACACTGAAAAGCATTCTCGGAACTTTCCTGAAGGCCCGCGCCGCAGATGCGGAGCCGGAAGAGTTGGCGGATGCGGCCTTGAAGATGGCCGAAAAGCACGCCGAAGACATTGAGAGCTTCGAGTCCGGCGGAACATTCCACCCGATTCGCAACTCAAAGGGCTACAAGCGGAGCAAGGCGGGTGAAGGCCGTCGGAAGCGCCGCGCACGGGACTCGGAAGAGGATTCGCGCGAGAGGATGCACGATGCGCTTGACCGCTGCATGGACGGTGAGGCGAAGGATGCCGATCTTGAGGAGATACGCGATCTACTGGACGAATTCTTCGAGGAAGAGGAAGGCGAGCCGGAGCATGAAGAGGATCGCAAGGCCAAGGATCGGAAGAAGTCCAAAGATAGCTTAGAGTCCGAAGAGGAAGAGGCAGAGCAGGA
>JAEHJW020002671.1_pt1 | contig 10736 bp, 9 predicted proteins | sample 9271431 | NCBI WGS metagenome assembly JAEHJW02
TAGATTGAAAATCCTATCATCATTGAGATTTGTGATGATGATCGATATCTTTGCGTCAGGTTCCATTATAAATGACGGATTTAATATGCCATTATAATTTTATTTACGAAACGTCGAAGAATAAGAAGAAGTATAGTGCTTATAAAGAAGTGGTTCCATCTTCAACCAATAATGTCCCGTATCTTGCAAAACATGTCAAGGGCTCTGGCAGACTAGATAATCTCTACTTCTCCGTTGGGTCGTCTGGTGCAAAGTTAAAACGGAATGCGTATTTGAAAGAATGTCAGTTTATCAATGAAAGTCAAGAATAGACTGATGATTTTCTTCAAGTAATGGTGGGTTAAGTTTCCCGTAAATCTGAGAGAGAATATTTTAATGGATGCGTGTTTCATGAAGCAATGAGAGAGCCTGAGCCGAAAGTGTCCGTCATAATATCTGCCCATAACCGGCCAGAATATTTAATGGAGGCTTTGAAGAGCCTGAAAGAACAGACTGCGCCTTTTGACACTTTCGAGGTCATTGTGGTTAAGGATTATGCTCTTGATCGAGCCAGGATAAATACATGGGAAATGAACGTTACTTTCATTGATGTAACTGAAACAGATCTGGTCTTCAAACACATGGCAGGAATAAGGGCAGCCAAAGGCTCTTTTATTGCTTTCATGGACGACGATGATCTTTTCGCTTCATTAAAGATAGAGAGAATCCTGGAATTATCTATCTATATGGACGGAAATTCGTTCTGTTTTAACGAAAAGAAATTCTTCAGCAACCACCTTGATGATTTCTCTGCCCTGTCAAGTATTTCTGCTTCCGGCTTCGAAATCTTTGCGGCATCTCAATTCAGTTCCGGGAGGCTGAACCGCCATACTCCATGGTACAATCTGAGTTCAATGACTTTAGGAAAGGATTTGGCTGTAAAAGGTATGGAAATCCTCGGCGACTTCAGGAGGGAAATTGATCTACTATGGTACCTCATTGCACTGGAGCATGGAAGTAAGATAATCTATGATTCGTCATACTTAACATTTTACAGAAGGCACTCAGGAGGTGTAAGCCGCTCCGATAATAAGAATAAAACGTGTGCTTATGCTATGCAGGCAATTGAAAGTTATGATAAGATGCTGCATATTTTCAAAAAAAAGGTAACAATTGAAACCATTCGTGAAATGCAGGCGGAATGGCATATAAAAGCCAGTTCTTTAGGGTGCGGAATGCCCGAATTCAATTCTGTAAACACAGTTATTGCCGTCTTGAGATCAGCAAGGAATCATTCCATAAAAGACGTGGCCAAGCTTCTGCTACTTTTTCTGTTGTCCCGTATCAGCGTCAGAATATCCGCCAGCATTTATCCTAAATTTTATATTTGACATTTTGGGACGACCCAGCTTTCAGATACGGTTTCCAGCTTTGGTGCAACTAACATGCACCCATGCTGGATGGATAAATTATAGGAAACGGTTTTGGTTTCACTGAAGCGGGGATGCTTGGGATCAGCGTTCTTTTGAGGTGATTCTGAAAATTTCTGGTATTGCAGAGTACTTTAAACTTGAGTTTCGCAAGAAATACAGCGAAAAATGTCACACTAATCCAGACATTTCCGTGATTTCCTTATATTCCTAGCATGTTTCTGGTAGTGCACCAACCAGTATCCGATCCGGTGGCTTTATCCCCATCTCATTGAGTATCCTGGCTGCCTCATCCGATTCGGATCCATAGACTATCCTCATGGGTGATTTCACGGGTATGGCCTTGATTCCCCACAATATTTCCGCAGCTCTTTCCACGGTGAGACGTGACGCCGTGAGTCTCTTCTCAATTATCCTTGAAAGAAGCAGGGATAATACGCATACGAACACATGTGCCCTTATTCTCTCCTCCTTCCTGTGGTATACCGGCCTTATCTCAATAAATGACTTTATTGTTCTGAAGGAACGTTCAATCTGCCACTGTTCTTTGTATGCAGAAACAATTTCACTTTCCGGTAAATCTGTATTGGTAACGATCAGGAACCTTCCCGCAAGTTTTTTCAGCATATTGATTCTATTCTCATTCAGTACTGTTCCATTCTTTGTGAACCTAACCAGGGACTTCATCTTTCCAAGCGATTTCTTCAGTTCCTTCTGATCAGTGGTTTCAGCTATTTTCTTCTTCACAATATCTATTTTGTCATTGAGGTCTTCCAGATTCAGATCTTCTCTCTTCCTGTTGTACACTGCGATGTATCTCCTCTTTCCTGCAAGCATTCTCTGATCCGCCCTGGAATCCTCCTTCATCACATCATCCACATCTATGGTCACTTTCTTTATTATCAGATCATTCACCACATTGCCATGGGTGAAATCCGTTTCCATGAGCACGTTGCGATAGGGCTGATCCCATCTGTAGGCTGCGGTAATGTACCGGTTCTGGTCCAGGAGATCCAGCGACTTCGATCTTCCGAATGCCCTGTCGGCTATGAATATCATATTTTTGATCCTGAAATGATCCTTCAGCAAGGATATGGTGGATTCAAGCGTCTTTGGATCCACTGTGTTACCGGGCCATACCTCATGGTGTATGGGTATTCCATCGGCCATTACCAGGCCGATGACAATCTGCTCCTTTCCCCTCTTCTTATCCCGGGAATATCCGAACAAGACAAGATCATTATTCTCCTCCCCTTCAAAATATGATGATGTGAGATCGTAGTGTACAAGGGAAGTATCTGGCTTCAATGCCGTAAATAAACGCATCTCGATGCGATCCTTGAATCCAATCAGGGCATCAAGTGATCTGTAAAGATCATCCTTCCCGATCCTGGGTGAATCCCATGGGTAGTACACTGTTTGGAAGAATCTGCGAATGGATATGTCCGAACCGGGATGGGTAATCCTGGCAGCTATCATGAGGAAGATTGTCTCCCTGTACTTTCCAAGTACAGAGAGTGAACGCATGATTCCAGTATCCTCCATGATGTTTCTGGCTGCATATATCATTCCGAAATCCAGTGGAGGATCAAATGCCATGTTTCCCATGCAGGTTCCTGCCAGCTTTGACTTCTGAAGCTCCTGCTGGAATATGGATCTGTATCGTTCCATGTCATTCTCGTTATGGACCGGTCCAAGATGCCTTATGACGCGTGTTTTCTGTTTTCCGTTCTCCCTGTACTTTTCTGCCATCTGTGCATAAACCTCCACCCCATACCTGCCTTTCTTCTTTGCAAACCTCAGGAACACACATGTATAATGTAATCTAATATAATAAAGCATGCACTATGGTGCATGATATAAATTCTATAAAAAAGAGCGTTTTTTACAGCCTCATGCTAAAAATCGGTTGCGAAACTCAAGTTTAAATATATTGTAAGATGCTTATCCTGCTAATGAAAATAGCAGTAGTGGTGCCGTTCATACCAAAAATTGAGGGAAACCGGATGGCATTCCTCATCGCAAGAGCACTGGCAAGAAGCAATGAAACCACTGTTTTTGCTCATACTACCGTCAGGACGCTAATACCCGAAGTAGGAAAACTCTGTGGCAGTGCCAATTTTGAAACTTTGAATATCCGCAGCTACGGCAGATTCGGAATATTGTTTGCCCTGAGGTATCAGTTTCTTAGGGGCAGTTCACGCCAGCTTTCAGATTTCATTAACAAATATGGGGTATTTGATCATATCATTATCATTGCCAACGAGGCACACTGGCTTCCCCAGTATTTGAGAGACAGGCGTGATACAAAGTTCAGTTTGTTGCTCATGGAATTGCATGATCGCGGTATGATTTCTTTGCAACATGGCAACGTGAGGAAAGCAGTTATAAGGAATCTGTTGATTTCGCCTCTTTACGGGGTGTTCAAGTTATTTGAGCGTGATAGATTCCTTGCCTTTGACATGATATTTGCCAACTCAACATGGACGAAGACCATATTTGAGTACTTATATGGCATTGCAATTGAGGACACGGTTTTTGCAATTGATTTTGATCTATTCAGGCCAGTCGGCACATTACAAGAATCCCATAAATTCATAGCTGTGCCCACTGCAAGCATTAAATCCGATCCTGAAGGCCTGAAGATTCTTAAGAAGCTTCAGGAAGACGGCATACCGCTTAAGACATACGGATCATTTCACGTTCCGGGAATTGACAATCTTGGATACCTGGACGACGAGGAGATGGTTAAGGTACTGGGCGCAGCTTCTGCCACACTCTTTCTGTTCAACTACGAGGCCCTAGGTTTAATTCCATTTGAGTCGTTGGCCTGCGGCACTCCGGTCATCACGTATGATAGGCAGGGGCCGTCACTGGAGTTCAGGTCTAATCCTTACGTCCATTTTATAGATTCATACGTGGAACTGAGAGAGCTTTGCAGGAAATATATTTCCAGTGAAAAAACCAATGAGGGTATACAGCAGTGCAGGAATTCTGTTGTGAAATACAGTGCGGAAAATGTTGTTAATAATCTACTGGCACACATTAACGGAAGAATCTGATTCATTAATCAATTTATGAAGATTTGTGTATAAATTCCTGATAACAACCCTATTATCATAATTTTCTGCTATATATTCATGCTCATACGCAGCATTTTTCCTGACTGTCTCAATATTTTTCGCAAGCGTTCTTATTCTGGCCTCGATTGAATCAGCATCGAGCCCTGTGTATTCAAGGAATCCTCTGCCTAAGAGGTCATCGTACACCCCACTTAACCGATCAGACGCTACAATGTATTCTCCGGACGATGCCGCTTCTATTATTACGGTGGGAAAAGCATCCCACCTGGTTGGATATAGGAAAATATCACACGAACCATATAGGCTGGCAAGCTCCTGTTCGTCCAGAACGCCATGATACTCCACGTTATCATAATTTGATTTTCTGATCTCAGCTTCAAATGATCCAGAGCCTGCAATGTGAAAACGGAAAGTACTTTCATTTTTAAATCGTCTGCTGATGTCAACGAAAATATCTATGCCCTTAATCACCTCCAGCCTTCCAACAAACAGTATATTTATGGCTTGACCACGGGGCTGTGGCACATATTTATCGGTTGAAATTCCTATGGGTCCAAGGAAAAATCTCTTTTGCATTCTCTTTCCCATAGCGGCTGATTTGGGAAAGAGATGGAAAGCATTTATCCCCCTGTATAATATTCCTGACCTTATAAATAGAGACAGAACCCTGGTGAACGAATTATCGAAAGCGAACTGTCCATGGTTGCTGCCAATTATAATCCTGGCCCTGAACAACGGCCAGTACTCATTCTTAAATAGATAAACCACGTCTTCATTCCCGGCATCCCGCAAAGTGTTCCTGTTATAGAATTTTGTATATCTAACAACAAAAGCCAAAAGAACCTGGTATAACGGTATTGTAATCCTGTGAAGCCTGAAAAAAGATATAGAATGCTCAAAATCTTGAATTGTAATGATTTTCACATTCAAATTATTTAAAATGCCCGGATCGACCCTTTTTATTTTGTAGTACTGAGATTGCACCACAGTTACCTCATCTTCGCCGTGATCTGAAACATAATTGATGAGAGCCTTCTCAATCCCTGCCCCAATCGCAACGTTAGTGTTGGTGAAAAACAGTACTTTCATCGGCCTTCTGGCATTTCATTTGTTTATTATATATTTACGGCGTAATGCTTGGGTTTATAAACGGACAACATCCGTATTCAAAGCAGAATTGATTACCTCAAGGATACATATTTACATAGATTTATAGAATGAATTTGTTTCGTCCCTGAAACGATCAAATGAGTAACGTTTAGCAGCTTCATTTCCACGATCGCGAAAAATGCCACTGTTATCCACAGCATCTCTTATACCTCTCGCTAATTTATCTGGATCGGGCTCAACCAATACCGCTGCATTTTCAGCGATTTCGTGAAAAACAGGAATATCGGAAGCCACTACCGGAAGACCAACTGTCATAGCCTCAGCTAGCGGATAGCCAAAGCCTTCATCAAGCGATGGAAACAGAAGCACATCGCATGCGTTATAAATCATGTTCAGCTTTTCATCGTCAATATTGCTGAAAGAGTAACAGTCACCAATCGGCTTTCCAACCCTCACAAGACTGTATTCATCCCCAAGCAGTTTCATAGTTCCAGCAACTGCTTTGAGATTTTTCCTTGGGTCCAGAGAGGAAACGCTTAAAACAAGCCTCCTGTTTTCTGGTAAGCCCAGGGACTTTCTTGCTGAGACACGGTTATCAAGCGGTTTGAAACTTCTTGAAACAGGAGGGTAGATCACATCAATTCTTCCATTTATTCCAAAGTTCTGCAATTGAGATTTAACATATTGTGATATAGTAATTATTCTTTCAGCTGAAGCGATGTATTTCAAGTTTATTTCAAGGAGCTTTCTGAGCCGTAAATCTTTATTAAATTTTGAGTCTAAGCCAAAAAGGTCAAGGATTGTGAAAACATATCTGTTTTTAAGGTTCAGGTTTGGAATCCCCTGTGATGAATAGTGTAGTATGGTATCAGGGGTAATTTGATTCTCAATCTGCTTTCTTACTTTGGCAAGGAAAATAGACGGAAACCTATGATTCATATACCAGCCATTTCCTATTTTAAGAAAGGGTTTGTGAGAAACCACCTTTCCCGGATATTTGGAAGGATCAATTGAAGAATCAAGATTCAGGGAAAAGAGCTTGGCACTAGATGCATTGGCAAGGTCTATAGCATATCGTCCCAGGCCCGTATATTTAGTTGATTCGTTAATTATAACAAAGCTCATTCGGTATGCACATTGTTAGAATATTAATCTAATTTGCTTTATTTGCATAAGGAACCAATGATTGGATAATTGAGATACTTAATAAAGATAAATCTAAATAACTCCCCACAGTTTAGGATTTAATTGAAGTTACCCCTCTAAAATCCATTTTTATTTGTGAATAACTGTTTAGTCGTTCTGTTGACTTAGAAGAGCGCATAAAGTTCTTCCATAGACTTTGCGAATTTTTCAAAGGAGAAATAGTTTGCTCTATCCTTACCTTTACTTTTCAAATCCATGGAATTTGTCACTGCCTCCTGAACCCCTGCCTTAATTGAATCAACGTTAAGGGGATCAACGAAAATTGCAGCATTTCCTGCCACTTCATGGAAAAAATCTCGATCTGATAGAACTACAGGCAAGCCGCACGCCATCGCTTCGATAGCTGGGAGACCAAAACCTTCTTCAAGAGAAGGTGAAAGAAAAACGTCTGCAGCATTATAAATGGTGTTAAGCTGGGTAGGTTCCAAATTGTCGAATACTATATCTGCGTCAATTCCTTTACCCACCCGGACTAGAATATAATCATCGGAAATAGTCTGCATTAATTTACGAATTGCCCGGAGATTCTTTCTTGGCTCGGCTGAGGATACGGATAATATAATTTTTTTACCTTCCGGAAGATTAAGCAATTTCCTTACCGACTGCTTGTTATTGAGATCATTGAATTCAGGATCAACTGGATATCCAATAACGTGGATCGTTCCAGGATATCCATAATTTTCAAGGTCTTTCTTAACATAGTTTGTGGTAGTTACGGCATGTTCTACATGTGAATACTTGTGAAAATTTGATTTCAGCAGTCTGGAAAATTCTGGTCTGTAATTATCTGGCATTTTTAAAGATATAACATCGTGAAAAGTTATTATATCGATTTTATTCTCAATAAATGGTACTGAATGGCTTAGGCTGTGCACAATTATAGGTTCTTTTTTTTTCTTATTACTTAGATATTTACTAAATTTCACATAAGCAAATGAAGGCAGGTGATTCTCAAACCACCAATTTGCAGTGAATGGCATTTTCAAAGGAATAACCTTTTCAACAGTCGGAAGATTTCCGGAATTATTTGATGCTCCCATCAAATACATTTTTGAATATTTGCCCGTGGCAATGTTTACCCACCTGGAATAATTACCAACACCTGTTTTATCGTATACATTAGTCAGTTGAATGACTGATCTATCCATAACAGGTTATAATGAAACGTAGTTCTACTATAAATTTTCTCTTATTGAGTATGATCCCGCTTGTTATGAAACCCCCATAATTTTCCATATTTACCTTGTTTCCTCACTTCTATAAGTATCTGATCTTGCCATAAATGTAATATTACCATTCCTAGTATGCCTAATATCAATAAATTTTATTGCGGGTAACGGATGAAACTGAAGACTTTCACTTGTCTTTCCCGATCGCAGAATTTTCACAATGGATATGGGAATATTCCTTTAAATATTACCAAAATACTCTTATCTTCCTCATCTCCTCGGGGAAAAACTATGGCTTGCACTGGGATTCCAATGGAATGAGATTATATCCAAGGCGGGCAACTTCCTTATCTTCCTTGCCATAGATTTGTTGTCAATAAAACTGTCAAATGGCATATCAGCGCTTCCAATGTTTGTATCCAAATATCTTCTGCCATGCCACAAGCTTTGCTCAGTTCTAACTGTCAGAAAAGGATTATCACGTGCTCTGCTTGGCCTAAGTTTACAACCAGTTTTTCTGTTATGCATGCCACTTAAAATATAACTTGCGTTGCCGGTTACATATTCTATAACATTGCCGAGATGCAATGATTTTTCAAGAATGCCCAGCATCGGTAGCTGGTGACACTCTTCTTGCACAAGACTGTTAACAGTGTAGCTTCCAATGAATCTCAATGTCCAGTTGCCAGTACTTTTTCAACTTTTTTCACTCCTTTGATTTAATAATGTTTGTTATTCCTTCTTCCAGGGATATCTTTGGTCCCCATCCAAGTTCCCTCATCTTGGTTATGTCAGCCGCCCTCCTATTAGGGTCATTCTCCGGCAAATCTTTAAATTGTATCTCGGAGGCGGATTTCGCAAGGTTCCTCACCAGTTTAGCTAAATCTACGATTCTTGTTTCTGAGTCATTGCCAATGTTGTATACCTCGCCTTCCTTTCCCTTTGTTATGGCAGTCATAACACCATCAATCGTATCGGAAACATAGGTGAAGGATCGTGTCTGCGATCCGTCGCCATATACAGTGATGGGTTCACCGCGCATGGCCTGCTGGATAAATCTGTCAATGACCCGGCCATAAAAATCTCCACCTCTCATCCTTGACCCATAGGTGTTGAAGAAGCGGATGATGATATTCCTCAAACCATACTGCCTTTCGTAGGCTTTCGTGAGGGCATCTCCAAATCTCTTCCCCTCATCGTATGGAGATCGTGAACCGGTTGTGCTGACACAGCCTACGTAATCCTCAGGTGTCGGAATAACCTTAGGATCGCCATACACCTCTGATGAGGAGGCGTACACATAAAGGGCATTGCACCTTAGGGCTACCTCAATGAGATTTTTCGATCCCACTGCATTGGACAGGGCGACATCAACAGGGTGCTTCTCCCATTCCACCCTGCTTGCCCTGCTGGCAAAATTCACAACAATATCATACCTTTCATCGGTTCGGAATGCAGTGACGTCATCTTCCAGTAAAGTTATTCTATCCCTAATATTTTCAATATTCCCTTTCAATCCGCTTGCAAAATTATCCAGTATATGGACATCATGCCCATCGGCAACAAATCTCTCGGCGAGATAAGAACCCAGAAAACCGGCTCCTCCGGCAATGAGCACCCTCATAGCCTACCATACCCGTGATATTCGAAACCGAGATCAACAGCATGATCCCGAGATATAAGGCCCCTGGTGTCTATTATCAGCGGTGTACCGGCCATTATGGACCTGAGTCTTTCCAGGTCAAGCGCTTTATACTCCGTGTGGTCAGTCAGCAGAAGCAAAATCTCCGAATTGGTGGATGATTCGTATATGTCGTGATCTATTGTAATATCTGAAATATTCACGAACGGATCGGTGAATTCAACCTCAAATCCTCTTGATTTCAGATTCTCGGCAATCTCAAATGTTGGGGTGAACCTGATATCATCTGTATCTCCCTTAAAGGCAACGCCTGCAATGACCACCTTTTTCCGACCGTTTGAAAATTGCATAACGAGATCGGCGATATGCTTTGGAATTGATCTGTTCACCTCCGCAGCAGCATCCACCATCCTGAGGCCTAGTGACTTCTTTCTGAGATCTGCCCTCAGAATGAATGGGTCCTTGTTCAGGCATGATCCGCCCACGCCTGGTCCCGGAAGCAGAAGACCTGCATTTCTTGGATAGTCCTGCTTTGCTGCCATAAGCAGTTCCAGTGCGTCCACTCCAACCTTTTCAGAGGCAAGTGCAATCTCATTCGTCAGCCCAAGGAAAACGTAACGGGAATAATTGTCAACCATTTTCACCATTTCAGCTGTCTCAGGGTTGGACACCCGGATAATGCTACCACCAAGAGAACCTATCACTTCCGACACAACGGCAGATGTTTTCTGGTCAGAAGCGCCAATAATTTTTGGCAGAGATGTGAAATCTTTTATTGCCTGACCCTCCACCATTCTTTCGGGAGAGAATGCTATGCCAACATCTTCCGGAACTTTGAAACCATATGATATTATCTTGTCACGCACCACAGAATTGGTGGTTCCAGGCGGAACTGTTGATTTCAATATGACGATATCTCCGGATTGGAGATTTCCATGAAGAAGGTCGAGTGCGCCATTCAGCTGGGAATAATCAATATAATCGGTATTCGGATCGTAGGGAGTGCCAACGGTTATTATCTTAATTCTGGATGTTTTCAAATCTGCAGAATTATTGGATAGCTCAATATGATCCATTATGGCTGGATCTGACATGAGCTCCTCCACTCCCGGTTCTG
>JAEHJW020007149.1_pt1 | contig 10732 bp, 22 predicted proteins | sample 9271431 | NCBI WGS metagenome assembly JAEHJW02
GGGCGGCGAATGAGCCCTTTACGGGCGATTGAGCTAACGAGCGGACGCGGGCACCTTATCAAGCGACAAGCGCCACGTTCCATTATCGGTTCGGATAAAGAGATACCCACGCTCCGTCCAGACTTCAGCATCCTGGAGATTCCCGGCCAATACTTCACAGAGATAAGCGAGGGTCACAGATCCCCCTCAAGTTTTTGCGCCCCGAACTGGAGCGACAGGTTTTCCTCAAAGGCTCGGCCCGGATCGGCCTCGGACACAATAGCGCGGAGCTTGGAAGCTGCGTCCTGGAATTGATCCGCGAGATCGAGAAGATCGGTCATGGACGCAGGAGACAGGATGGAGACGTCGTAGGCGTTCCCGCGAGGATCCGAGGCCAGATGAAAATGGAGCCGGTTGGATGGCGTGAGATTGAGGGTGAAGGGCGGGAAGGTGAGGAGAGGGCGGGTCATGTTAGCGCCCCTCGGCCTTGGCGATGGCCGAATCACTGGCCCGGACAATCCCGGCCAGATAGCCGGGCTTGAAATCGTCTTTCAAGAACACGGCGGCATCCTCAACGAGCGGGAGAGCTGCATAAAGCGCTTCCAGCAGCTCCGGCGCGGCGGCGATGAGGGCGGCATCGGCGGGGAAGTGGGCGGGGCAGTTCGCGGCCACACCACCATCAGGCTTGCGGATGACCACTCGATCAGCGTTCAGCGGCTCGACCTTCCATGGTCCGGGGGTGTGGGTGGTGGTCATTTTGTTCCTTTCGTGGCCGGATTCCGGCGAAGTTGAGTTGAGCGGAGCGAAACTAACGAGACGGGAGCAGGACGCGGGCCAAACACTCTAACGTATCAGGTAAGAAGGCAAGGATAAGAGCCACCATCCCCCCAATACCAATCCAGAGGATGAGGCGCGTTCGAGAGTCAAGAGACATCAGCCACGCGACTCCTGCATGGCCTTGATCTGGCGCTGTGTTTGTCCCTTCTTGAGCCGCCTCTGCGTGCCGTTCTCAAGGCGCTTGGCCTTCTTGCGGCTGGTGATGATCTTGGTGGGCTTGTTGGTGTTCATGGTATTTCTCCCTGAATCGGCCATTAACGGCCGGTTGTGGTGGATGGATTGCGAGGGATGAAGCGCAGTGAGTCCGGAACAATTCAGACGCGGGGCTACTCCCCCAGGTAGAAGCAGGACACAAACGCCAGCAGATCGTCCTCCTCGGCTTCCCGAATATCGGTCCAGGGCTCGCCCCAATCCTGCCATTGCATGGTTGCGGAAGATGGTGAGCCGTACCCCCCGAGATTCCCCACAATGCGGAGAGCCGGGCCGCCAGTCGATAAGAGGATGATGTAAGAATCGGCTTCCGGTGTTTCACCTGGCGTCCAGGTTCCTGACAACTCCACACTGAGGGCGGATTCGTTCGCGTGATCCCGAACCTCATCGGCATCGGAGCAACCCTGGAATTCGGCTGCCATCCGTTCCAGCTCGGCCAGCTCTTCGGGATCTTCGGACGGATCTTCCCGCAGCTCCTCAAGGCGGTCCCAGTTGTCCTGATCCAGCCCGAGTGCGTAAAGACGGATGGTATCGGCCCATCCCTTGGCGTTGGCGATCGCGTGTTCACTCATGTTCTCTCCGTTGGGGCCATCGGGCCCGATTAATGGTTGCTAGATTCGTGCTGATTTATCGGCGGACCTTTGATGCCAACTCGTAAACATGTTTTGCGTCGTACGGGTCCTCCAAAATCAACCACAGACATAAATCCATTTCCTCAAACCGGACCTGTTTGAGAATCTCGGTTTGTGCGAAGTGAACAATTTCATCTATCCCTAATTCGTCCCATCGGTTCACATGGCCCGCATCGGAGGTCCAGCGTTCCTTTAGTTCCTCGACGGTTAACATTAAACCTCCGTGAAATGCGTGTAGAACCCGTAAGGGGTGACGCCCAGCACCTTCCCGGTAGATCGGTCATAAACCAGGGCTACGGCCACAAACGAACCATTGTAGCCCTCGTCGCGGATGATGAAACCAAGAAAATCAGTCATGTTGCACCTCACAGCCAGGATTCAGGGAAAAGGAAGGGCGAGACGAGAAATAGGAAGGCCAGAACCGCGATTGACGCTGCGGTTATAATCCGCTCCCAGTTGATTGAGTGCCTCATCCCAGACTCCAGATCGTGGCATCGGCCACAGGAAAACAGAATCACGAACCGTGCCAAGCGTAAACACCAACAGAATCAACCAACCACCCTCAAACCCTGCGTTGCATATTGAATCATGAGGCAAAATGCACGTTGCGGAACACGCAAGTCTAATGTTTATGTATTACCAAGATGGAATATAAATGCCCCTCAAACCGCCCAAGACGCGGCCCCTCATGTTACCAGGACAGACAATCTACCTTAATAGATAGACTACAGACGCCAAGAACCGGCTCGCGGGCCACCCGATACAATAGAGAGAGAACACAGAGACGCTAGAGACATCCTAGGGCTAAGAACACCCCGGAAGTGGCACCGTGAAAAGGAACACCTAAATGGGAGCACCACCCAGCGCCCACCCACCTCCACTTTGCCAAAAATCTGGTTTACCAATGGCAAATCTGGCGGCTTTTCGGTGTTATGTCGCACTGAGGTTACATAATAACGCCCGATTTAAGGCCCGTGGAGCTGCCCCAAGGCATACGGACACAGCCGAACGGCTTAAAGCGCACGCAAAAGTCTAGGCTTTTATCTGGGCATCATCTTGAATATCTGAGAATGAGTCTGAGTCAAGGTGTCTAGGGTGGCCACCTTGCAGGCCAGGAGACCCCCAAGAGACCCCCGGGGAGGGGACCAGAGACTCGATGGCGTATGGGGGAGGAAGCACCTCTATCCAAATACGGGCCATTTTTGAGATGAGGTTTACAGCAGTTTGTGTTCCACGGACCAGTGGGATAATATTTTACAAACCAATCTTGGGATAAGTATTAAGTAAATGGCATGGAGTCTCCCCTACGCCGGGGGTGAGACCCAAAACGCTTGTAAGCTTATAGGGTTCGATGTTCCACATGGATATGGTTGACGGGAGATTTACGGAGACTATACTCATGTGTGGAGGTTGTATGAAGATTGATCTTGGTGATTGCGAGACCTATAACGTGCTGGCGGACGTAGGTTCGTTCTTGTGGAACGAGAAGTTCGGAGCTGATGATCCTGCCTTCAAGGAGGCTGCGTTGGCCACCATGGACTTCCCAGACAGCTACCCTACTTCCGTACTTCAGTTCAAGCCAGTGACGATTGAGATGGGGTATGCGCTGTGCGATGGGGATGAGGTAGTTGCTCTTGTATTTAGGAAGGCGAAGTGATGGTCGATGCGTTCTGGAGCACCCACCTGTCTTATGCAGAGGCCGCCAAGAGGCTTGGTTGTTCTAGGCAGAATATCTTTCAACAGGGATTAAAGGGGAGGATCCCGGTTGACCGCGACCAGGATGGTAAGCCCGGTATTCCGATGGAGTGGGTGGATGAGACGCTGGCGATGAGGAATAGGGACAAACATGATTCTGAATAAGGGAGATAAGTTCAATGGGTGCCGTGTAGAGGAGTCGAAGGACACGGAGTCTGGACATGTATGGATCTTCTCTAGGGGGAACGAGGCAGTTGTTATGAGCCTGCCCGCAGACCAGTATTTCGACCTCATTATGAAGCCGCATGAGCGTGAGCGTGTTCTTGACTACATGGCTGAGTGCATCGACATTTCATTCAAGGAAAAAACCAAGAAAATCAATTCTCTCCAGAATGGTGGATGATGCGAGTAAATGAGTGGATCGGCAAATACCAATTGGTTTACATGCACAACGACCCGATTGAGGGGTTGACATACAAGTGGGCAGACGGGGATTATATCGCAGAAACCCACAAGATCCCCACTGAGGCCGAGCTGGACGGAGCCAGGTTTGGGGCTTAAGAGTACGCCACAGCGGACCTTCCCCTATCATGTAAGTAGCAAGGATAGGAAGAAGTCTTATGAATTGCGTCTAGCTGCGCAGTTCGGGGACCGCAAGGCGAAAGAGAAGCTGGCGGCTTACAATCGAAGGCAGAAGGAGTTACGGATGGAGGCTGGTAAGTCGGAGTGGGTTGTGGCCGGGCATAGTTTCAATCGCTATAAGATGATGAATTTCATCGTCGCCCGGACCGCGAATGGGGAGCTTCTGTCTGAAGTGTGCTCGGAAGAGGGAATGCCATCCGTCATGCAGGTGTACTCCTGGTTCGAGAACCATCCTGAATTCGAGCGGCAGTTCCGACTGGCGGAAATGGCCCGTGGACATATGCTCGGAGACGAGGTTGAGCGGATTGCTCGTGGGACAGACAGGGAGAACGTATCTGCGGACAAGCTGAAGACTGAGGTTTTGAGCAAGGCCGCCGCCAGGCTTAATCCCAAGTTCCAGGATAAGCAGTTGGTCGAGCAGAGGGATGAGTATCAGTCCATGACCCGCGAGCAGATTTTGGAACGGATCAAGAGGATGGTAGAGGCCAATCCCGATCTTTCAGCCGCACTTCCCGCAGCGATGCAACCCGCTCTAGAAATGCGAGAGCCAATTGACGTGCCCGTTCTTCCCACGCAAGATCACGAACAAACCGATAGTGGCGATGGGGTTGACGCGGAACCCACTGATCCAGAAGACTATCGGGAGGAATGAGCTTCCTATCCTTCGGGACAAGGCAGGCGCAAAGCTCCCATTCCGGGGCTTTCTTGATGAACATGTACCAACGGCATTGATCCTCGTACATGAGAGGACAGCCGTTCTTGTAAGACTTATCGGCCCCAGTCTTTATTTCCAGTCCAGTCCCGTCACCAACCAGGAAATCAGGGGTTCCGATGAATCGGGGATCTTCTTCCGACTTGGAAAAAGAACCGTTGATTATGATTTTCTGGTTCCGCTTGGCCCAGTGATTGGCGACGAATGGCTCAAGGCGTTGCCCAGCACGGGTTGCTTCGTTGCCAGTAAATGGCTTACCGAGTCCCAATTTATCCAGGATCAACTGGGTTTCAGACTTGTACGGGTTGTGGCCCAGGAACACCGAGACATCTGTCCCGGATACTCCTAGGCGCCGTTCTGCCAACCACTCATCGTGGGTCATTATCAGTCCGTTACCTCAACACCGACAGGAGCGAGGTTCTTGGGATTATCAAGGGCTTCCTTGGCCTCAGAGGCATGGGTAAACCCAAACGAATTGGAGTCTCCGTAGAAGTACCCGTCATATCCACCACGGACCTTGATGATGTAGCCATTCCGGCCAGCGAAGCCGCAGTTCGTGCGAATCCAGCGATTATTAGTCACGGACGATCCTCTCAAGGTTAGGAAGAATGTAGTTTTCATAAAGTTCCATGGCCGTCTTTTCCCGGTCGGACTGGCTAAGGTTGGGGGTGATCTGAAGCGCACGATCAATGAACGAGAGCCGGACATTGATATTATCGTAAACCGCACCCGTCAGGCGACCGGCCTCCATGATGGGATCAAACTCTTCGGGAATATCCAGGTTGGCGATCTTGTAGAGGTGGCGCAAGCACTCGGCGTAAAGCTCCATAACTTCGTTGGTGGTTTTCTTATCCATTCTGTTTCCCCTAGAGTTGGGCGCGACTAGTTGTGCTAGCGATCTGGTTGAGCGCAATTTCAATATTATCCAGCGCGCAACGGAGTCCGTGGAAGTAGTCAGGAAGAGACTCTACCGGGTTATCCCTCTCAACTGAGCCTTTGGGCTCAGGGAAAGAATAGGGAGCCAGCTTATTATTGAGGTCGGTAGCGGTGTCAGAAGCTCGCTGCGCAAGGCTGTGGGCCCGCGAACAAAGCGAATCCGCAGTTGACTGAAGCGAAGTTGCGACAGGTTGAAGTCCCATTCTATTTCTCCTTGTCTCGGCGTCGTTGCCGATGGTTAAATGATAGGCTTTTCTGGCTTACTCGCAACCTTATCATCCAGGCTGCATAGAAAGTCCACGATCCCCTTGGCGCTCGTCTGGCAGCATTGCAGGACTACCTTGAGGTCCGGGTCTGGAGGACAGTCGGCTCGTTTCGAGTTGGTGATACCGGCCTTCTTCATCCGTTCCCAGAGTTCTTGACGTTTCATCTATTCTCCAGTCTTGACGCGTAGGATCAGGGATTTGTCGTTATTGTCAGAGGAGCCATACATCCCACCATTGAAATAACCGCTCTGACGAATCCAACCCCCACGGCAATCATAGAAGGATCCGGAGAAAATCTCGGCGTCAAGCCCCTTCCTGGTGAAGGAACTCATGGCGTTCTTCTCAAATTCCGACTCTGGAGTAATGACAAGCTGGACGGTCCCATCTTCGATGTAGATCGCAGTCTTCATAAATCCTCCATCTACCAGTTTACATCCACGAGGAAAACTCGCAAGTTTATTTCTTCTTCACTAGAATCGGCTGTGTTTGGGGCGAAGTGTCCTTCAGACCGAGAATTGGCTTATGGTTTTCGGTTTTGGACTTTTTGTATTTCATCCTGGCCCTAAGTTGACGAAGTTTTTTGTTTGTGATGGGTTCCATGCCCATTGGAACCCCGATGCTTCCCTTCACGCTAGCTCCCTCGCGCGGATCACCCCAGGAAAGGCAAAACCTTCCCTCCGCCCCGAGTCGTTGTCCCACCAACGATTGCCACTCGAAACGGAGAGAAGGGTAAGAATAGTCAGATAACCGGCCGTTAGACCGGGATCACCCCGAGGGATCTGACGATGCACGATATGGAGCGTGTTTTCACAACATTGAACCGGGCATCCCGATGCGGCCCAATGCAAGAAGACCGTCGCTCATTGGGAGAGCTAGCGGCCATCAAATCCCATACCGACCTCCCGGTCTGTCTCACGACGGTCCGGATACGGTTACTGGCATCCCGTGCCAGAGCGACAAGGTGGCCGTGCATCCAGCCAGATCCTTGCCCGAGGGTTCGCACCTCGTCGTTGCGGCGAGAGATCATCTGAGCCCGGTAGACGGGAAGATAGACGTTATCGGCTTGCGCCGCGCCTACTTGCTCAGTGGTGAGGTTGGTCACTATGATCTCCTCCGCACCTTGAAGTATAGGACGCAGATCCCGTATGTCAAGACAAAAGAAATCCCCCCAGGAATCTTGCTTTATCTGCAAGCCGCTTGGGGGGATTAGTCGGCACCTTTGCGGAGGGGACCAGACTTCCTTGTTAATAGAATGGTAGTCCTTTTTTAACGATAGTCAAGCACAAAAAGAGGGGGCCTTAACTCGACCCCCTCCGGCCTTGCCCTGACGGGCCAAGGTCTTACTTGCCAGTAGGAACCTTATTCCCCTTCTTGCCACCCTCCACGGAATTCCCAGTGGGACCCATGAAGTCATACTCAGGACGAGCGCCCTGAACCGCGCCGCCCTTAGCCTTGCCGCCCTTCTTCTTCATTTGCTTCTCCTTAGTTGACCACACCCACCGACAATATACTTGCAAACCAGTTGAGACGCAATATCATTATCATCGTGAGGTTAAATGTCGAACGAACTTGAACTTCTAAGGGCCATCAATGCCTTGAAAAAGATAGAGGATGAATCCTCCTTCGAGAAGTTCAAGCCATATAAACCACAGTTGGACTTCCTAAACAGCACAAGTTCAAGCATTTGTTTGTTTGGTGGGAACAGAAGTGGCAAGACGACCGTTGGGTCGTTTGAAATCATGTGCCATGCAACGGGCAATTATCCATCCTGGTGGCGGGGAACCCGGTTTGCGGGCCCTACAATCATCTGGATTGCAGGCGTGACGGCCAAGCGTGTCCGTGATACGGTTCAGGAAAAGCTATTCGGGAGGCTGGGGAAGATGGGGACAGGCATGATCCCCAAGAAAAATATCGTGGAATCAAGCATCCTTAAGCAGACCGGAACCCCGATGGCGATTGACCGTGTTGAGATCCGGCATGTATCGGGGGATACCTCCACGATTCAGTTCTTCTCCTATGAGATGGACCGCGAGAAGTTCCAGGGATCCAGCGTATCTATTGTCTGGTTCGACGAGGAGCCGCCCAAGGACATCTACGAAGAATGCAAGATGCGCGTTCTCGATACGCGAGGGACCATCCTGTTCACATTTACTCCATTGAGTGGGACAACGCCGCTCATTGAAGACATCATGCAAGATACAAATGTAGAGAAGTTCTGGCTCACGATGGATGATGCAAAACACTTAAAGGAAGACGACATCAACCGGCTGCTGGAGGGCATGTCTGAATCAGATAAGAAGGCCCGCCGCATGGGTATTGCTGGGACTGGCGAAGGTAAAATCTTCAACTTCCAGGAATCCGATTACATCATTGATCCATTCGAGATCCCACCCCACTGGCGTCGTATTGGAGGATTGGATATTGGCCTAACGCATCCAACAGGTGCCCTATGTGCTGCAATTGACGACGATGCAGATACCATTTACATCTATAAGCAATACCGCGTCCAGAATAAAACGGCCTTTGAACATGCCGCCAATCTAAAGCACTGGGGGGTCAAGTTTCTTATTGATCCATCTGCGTTCAACCGCCAGATCGGGACAGGACAATCAACTGCTGCAATCTATCAAGATGAAGGTCTTGATCTAATTAAAGCAAATAACTCAGTTGACGCTAGCATCATTGAAATCAGACGACTTATTGGGTCTGGTCGGCTATTCATTTTCAGCAATCTCGATATGCTATTGAAGGAGTTGAGAATGTATCGCACCAAGAAAACGTCTGAGGGTAATGTGAAGATCGTAAAGGAAGAAGATGATCTGGTTGATCCGCTCCGATACATCTGCATGGGCATCGGTGAACATGCCGAGCGTCCCAAGCGTTTCCAGCGCCCTCCTGAAATCATCCGGTTCAAGGCTGCCGACAAGAAGGTAGGTTACTAATGGACAACACCCAGATTGATGCCGTCATTCAGACTCCCACATCGGAGCTTGCTGGTATTGTCCACTCCCGGTGGACAACCGCTAGAACCCAGCGTGTTCTTCAGGAACAGGTCTGGATCGAGGCCATGCAGAACTTCAATGGGGAATATGGTCCTCAGTTCACGCCGCGTGAGGGCGGATCTTCTGTATTCGTGAATATCACCCAGATGAAGACCATGGCCGCCTATTCGCGCATCATGGCCGTTATGATGGGCCCTTCCGGCTATCCGTGGAACATCAAGCCCACGCCACACCCCATGCTTGCCCAGATGGGCGTGAACGAGAAGGCTGCGGTTGAAATCCCAGAGTTGGATCCGCGCCTTCGGCAGGAGATTGAGGCTGCCCGCAAGGCTTGCGATGGTATGAAGAACCGGATCGAAGACGATCTAGTTGAGTCCTATTGGGAGGAAAAGTTCAGTCGTGGCGTTCTAGATCTGGTTAGCATGGGGACCATGTGCTTCAAGGGGCCTATCGCTGCTCCTCCGAAGCCCAAGAAGTGGATCTTGGTCGATCAGCAAGTATCTATGGCCGACCGAATCAAGAGCATGATCGGTCTCAAGAAGGTTGAAAAGCAGTATGTTCTTGCCAGTGATCCGATGGATGAGTATCGGGCCACGATGGATTGGCTCTCTCCCTTCGAGCTTTATCCTGACCCTGGAGCGTATTCCACTGAGGAATGCATGTGGGTTGTCCACCGTCATGTCTTTTCCAAGGCCCAGGTAGTTGAACTGGCTCGTGGGAAGGGGTTCGATGCGGAGGAAATTGATACCGCTCTTACCCAGCATCCAGATGGGAACTGGTATGCCGAGCCGTGGGAAGGCTTCATCGACATCATCAATCGTCGATCCCAGTCTCCCTATCTTAGCAAGCGATTCGTGGTGCTTGAATTCTGGGGGTATCTGGGGAGCAAGGAACTGGCCCGCGCCAATGTCCCCGTCCCGGATGAGGGCGATAACAAGCTCTATCTTTGCAATGTGTGGGTTCTTGGCAATCAGTGCATCAAGATTGCGGTGAGCGGTAATCAGAGCCAGCGTATCCCTTACTTCATCATCCCTTACGAAAAGGTGCCGCATAAGATTTGGGGGCGCGGGATTCCCGAGAAGATGGCCGATCCGCAGGCCATTATCAATGCCTCCGGACGCGCCATGGTCGAAAACATGGGCATGGCCGCTGGCCCCCAGTTGATTTATGACGTTAATCGAGTAGCTCCAGGGACGAAGATCGACCAGATCATTCCGTGGGGTATTTGGCCTATCAAGAACGTAGAGGGCATCAATAGCCCTGCCATTGACTTCAAGGTCATTCCATCCATTCTTCCGGACCTTGAACGTCTACAGATGATTTTCCGTGAATTCGTCAATCAGGTAACGAGCATCCCCGATATGGCGTCTGGGATGAACTCCGAACATAACCGCACCATGGGCGGGATGTCCATGCTGTTTGGGGCTGCTGATTCTTACACGAGGACGGTCATCTTCAACATCGACAACTATTTGACAAAACCAATGATCCGCGCCCTGTACGACTGGGAGATGCAGTATTGCCCCGATCCAAGCATCAAGGGTGATATGAAGATTGATGCTTCTGGGGTTCAGGGAATGCTAGCCAAGGAACTTACCAGCCAGCGCATGTCTGAACTCTTGCAGGCCGTTGGGCAGATCCCCGGTGGAGCGGATTACCTCAACATGCCTGAGATCATGCGGGAGATTTTCCGAAGTCTTGATGTTGTGAATGACGCCGTTATCTTGACCGACCAGGAGGTTGCGAAGAAGCGGGCAGAGCAGCAGCAAGCGGAACTCCAGCAGCAGGCCCAGATCGCGCAGGCGCAGAATCTTCCGAAGC
>JAEHJW020003131.1_pt1 | contig 10730 bp, 5 predicted proteins | sample 9271431 | NCBI WGS metagenome assembly JAEHJW02
CTGCGCGCCTTCGGTTTCCGAGCTGTACTGCGTCCTGACCAGCAGGAAACGCTTGCCCGCCTGACCGACCACGTTGTCCACGATGGTCTGGTCGCTGTAGGGTCGGTCTTGCGGCATCCACAGCATCCCGGGCAGGATGCCGCGCATATGCCCGTCCTCCTGCCGCACGTAGGTGGGTACCAGCCACAAGCTGTAGTCGGCCCCATTCGGGAACGGCGTCGGACCCCGGCCGCAGATCTGCTGGCCGTTGTTGGTGTTCAGTGACGTGAGCCCGAACCGCACCGGATTGCCGAGCTGGGTGTGATTGCGCAGCAGCACCTTGCCGGTGAAGTCGAGGGACGAAACCAGACCGTAGCCGCTGAACTGCCCGGGATAGCTCCAGTAGTTGCTCATCCCCGAGTAGTTGTCATCGGCAGCCAGCACCGTGGCGTAGTTGTCACCCGGCTTGAAGCTGATGAGGTCGCCAAAGCAGTAGCTGTTGCGGCCATACCAGCCATAGCCCGCCGCGTTGGTGCAAAAAAGGAAGAACAGGCGGTCGTCACCGATCAGCACCCAGTTGCGCCCACCGCCGCCGCTGTCACCATTGCTCTCGTACTGGGGGCCACGCGCGTGGAACCACTTGTACCAACCCCACTGGCTGGCAGTGACCTGTTTCCAGTTCTGCGTCGGGTTGTTCGGGTCATAGGGAGCCTGCGCGCCGACGATGGTGTCGATGTCCGACAGGTCTTCGACGATGCCGACATTGGCCCACTTGGCCCAGCCCGTCGTGTAGTTGGGCGTCTTGAGGCTGTTGTCGATCAGCAGCAGGTTCTGCGGTGACTGCGGGTTCTTGCTGCGGTAGGCAGCCTTGTGACTAGCCGAGAACGGCTTCTCCCACCCCAGCGGGGCAACCTTGGCCGAGAGACTCGTCGCCGTCGTGGCGGGTGAGACGGGCGTGCCGGGCACCGCATAGGTGAACGTGGTCATCGTCGCCGCCAGCACGCGGAACTGTCCGTTGTACTCGGTCTGCTCAGCGCCAGCGATCTCGACCACCTGAAATGGCCGATAGGCGTGGCCCGAGGAAATGGTCGCCGTGGCGATGCCGTCGGCGAAGGTCAACGTGTCGATGGCCTTCAAGGCGAAGCCGTTGACGAGACAGGCGTCGAGCATCGTCACCAGATCGCCCCAGTTGTTGCTGATCTGCGGCGCGCCGGTCATGCCGCTGTTGAAGTACTTGACGGTGAGGTCAGCCATTGCATTGATTCCTTATGGTCAAGGGGTGTCGACGTCGCCGCGAATCAGCAACGTGAAGTGGTCGTCGGGCACGGATTCCGGCCCCTGCTGGACGGTGCGCACCACCCAGACCGGGAACTGGCTGCCGATGGTGTTGAAGCGCAGCACGTTGCCGGTGGCCCAGCCGTTGCCCCAGCCGAGCGCAGGCAGGCGGAAGTACGGCACCCCGGTCGCCGGGTTGTTGGGGGCGCAGTCGGCGCTGGTATTGCCGGTAGCGATCACGCCCACGTTCTCGCCGATGACCTCGAACGAGGTGCTGTTGGTCATCCGCACCACCCAGCGCTCGGTGAGCGCCCCGCGATTGGTGACCGTGATCGGGTACTGGGTGTGGTTAAAGGTGGCGGTGGCAGCGCTGCCAACGAGTTCATCCGACCAGCTGCCGTTCCAGGTGCTCTGATCGAACACAAGGTTCACGCGGGCGAACAGGTCACCGGCCACCAGCGCACTGGAGACAAAACTGCCGGAGACGGGATCGCCGGGACTGGCCAGCGGATAGGCGTGCGTCAGCGGGCGCGTGAAGCTGATCTCGCCGTTGATCTGCACGTCGCGCACCACGGCCATGTCCTCGATGCGGTGCTCGATGGTCACCGGCTGGCTGTAGCCAGTCACGTCGGTGAACGTGACGGTGCCTGCTTCCAGATCGGTAACGTAGCCTGTGTGGATCACCACGCCGTTGTGGCCGACCACACGCACGCGCGACAGACGCACGCGGGCACAGTCGATGGTCTGGCCGTTGCTGACCGAGGCAGTGATGCGACCGGTGTGGCCGACGACGGAGAAACCACCTGGACGGAAGATCGGCACACGCCCGTCGCTGGGAAGGCGTACCGGGTCGATGCCCAGCAACGCCGCATCCAGGGGCAGATAGCTGTAGGCCACGGCGCTGTAACGCAGGCTGGAGGCCGCGACCGGCTCTGGCCGGAAGATCTTGCCGTCTGGCCGCACGTTCTCGGCGTCGAACCACGGCTCGCTCTCGTTGCCCGCCGCCGTGACCACGGTGCCAAACCGCACTCGCACAAGGCCAGTGTCGTAATCGACGCTGCCGATGACGCCAGACGCGGTGATCGTGCCGTCGATGCCTGCCGTCACGGTCTGGGTTCCACCCACCGCGCGGGCGAACTGGATGGAGAGCGATCCTGGGCGAAGTGGCGCAGCACCGCTGCGGAACACGTACTCGCTGGAGATGTTCTCGCCCACAGTGGTCACGCAACTGGCGCGCGTGATGCTGTTGGTCGCGCCCGCCGACCACGAGGTGAGCGTCACCGCACCAGAGAGGTAGTTGATGCTGCCGCGCGTGACCCAGCCGCTGGGCGTGAATTCGCGCAGCGTGCCCTGACCGTTGTCGCCCCAGGGCTGGCTACCCGCGATGGCCAGCAACACCGTGCCCGTCACCACCTGCGCGTTGACACTGGGCACCAGCCGGAACGATGGGCTGAACGTGAACGTCTCGCTGTGGTTGCTGGTCGAGCCCGCGCTGTTGTAGCGCAGCTTGACGTAGCCGGACTCGTCGTTCGGGTAGAGCGACGGCGCATCCACGTAGCTGATGCCGCCGTAGTTGAGGCGGAACATCTGGCCCACGCCCGAGGCCCAACCAAGGCGCTGCGCCCCGTAGACAGGACTTGGAATCTTGACCGTGACGTCGGGCTGGAACTGCACCGCCCCGGTGGCGTAGTTGACGCTGCCGATGACTTGGCCTGCGCGCAGCACATTGCCCGCACCATCGTCGCGGGCGTATTGCGTGGGATCGACCCCGTTCCACAGGCCTAGCCCCATCGCCTGAATCTGCTGCAGCGTGTAGACCCCGAGTACGGCGGTGTCCGTCAGGGTGTTCCACTCGATCTCCAATGAACCCGGCTCGATGGAGCCCAGGGTTGCAGTCACCGGCACCTTGCCCTGGCCATCGCGCGAGGGGTGCGCGAAGCTGTCTTCCTGCTTGGGGCCCGCAACGTAGTCCACGGTCAGCAGTGCGCCGACTGGCGGCAGGACATTCGGCGCGAAGCTCAAGAGGTTCTGCGCGACGTTCAGACTACCGGTGGCAGCACCACTGAGCTCGCCAGACATGGTGGCGGACGCCGTGCGCGTGCCCGTGCCGCTCTCGTGTGGCCAGGTGATGGTGAGCGTCCCCGGCTGAACGCTTTTGCCTTCGGGCGGGGCAAGCTGCAGGGCCTGCGATGCCTTCAGGGCGGCAGTTGGCTGCTGCGTTTCCTGGGTCGGCACGTTCCACGTCAGGATCAGCGACGAGCCCACGTCGGGCAATGCCCCCAAGGTCACGACGAAGGCACCGGTTTTCTTGTTGAAAGTGCCCGCGCCGTAGCTGGCATCCAGCCCTTTGAGGGAGCCATTGCCGCCATCCGACAGCACGTACCAGCGGCCCTGCGCCATGTAGCTGATGGCAAGCGTGCCGGGTTGCGGCACCGGGTTCACGGTGCCGACGTAGGACTGGCTGCGCGATTCCGGCGTGACCGCGATCTCCGCACTTTGCGGCGCGCGCTGCAGTTGTGCAGCAGGTGTGTAAGTGATGGCCTTGCTGTTGGACATCGAGCCGGAGTTCAGGCTCAGAATGCCGTTGGCGTAGTCGATGGTGCCCAGCGTGCCGCTGGCGGTCTTGAGTAGGCCTGCATCGTCGAAGATCGTGATGCCATCGGTGACGATGGACAGCGACCCCGGCAGGCAGCCACCCGGCAGGTTGAATTTGATGCTGGTGTTCCAGGCATGGCTGGCCGTGTAGCTCACGGGTGCCGCGCCCGGCACCGGCAAACCTGCTGAGGCGTAGGGGGGCACGAAGGAGATCGGCGTCTCGGTCTGGGCGCTGGGCACGAGCTGCGTGTAGATGGACGCGCCCTTGATGGTGAAGTCGCCCACATTGGCAGCCTGCGTCAGCGGTACGACACCGACGTAGGTGCCCGCGTCGGCCACCACCGTGTCGCGCGTCTTCGTGCTATTGGTTGCCCGCGTGAAGGTTCTGCTGGCGGGCGAGCCCGTGAAATCGAAGCGCAGCGCGTCGCTGATGGCGACGGTGACGACCGCCGCCTTGTAGTCCTGGTCGGTGTTGTAAGTGAAGCTGCGCTCGACCACCGACACGGCGGTGGCGCGGATGTACTGCTCCTTCTGCGTGGGCAGACCTTCGTTCTCGATCAGGACGAGGGTCTGGCCGACGTTGGGCACGGCGTCGCTGAGGCGTTGGAAGAGCTGGATCACCCGCTGGCCCGCAATGTGGTTCTCGAACAGGTAGCCCGCCCACTCCGGCCCTTTGTTGAGGTAGGCCTCGATGCGGGTCTGCGCCTGCTCACGGGTGTCGAAGGTCTTGCGGGTGGAAAACAGCGTGACGCTGACGCGCTCGTCCTGCGGCGGTGCGGCCACGATGACGTTGGCACCGAAGTAGGTGTCGGTGTCATCCGTGGCCACTTGCACAAAGCTCTTGCGCAAGTTGACACGGCCTCCGGCGCGATCCAGCTCGGAGATGTCGGGGAAGATGGCGTTCGATACGCCATCGGCAATCACGAGGCCCGTGGGCGCACCGCCGCCTTCGGGCACGTCCGCCATCACGGCGGACTTCAGCAGTTTCACGTCGCCGGATTGGATGGGCATCAGGCAATCTCCAGGAATCGAAGGGTCAGTCGGTAGAAATCGGTGCTCGCGCGCGCCGGGAAACCCATCACCGGCTCGGCCTCAATGGCGGCGTCCTGGTGACGGAACGCAACCGTGAAGACCCGGCCATCGGTGAAACTCAGTTCGAAGCGGCCCGTGGCTTCACTCACCGCCAGCGCAGCCCACGCGCGCAGTTGCTCCACGGCGGCGCGCGTCACCCACGCCATGTCGGGCGCGCCCACCAAGGTGATCGGCCGACCTGCCTGCCGCGTCGCTGACTGAATCAGCAACGCTCCGGTAATCAGGTAGGAAGTGCTGGCCACCGCAGGCGACCACGCGTGTTCGTCCGCCCACAGCAAGTCGTCGGGCAATGGCAAAGCCACCCCGGTGGCGAGGTTCTTCAGTTGCATCAGGGAATCTCAGACAGTGCGGGCGCGGGCTGCGTCGAGCAGTTGCAAGAGGCGCGCTTCATCGCGCGCATCCACCGTGGCGTTGACTTTCTGCTGTCCCGAAGACAATTCCACGCGCACGGTGCGGGTGGGCGTACCTTCGGGCAACGAGGGACGTGGAAGGCTGCGGCTTGCGGGCTGCACCAGACCGCCCGAGGCAAAGCCCTGGATGCCCGCCAGCGCACGCCCGGCCAGTGCCTGCGCCGGAGCGCTCAGGTTGTTGATGGCTTCGAAGAAGCCCGCGCCGTAGCGGGCGACGGCCTGCCGGTTCACGACGAACTCGCCCGGGGTGAGCATCGCAGGGACGGTGTCCGACTTGGCTAAACCCCCACGGGCAAAGAACTGACCGTCTAGAGACTCCATGTAGTCGATCAGGTCGCGTTCGAAGTCCTTGCCGTACATGATGACCGTCGACATGGCGTAGCGCCAACGCTGGCGGATGCCCTCCAGTTGGGCTTTTTCGTTGGCGGTCAGGGTCTTACGGTCGACCAGTTTCTCCAGATCCCGCCGATCGGTACGTGCCATCGGCATCCAGTAGGCAAAGGTCTTGTCCTTGGCGTCCAGGCTTCCGCTGTAGTTGATCTGTCCGAGTGCCTTGATGCCCAGTTCGATCATCTTCTCGGTTTCAACCACCTCGCGATTGCGCTTGGGTGGTTGCGGGCCGACCGCGCCGCCGCGTGCAAAACGAGCGACGGAATTAGAAACTTGCGCCAGGCGCGCCAAATTGCCCGCGCCGTACTTACGCACCGCCGCCTTGCGAAGCACAAAGGCGCCCGCCTCCAGGGTCCGTGGCACAGTGTCGTGGTGACCCGAGCCCGGCACATTCCCGCCAGCCATCCGGGGGAACGCAGGCGCTACCGCACCGCCACCAGAGAAGTTCAGCACCCGGCCGACCATGCCGCCGGTAGCGTTCTGCTCCACCTTTTTGACGTAGATGGTGTGCGTGCTGCTGGTATTGGCACCGTTGAGGCTCATGATTTCTGAACGGGCCGCATCGGCATTGGTGCTGACCTGGTGGCGCGACTCGGTCTGGATGCGATCAAGGGCTTTGATCATTCCGTCCACGTTGGTAATCGCGGCTTGGGCTTTTTCTGTTGCCACCTTGAGCTCGAACTGCGCGTTCTGATCAGCGTAGGTCTTGAGCTTGTCCAGTGCCTCCCGGGCCTTGGATACATCGGCATCGACCGGTAGCGTCTTGCCCTCTTTGAGCAGCTGCTCGTATTCCTTGAGTTTCTTTTCCGCCTCCTGCAGATCGGCCTGGATTTGCAGCAGGTATTCCTTCTCGGCCAGCGCCTTGTCCAGCTCAGCGATGGCCTGGTCGAAGCGCGTGGTGTCGGCATCGAGCGTGAGTTTCAGACCCTCTTGAAGCTTGGATGTGATCTGGTCGATCTGGGTTTGCGTCTGCTCCAGCGTCTGGCGGATCTGGTCTCGGGCCGTCAAGGCCGACTGGGCCGCCGTCTGGTGGGCTTTGGCCTCCGCATCCAGGGTCTGGTTGAGCAGTTCCTCGGACTCCCGGATGCGCTGGATAGCCTGGTTGACGCCATCTTTGCCCTGGGCAATCTGCGCGTCGGCCTCCCGGGTCTTTTGCGCCAACTGGGTACGGAGTTCATCGGCCTGACGCATCAGTGCATTGGCCTGCTCGTACTCCTGGTTGCGAAAGGCCTGGCGCGACTGTGCTTCGAGTTGTGTGACCTGCGATACCGCCTGTTCTGACTGTTTGCGAGCATCCTCGCCGCGCTTGGCCTCGCTGGTCTGGCTGCTGGCCACCTGTGCGGCCAAATCCATCGCTTTCTGCGCGAGCTGCCGCGCTTGCTCGAATTCACCATTGGCCAGCTGCTCACGGGCCTTGGTCTGGTACTCCGCGATCTGGCGTTTCCGGTCCTCCGTGGCCTCGTACTCCGTCATGCCCTGGCGCCGAATGTCGCGCACGCGCTCCTCCGTGGACATGGACAGCTGTCGCTTGGCCTCCTCGATGCGCTGGACTTCCGCCAGATGCCGGTTGGCCTCGGCGTTGAGGGCGTCGATGTGCTGGCGGTACTCAGAGAGCGCCTGGGTCAGCGTCTGGCGCTTGGTGGCCAGGATGTCGTTCTCGACACGCTGCACGTTGGCACGGCGCTCTTCCTCGGTCTGGCCTTGCCGGGCGGCGGCGTCCTTGCGCGCCTGCGTTTCCTGATCGATCAGGCCAAGTGTCTCGGTCGTCGCCTGACGGCGCAGCGTGGTTTGCTGGGTGAGCGCCTCGGTGAGCAGTTGGGTGGACTGGGTGATTTGCGCCGCCTCGGACTGCTTGGAGAGCTCGAGGGCAGATTTTTCTTGGTCGTAGCGGGCTTTGACGGCCTGGATCTGTTGCTGAAGGTTGGTCTCCACGATGGAGGTAAGCCCTTTGTAGGCTTCGGCCATCTTGGCGGTGGCGTCATTGACCTGCGCCTGCGCCTTACCGACCGCCTGTTCGACCTCGCCCAGCCGGGACTTGAGCTTCTCCAACGCAGCATGTACCGCCTCGATGCCACGTCCGACCGCTTCCTGAGTGCCTTGGCGCACGGCTTCGAGCCGCTTGGCGATTTCCTCGACAGCGGTGGCCGCCGTATTCATCGCACCCTTGGCAGCCTCCGTCCCCTTGCCCGCGTCGGCGTACATCTGCGCAAAGATCTGGTTCATCTCGGCGAGGCGCTGCTGGTGGCGCTGGGTGGCCTGGGCAATAGTGTCCGAAGTGAAGATGGCTGCGAAGGCTTCCCAGCGGTACTGAAGTTGCTCCACGCCCTTGACCAGCATTTCCACCATGAAGATGCCCGCCTTGCGGACGATCTCGAATTTCTCGGACAGCCAGGTACCGATTTCCCAACCCACGAGGAAAGCGCCCAGCACGGCAAACGCCGTCTTGAGCAAGCCCACGCTGGCCACAGCCGCCGACACCGACAGGTTGGCCGTTGCCCAGGCCGCCGATGTGGCGCTGGCGGCTGTCACTGCAGCCGCACCTGCCGTCTGCCAGGCCGTGATCAGGGCTGGGATCAGGCGGTAGATGAGCACGGCCAGACCCACCTCGGCGATGCGCTGCAGCCACTGCATCACCAACTCTAGGTTCTGCGATAGCCAGGTCAGCGCCTCGGCAAGCTTCTTCGTGAAGCCTGTCGATTCGTCCAGACGGCTGATCCACTGGCCGAAGGCATTGGACAAGCGCGTGAACGCCTGGCTCACGGTGGCGGGCAATTGGGCGTATTCAGCCGCCAGCTTGTCCTTTTGGCCCATCAACGCATTGACCACCACGTCGGCAGTGAGCCGACCCTCCTCAGCCAGCTTGCGCAGCCGTCCGATCGGCACATTCAGTCCGTCAGCCAAGGCTTGCGCCAGACGGGGGCTGTTCTCAACGACAGAATTGAACTCCTCACCGCGAAGCACTCCGGATGCCAGGGCCTGGCCAAACTGCAGCAGGGACGACTGCGCCTCGGTGGCCGAAGCGCCCGAGATGCGCAGTGCCTGCGAGATGCTCTCGGTAAGGGTGAGCGCGTCCTTTTGCTCACCGCCGAGCATCCGCACCGCATGCTGTAGCTTTCCGTACAGCGTGGCGGTTTCCTGGATCGGAATGCCAATACGCTGGGCGATGTCGAAAAGCTCCTTCTGGGCAACGGCGTACTCGCGCTGGCCAGCGGTGGCGAGCTTAAGGCGAGCGGACATCATGTTCCAGGCGTCCGCGATCTGGACGATCTCCTGCACCTTGCCGCTGGCCCAGTTGATGGTCAGGAAGGCCAGCAGTTGTGTCTTGGCACGGTTGATCTGTTCGCCAAAAGCGGAGACCCCCGCATTGACCTCGGCCATTCCGGCAGATGCCTTCTGGCCGGCGGTCTTAGCGCTGCCCGAGAGTTCGCCCAGCGACTTCTCCGCCGAATCAACGGCGCGCTTGAGCCCCTCATCAGCGCCTTCGAGGGCAACGAGGACAGAGATGCGATTGGCCATTGCTCAATCCACACGTCGTAGCTGTTTTTCGATGGCTGCTGCCAGTCGCGGAACACGTCCAGCGACCAGGCGCTCGACATTCAAGCGTTTTTTGAGCTGCACGCGTGGCACCAGCACTGCAATAGGAATGTCTGCCCCGCGCTTCAATTTCTTGATCCCCTCGGCCTTGCGGTAGCGGCGCTTGAAGCCCGACAGTGGCCGGTCGTATTCCTTGATGTTCTCGGCCATCAGCACGATGTTCCCCTTGGCATTCTTGATAAAGTAGGCGTTGCCACCGCGCATCAAATCGGCGATCTGCGCCTTGAAGCGTTTGCGACCGACACGACCGTGCAGAGGGATCAGCATCCGGCCTCCAATGACGCCGCCACGCTCGTGGATGCCCGACCACGGGATGCGCGAGCCGACGTAGAGCGCAGGCAGCCGGTTCTTGTCCTTGTCGAGCACCTTGGCAGTGAAGCCCTTGACGAAGGACTTCTTGACCACCGTCATCTGGCCCGCGACGTGGCTTCGCACGTCCTGCTTGAGTTCGGCGGCCTCACTGGCGATGCCGCGCGCGACTACCTTCTGGACCTTCTCGCGGAACTCGCCGCCCCAGCGGCGCAACTGCGCCTGCGCGGCCTTGCTATCGATGCGAACCGAGATGCGCATGGTTTTGGAGCCTGTCGAGGGTCTGGTCGAGGTGACGCGAGTCGCCGCGTGCGCCGATGGCGATCAGCGAGAGCAGCCGGGCATCGCGTGCGGCGTCCTCACGCGCGGTGGCGGCGGCGAAGCCACGCACCTGCGCCAGGGTGTAGTCGAGGATGTCCGGCAGCCTGTGGCCGTGGGCGATCAGGTGCTGGACGGTGTCGAACCAGCCGTGGTCACTGCCACCGCCGCGCTCGTCTGCGCGATCAACCCGTCGAGCCGAGGCATCACCGTCCGGGTAAAAAAATCGGCGTTGACCTCGATCACCTTGGCCGCCAGCAAGATGGCCTGGTCGGCATCGAGCGCGTCGACCCATGCGCGCGGTTTGCTGACGGCGATGGACACAGCCGTCAGCAGGTCGTCGCCGCGCTCGCCGAACAGTGCCAGCCAGTCGATGCCATCCCCGCCGATCTGCTGCATCACCGGCGTGATCGCGCGCAGGAAGGCGGGCATCTGCCCGACCCGGAGCGGCCTGATCGCCAGCGGCTCGCCGTCGATGACCAGCTCCACAGCCTGCGGGATGAGGGTTTCCAGATCGCTCATGGCAGTCCCCATCACAGTTGCACGATGCGGCCGAACTGGCCGAGCACCGCGTCGTAGGGCTTGGTGGTGTCGGCCAGGAGCGAGCCTTCCAGCTCGAACTTGTTGTACTCGTCCGAGATGAAGGAGATTTCCTTCAAGGGATCGAAGGCCACGCGGTACAGCTCGACCAGCACCTTGGCGTTTCCCTGCGCGGTGTTGATGCCTTCCAGGCGCAGGTAACGCTCGGGCAGCGCCTGCGTGAAGATG
>JAEHJW020002842.1_pt1 | contig 10723 bp, 22 predicted proteins | sample 9271431 | NCBI WGS metagenome assembly JAEHJW02
GGGGGGGTCCCCCAAGGAATTTTCGCAAAACACCTAGGGGGGTAACTCGTTCTCGCTTTCCGGTGAAAATATTTTTTACTCAAAAATCGCGCTCTGTTTTCTCGCGCGCGTTTTTATTCTATTCCGTGCACCTAACATGTTAGGTTTGCAATCGAGCCATTGTTAGTGTTAGATGTTAGGTGTTAGGTTCCTAGTCCTGCTCCCGGTCCTGTCTCCTGCCAGGCTTCTCCCCCGCATTATGTAAAGTCGCCGTTCTCTTCCCCGGACCCGCATTATGTGAAGTCGAACTCTCGGTCCTCAAAACCGTGACCAAATTCACTTGCGAAAGGGTATGAGGGAGGGTAATATTCAAAGCGTACACACAAGCTACCGCGAGGATGAATCATGAATAAACAAACCTACGAAGTACCCGGCATCGTGTCCGAAGTCTCCGTTGCGGTTTCAGCGGCAGTATTCGCCGCCTATTGGCTAGGTGTTTATCGCGCGGACGCTGCGCGTTATGATCGACTGGTGCGCGGCTCGCAATATGATTTAGAGCGTGTCGAGTATGGTGCGTTGCGCGATAAGTTGCACAGACTTGCAGAAGAAATTCTTATCGAGCTCAAAGCCGCCCTCGCCGCCGAATCTGAGAGGGTCAAGTGATCGAGCACTGAACCGCACACATAAAAAAGCCCCGACTTTCGTCGGGGCTTTCCTAGCGTGGGAAGTTTATGTGCTCGATCAGTCCTGAGGGTCCGCCGCCGATCAGCGCTAATGCTGGCGGCATTGCTCAGTAAGACGTGGCATCACTCCGCCCACAACATGACCGATTACGCCATTCCCGGCGGCATTTCCGGTTCCCGCTCTGGCGGTACTGTATCCATCGGCAAGTCTGCCGGATCACGGTCGTGACACGCTTTGGTTGCCTGTTCGAGAAAGTCAAGTTCCGCCTTGACACGTTCAGGAGAAATGCGAGGGTCAAATCCACAGCGCGGACATTTCATGGCGGAGGCGTCCTGAAGTCTGACGGCTTCCAGTTTAGCTGACTCACTGCCGCCGCGCAAGCCCCAGGCGTCAAGCGGAATAGGGGCTGCCACGGCTTGCGCGCGATTTTGCCCGCGATCAGCGCGGCAAAAGCGAGTTCATCGCAAAACCACGCGCTTTGTTTGTGCCATGAATGATCGACGGCACCGCCCGTGACGAAATCAATAATTCCGGTGGTGTCGTAACGCTTCCCGACTTGCGCGCGAAGGAATGACAGTGCAGAGATTTGCTGCGCCGTCGTACATTCGATATCGACCCAAAAAACCCGCTCGCTCTGTAAGTAACTCGCCGGCCGAATCGCAACCCCGCCGTGCAGCCGCGCATCGATAACATTCCGGCGATCAGGCAGTAGCGTCGTGACGTGCGAGTAATGATCCGCGCCAAACCACTCGATGGCGCGCGAGAAAATTCCCGACCCTCGGCAAAATCCGAGGGTCAGGACGGCGGGTGAATTAGGGAGATACACCGGCAGACTTCGCCGCGCCCGCGACGGCAGCCTGCACCTGGGCGTTGACCAACTGCGCCAGCGCGGTGAACACGTCCGCTTCGAGCGTTGGCGCGGCAGCGATCACCGCCACCTGGAATTTGTTCCATTGCAGGACAATGTTCAGCACGCTCGTATTCTGCGCATCCGCCGTGAGCATGGGAACCAGCAGCGGGAGCACGGTCACGAAAACATCATACTTCAAAAGACTGAGAAACTTTTGTGCGTTCATTATCTTTTACTCCACAATGAATGAAAGTCTTTCTTCGTCAAAAAGTGTTCATACATATGCGCGCGCATTTCTGAAATGTTAGCTTTGATTTGCCAGCCGATGACAGCGAGCGCAATTTGCGCGGCGAACATCACACCGTCGATCAGAGTATGAAAGCTAATGTTCATTTTTCTTTCGAGCCTCCGCGCTCTTTTCAGCCATTGCTTCTTTCCCATATTTATCATTGCCGATTTTCGCGGCAATCTTTTGCGCAGACTCTTTAGAGTAACCTTGTCCTCTAAGCTTGGCAGCAAACTTTGAGAATTTCGACATGGGAGCATCCTACGCCGCAATGGCGGCCTCGGCAATCGATGGCGCGACGGGCGCAGCTTCAGCGACAGTGCCGCCCGACTTCGGCATTTTGGAAATGACGTTGGTTATGTTCGTGACGGGGCGCTTGTTATAACTCGCAATTGCCATGATCACGAGTACGACACCGAAGAAAATAAGCAGGTAATCCCCGAGCGAAAGCTTCGCGGCATCCTCGGCAACGTGTACGACTTTGCCGATATCCTCAAAAAACGTCGTGAATCCTGTCAACGGATTCACGTAGCCCGTGGTGAGCGATGACTTCGGCGCGCTCACTGCGCATAAGTCCCTTGTGCCATGCCGACGAATCCGAACAGCGGAATGTACTGATTCGACAGCATGTTGAAGCCGGGATTCTGCACGTTGACCGACACCTTCCCGATGGTGGGGGGCGTGTACGTCTCAGGCGGTACGCTATTCATGGGCCACCCTAAATTCTGCACCGGTCCCCCTTCACTCGGCGGGAGATTCTGCGCGGGAATCTGATTGTGTTTCTCCCACAGCCACCAGACGAACAGCGCGACGCCCGCGACGACGGCGAACAGGGTAAATTGCTTGTCGTTCATATGAAGGTGCTCGTCGGGACAGAGCCGGATTTGGGAGCCACCGCGCTGCCCATGCTCGCGCCGATACCGGCCCCGATGGGGCCGCCCACCACAGCGCCGGCAACCGTACCGATGGTCCCAATGATAGCTGCGTTTTGCTGGTTCGAAGCCTGGATACTGGCATTCGCGGAGCTCGCCGCCGCCCCGGCAGACTGGCCGAGTGTCGTGGCAAGTGAATTGAAGGCTTGACTTCCACCGCTCGCACTCACGGCTTGCGCTACCGCGTCCCAAGGCTGCTGCGCCGCCTGCAAGGCGTAGGCTGCACCCTGCACGCTGCCGGGCACGGCGGAAAGTCCAGCGCTCGCCACCTGGGCGGCAGCCGAGAGCGCCTGCTGATTCTGCGTCGCCGCCGCGTTGATTGTGGCCGCCGGCAGCGCGGACTGCGCGCCGATGACACTGGACAGTGTGCTGCCCGCCGCCTGAATGCCCGCGACTTCCTGTTGCATTTGCGTGGCAGCCAACTGCGCGTTCAACTGGTTGGTCTGTTGTGCATACTGCATCGCCTGCGCATTCTGCTGCAACGCATACTGAGCGGCCTGTGCGCTGTATTGATTCTGTGCATTGAGCGTGGCCGCGTACTGCGAGGCGAGCGAGGATGAACCGCTCGAAGCGGACGCGCTCGACCCCATGTACTTATACACGAGATACAGACCGGCGATGCCGCCGACAATCCAGAGACCGTATTTCTTCAGGAATCCTTTGGTGCCTTCGTTCACGTCACATTCTCCGCGCGCACCGCGTACACCATACGGCGGTAGATGCGAAACGCATTGTCAGACTGGCCCCACTCAATTGAGAGCAGCGCAGGCAGAATAAACCGCGAGTACAGTGAGCGCAGATACTCCACCTTATCCGCACGCTTGAAGATGCGCGAAACCAGCGCCGGGGCCGTAGCGTAGTACTCCGCGATGAACGAGCGTCCCACAGCCGAGCGCGACAGGAACCCGTCACGGAATGCGCGGAGTACCGTGAGCGTATGGCAATCATCCGGAAGCCCGAGCGTATCGCATACGGCGGACGTGATGTAACACCCTCCGCCTGCGCTGGAAGCCGCCGATTGCGAAGCCGCAACACTCGCCTGCGCGGCTTGGGATTCCGCCTGAACGGCAGACATTCCGAGACTGTAATTCTGCCCGGCCAAAGTTTGATAGAAACTTGGGAGCTGCGTGTTATCGAACTGGACTTGAGTCTGCGCGGAGTTAATCAGGGGCTGCGTGAGATTGGTCACCAGCGAGTTCGCACCGACGATAGTCTGCCCGAGAAACGTGGCGTCGTTCGAGAAAGAATTGTTCAGGAACTGACCCGCCTGCGCGGCGAGCGTGGACATGGACGGTCCCAAGTTATAATTGACATTCACCCCGCCCAAATTCATGGACAGCGTATTGCCTGCTGGCGCAACGGAGGCACTTGGGAGCGGCGACGTGGAACTCGCCGGGGGCGCGGCAGACGACTGCGGCGGGTAGCCGAATGTCCCGACTCCCTGCCCGTCGAAGCCGCCATATCCCGAATATCCGCCGCCGTAGGTCCCGAGCATTTCAGCCTCCGAATGGGGATCGCCCGATGCCGGGGATCAGCATGTTATAAATCGGCGCCCCGCCCGCAAACTGATTATTGAATACCGGGGCGCTGTAGCCGAGCCCGAAGACCGGCATTGCCCCGAGCCCCATGGCGCGGACGCGGTAAATGACCGGCCACGTCCGAGGCATGTTGCCCTGGTTTTCGAGGTTCGAGCGCGGGCCGACTTCGCCCGGATTGAATACCTGGCCGCCGATCAGGAAGCGTCGGGGATTCGGGGGAATGAAGCCGAGTCCGTCCATTGTCGCGCCTTAGCCGTACTGGCCGCCGTAGGAGGTGGACTGTCCGGCAGCGCCGCCCATGGCGACACTCAGCACGTTTCCGAAGCCGGAACTCGCCGCGCCGATAACCTGCCCGGTCTGGTTTCGATTCGACACCAGCACCGCGACAATGGCAACACCAATGATCGCCATTGCAACGGCGGTAATGTCTTTCATGGTTTCGTTCACAATTCAACCCTCGGGAATATGCACTGTAGACGGGAGGATATCATTCAACTGCGCGGCAACGGTATTCCAATTTTTAATCACGAAAACTAACACCGCCAAAGCAATAAACGGCTTCACAGCGGGCTGTATCGTTTTCACGTTGTACAGCGCCGCTAAAATCGCAATCGCCAGAATCCAGACCAAAAATCCTTGCCCCTCGGATTCGACCAAAGCGAGCAATTTGGAAGAATTGCCGTGCACTCCGACCAAAACGAAGTAGACACCATACAGGCCGGTGAGTAGCGCGCCCATGTCATTTTACCTGCCCCTGAATCACTCCCGAGCGCGCCGTGGTCGCGGGCGGCGCAACGGGATTCGCGGTCGCAAGTGAAAAGAACTCCACCATTTTACCGTTAATGGCAAGGTACAAAATCCAAGCAAACAGGATGAGCGCGAAAACGTTCATTCAACACCAATCATTCCTTCCACCGAAATTTTGTGCGCCAGAATCAGGAGCACAACCGCGAACACAAAAATAATCTCCATGAACTTTGGAGAATTGCGGATGTTATTCCAGAGATTGCCCATGATTCGATCCTAACAAAAAGGGGCGCGGCCTGTTAAGACCGCGCCCCGAATCGCCCGGTTCGGGGCGCGCGAGTGACGGTTAAGACTGAATCACGCCCGGCAGCGGCGTACCCGAGAGATACGTACTTTCGAACTGGGACTGAATGTACGTTCCCGCTCCCGCCGTGAGCACGTCCCACTTGGTCTGCACGTTACCGTACAACTGCGTGGTGATGGGCTGCGTCCGCGCGCCGAAATAGTAAACGCCGTTCGGAAAATCGAAGCCCATCATATCGCGCATCATGAGGCGCAGAAGCGCCGGGGTCTGTTCGCGGACGTTTGTATTGCCGTTCACGAGCAGCGTGATACGCTGAAGATCGGTCCCGTTCAACTGTCCGCCCGTCGCGCCCTGGTTGAACAAACTCAGCGACGACAGCACGGCGCGATTGTTGGGCCAATTCGTGTACTTCGGCAGTCCCGCCGCGATGTTCGCATTGTCGAACAAATTTCCCTGAATCTCGTAGATGGTCGAGAGATCGATCATCGGGATGTTGTCCGGCGCAACCCCGCCCTGCGGCATGATGTAGTGCTGGAACGCGGACACTCCGATCTGAGCCCCCGCCTGCAACGCCACGGTACCCGCCGTGTAGGGGAACACAAACGGATCAGCGCCTACTGCCGCACTGACAAACGTGACGTTGATATAGTGCTCGCCCCGGTCGGTCTGCGCGAGGACTGCACCGCGAAGATCGGACGAAGGATCATAAGCGAGCGGAACATACAGCGTGAAGTACGCATTCGCATTCGCCACCGCCGTCGGCAACGCCAGCAAGTCCGTATCAATCCCCGTCTCGGAACTGACGTAGCCGGCCATCTTCTGCGAATTGCCGAGCGAGCGACCCGCCTTGATCGAGTTCAAGATGTGCAGATGCGCGCCCGTGGTCTGAATGTGACGCACCCCGGCGAAGTCTACATACTCAAGCTGACTCACGAAGTTCCACGGCCCGAACTGCGACTGAGTAGCCGCCGCCGTCACATCGAGCGGGACGGTGAACATGAGCGTAACGCCCGTTGTCACGCCGATTCGGTCAAGCGGAATGCGGACCTGCTGGCCGAGGATCGGGTTGCCCTGGGTTACGCCGGGGAGAATCTTGGTAAATCGCAGTCCCTGCGAGAGCAGCATCATCCGCGCCATCGCATTCTGCTGCGCGGGGCTCTGGGTCTGAGTAGCGGCCATGTTAGATTCCTCTGTGCTGCGACGCGGCGCAATTACGCTTTGTACTGGCCGAGACCGGCAGCGGTCAGACCGCGATTAATGACCCATACGCCGATGTAGGCGATGACGGCAATTTCAACCCAACGGATGATGCGGTCCACTTTCAAGCCTCCCAAGTCGTAAGGCCCGCGTAGCGCAGACCCCGGTTGATTAGAAAAACCCCTAAAAACGCAATCAGAGAAATCGTGATGATGTTAGCCAAATCAATGCGAACCATCATGCGTGCAAAATCCTCAGACTGGGACGGGGCCGTACAAGATTATGTCATCTCGGGCATCGGTATACCACAGCCACTGATGCCCGCGCAAGTCCATTGCGAATTCGGCGCGTCCGGTTTCCTGCACCATGCGTTTCCGATCATCCTCGCGCATAAGACGCATCGAGCCGACATGATCGGATTCGGAAAAGCAAAAGCGAGAAATCCACGCGGGGCGCTGAGTAAGCCCCAAAAAAGACTGCCGTAACTCGCGCCCGCGTGTCAACCAGCCGATGAGACCGTCACCGGCCCGACCGCTCGCGGTATGCAGCGTGTATAGCTCATCACAGCACAGTCCGATATTTTTAACGTCGTTATGCACCCATGAAATAATCGCATCTAAAAATTCCGCATCGGCTTCTTCGTTCTTAAAATTCAGCGACACATATTTATAGTGCCGCAATTTCGCGCGAATTTTTTTCGCATCGAATCGATTGAAGATAATCGAATCCGGCAGCGCGCGATATGCGGCGGTATGTTTCGGATTGAGGATAATCCACGATTGCGGCGAGCGCTCCAGCAACCATACCGCCAGCGTGGATTTTCCCGTACCCGTTTTGCCCGCAATAATCGCGCGCTGTCCTGGTTCAATTGACGGAAGTGCTGCCATGCGCGGGAGTCTCGGGCGCGGGCGGTGCGCTGTCAACCGCACCCTTCCGTGCCAGCTTCTGCGCCCGGACTCGCTGCGAAACTTTCACGACGCGCGGGACGTAGACGATGCCGGCGACACCGATCAGGTTGACGGTCGCCAGTACGCGCGGATTCGGCTCGAAATTGAATTCCTGAGCGAAGTCCGCGAACGCACCCGCGAGTTCCACGGCTTCCGTGTCGGAAATCATAAGCTCCGGCATCCCGAGAAAAAACGCCAGCGTACCGTGCGTACCCTTCAGTGATCGCGCCAGCGCCTCGCGGTCGAATGGAATGGCGGGAGCCTTGCGCGGACGGCCCCGCTTCGGAGCCTCGCCGCTCACGGATTGCTCCGCGAGTGTTTCCACCTTCGGCGCATTCTTCACACCAGGCGGGCGGCCCCGGCGCTTCGGGGCTTCGGGCGGCACGGCTTTGCCGTTGATCGCGGGAGTGTCGTCGGTCATGGTCAAAATCCTCTGTTAGATGCGCCCGAAGGTGCGACGCGCGCGCTTCGGCTTTTCCGGTTCCGGCTCGGGCGGAATGGGCACTTCCGTCAACGTCTCTTTTTCCTTCCGCGCCTCAGGAAGGGTTTCTGGCTCGGGTTCGGGCGGTGATTCCGGCACGGCTTCGGGCTCTGGGGTTTCTTCCACAACTTCCTCCGCTGTCTCCGCCACCGTCTCCAATGCCTCCGCCACCGTCTCTACCGCTTCCGCCGCCGTCTCTACGGCTTCAGCCGCCGTCTCGATATCGTCCTGCTCCAATTCCGAGAGCATGCCGAGCAGCGCGTCGTGTTTTTCGTGCAATGCGCGATGTTCAGCGGCGAGTGTCTCTTGCGCGGCTTTCACCGCCGCAAGTTCCGTGAGCGCAGTATCGAGCCGCACGCTGATCGATTCGAGCAGGGTTTGCGCGCCGTTGACAAACGCGCCGACCTGTTCGCCCATTTTCGACATATCCGGCAACATATCTAAAAAACTCATTGTTATATCCTCTTAACCGAAGTACGCATTAATATCGAGTTCGCCGGTTGCGAGCGCCGTCCCGACCGTCACGACGAGCGATCCCGCCGCGCCCGCGTTCAACCCCAATTTTGCGAAATCGAGCGTGCGAGTCCAATACTCGGCAAGGTTCGTTGCTGCGGCCGGGATGTAGACGTTCTCTTGAAACACCGCGACACCGTTGAGCGTCGCCGTGACCAAATTCAGTCCTGCCGCCGCGAGCGTCACGTTCCCGGTCAGTGTCAGGACGAGTTTTCGCAAAAAAGTATTCGCGGCGGGAGTGATGTTGCCCGACGTGAGCGCCGCGCCCGTGATGGCATTATTGAAAAAGGAAGTGACCAGCACCGGCACTTCGGTATTCGCGTACGGGATACCGCCCGAGTTCACACTCGGCACTGTGGGCAGAGGATTCGGCGAGGTGATATCGACGCTAACCGTATTGCTCACGGTGACATCGGTCCCACTCGGGAGCACGGGGAAATCCACGAAAATCACCGTTGCCTGCCCGTCGCCCGTGATGCTCGCCGCTTGTCCGTTCGGGGCCGGGAAACTCACCGCCTGCACCGCGCCAGCGGGCACCGTGACGGTCCAAAAAACGATGCCATTGATGCCGGTCAAAATTTCAATGACCAGCGCGCCCGCACCCGCCGAGTTATCAACGAAAGCGCCCTGGGGCTGAAATGGGAAATTGTCGATCGAGTACTGCGCCCAGTCTACGACGACAGGGACACCGCCGAATACTCCAGTAATGGGAATCGCATGGGTTGCGCCCCCTGCCGGGACTAAATAATTGCTGGTGTTATTGCCAGCGCCAACCGAAGGGCTCATGTTCTAAATCTCCCGGTGGGTGATATCGCCCGAGTGTTATTGACCGCGAAATATCCGCGTCGGTGGACGACGGAACCATTTCCGACATTCGGATTTGCGGCGACTGAAATAATGGTGGCGGCCGTGCCGCCTACGTTTCCGGTCGAATACTGACCGAATAAATATTTCCGAGTCAATGCCATGGAATTAAAACTAGACCAGTTCGTATTAGGGGCGTAGTTCGTAAGACCGTAAAAAAAGACACCGTCGCCATAAAGGATAAACGGTCCGTTACTTGCTGATGCGCCACCCGTACTCAACATCAGCAACCCCGGAATGCTCGTATCGGACGCATAAACACGTGTCACTGTGTAATACGGCAAAATCGGCGCGAGGGTATATAAGTACCCGCTTGCGACGCTGGTCACCACCGCACCATTCGGTGTGGGCGGAAACCCTGGGTCGTTGGGGCACACAATCCCGTTATTGCTTCCTGGCGTCACCGAATAATTCGCGCGCGCGAGCGCAATATAATCCTGCACCGGACAGCCATATCCCGCCGTGACACCATTCGACTGTATCCAATTGAGCGTGATACCCGCACCGCCGCTCACGGCGGTTTGATCGAACGGGTCGGGAGTTTGCGGCGGATCGGAGTATCCCGCGTACCCGCTTGCAATTGGATTTAAAAATCCGGTCGGGGAAACTTGAAACGCAACCGAATTGATAAACGTTCCGTATTGCCCTGCCGGATAGTAGTAACCCGCGATCAATACATTTTTGATCGGATCATAAAAAAGGTTATGAAAATTTTGGCCGCAGACCTCTGCTAGCGCGTTGCCGGTCGGAAATACCGCAATCGGCGTAGCGTTATTCAGTTTTGCGTTTTGCGGCGCAAACCAGAATGTGAGTCCGCTCGCAAAAGTAATCAGAATCCGCGCACGTCCGAATGGGATCATACTTGTGATTGTCTGGTCCGCATCGACCAGCCGATACCACGTCACCGCCCCGCTCACGTCGATAACGTTGATATCGGTACGAAAAAATTCTACGCCATTAATGAACGCATAATTAGTAATCAGCACGCACGAATCATCATCTGGACCCGCGTATAAATTTGACGCTTCAGTACTGTAGGCATTGTAAAAGCTTAAAATCTCCGCGCAAAAATTGAAATTGACAGTGCCGAGATTAATCACAGCGAAAGTTCCTGAGCGGCGCGCAGCATGGCGGCGCTGTAGGCGATTCCGTCGCCGTTATAGGTTTTCGCAAAATGGTGTAGCGCGACCGAATCATTTTTCAGAGACCGCCACGGAACGTTGATATTGTTTGCGTTCAAAAATTGAGCGAAAAAAGCAAGTTGTAAACTGGTGTCCGCGCAAAACTGAATTGCGGGAACGGCGAGTCCAAGCGATCCGTACAGATTAAATCCCATGATCTGGTAGCGACCCCAGGAGCACGCGGAAATCACGCGCGCGGTCTCATCATCGCAATAGATCG
>JAEHJW020007941.1_pt1 | contig 10715 bp, 8 predicted proteins | sample 9271431 | NCBI WGS metagenome assembly JAEHJW02
ATCCTGCATAAGACCTTGATATGCTTTTTCACTTGCCGCATACTTGAACATGTCTGTAAAAGCAGGTCCCCATTCTTTTGGTCTTCCGACTAAAAATACCCCCTGCCTAAGAGGAGCTGAAAGGTCGGCAGTTGCCATGATTGATCTAGGGATATTAAGCGCATTTACTGCTAAACTCCATAGTCGTTGCAAAAGAGGTCTTTTGTCCTGGATTGCTTGGATCATATCTTGTGGAAAAGTTTCAGCCAAAAGTTTCATTTCGCTTTTATTGGGTACTTGTCCTCCTTCTGCTCCTAACAATTTAGATAGTCCTGTCTTGGCACTTATTTTCTCAAATGGAGTAAGCGGACTTTGTTCAACTTTGTTAAAGAGGGCATCTATATCTGACTGAGTTAGGCCATTGCGTATTCTTTCAAATTGAACCTTTGGTAACTCTCCTTTGAGGGCTCCTAATTGAGCATGAAACCCAGCCTCGCCGGGGATATTTCTCCCTATCCCCGCAACCGCTCCCACTCTCTTGCTTCTTTCGGCTGAATATAACGCCTCTTGTTGACCCCTCATTGGCTTTGCTTCCTGTAAAAGAGAGGTGATTTTGGCAACTGGGTCTGTTATACTGGGTTGTGAAGGATTTCCTGTTCCACCACCCCCTGATATTGGCATTTCTCCTGATAATACTGGCTTTTCTGGTACTTTTATGGTTGGTTCAACCTGTGGAGATGATATATTCCCCTTCGGCTGGTTTAAGGTGGTAGCTTCGCCTAATGGCTGTTGTGGGACGTTCTTTACTACTTGTTCAAGTGCTTTTTGAGCATCGGCCTTTGTCTTAAAACCCCTAATAAAGTTACCATCTTTTAGTTTTATGAAATAACCTGTTCCTGTCGCAAAATCTGATACTTCCCCAATTTGTTTTGTGTCATACAATCCAGCATTAGTAGATGGCTGTTGTGCGACGTTAAGTTCTTTGTCTAATAAGGCGTTATATCTTGTCGTAAACTTATCTGCCATTTCTCCGACAAGTTTTTGGTCAGCGTTGCCAAAAATTCCATTTCTACTTTTATCAATCGCTTTTGATAACTTAATAAGTTCAGGGTCTTTTTCTATAACAGCTCTTATCTTCTCATCCAAGGCTGATGCTTTCGGGTCAGATTGTGCTAGTTTGGTCCCTAGATTTTCTTTAGTTATGCCGTACAATCCAGCTTGTGAGACGGATGGCTGTTGTGCGTCTTTTTGTGCTTGTGCTTCCAAAATCGCCTTGTTTCCTCCTTTAACTCTAACACTTAATCCTAAATCTATTGCCTGTCTTAGATCAGACGGAAAAACGGGTTCAAAAGGACTTCTACCGAGTTTTGCATTTACCTTAATCATCATGTCTTTTTGTGCTTGTGTTATTTCCTTCGGCCAATTCATGGTTCCATCTTTTATCCATTGTCCATTTGCCGCTCTTAATTGTTCAAGTACCTTTGGAGAGTAATCGGTTTGTTTCCAAATAGTTCCTATTCCCGCTGTTGCACCTCCTAAAATTCCACCAACAACAGCTCCCCCAGCGGTTTGTCCAGCAACTTGTCCCAAGTTAAATTTCTGATTATATTGTTGCCCCAATCCTCCCGCTAATCCTGCTAGACCCCCAATTTTTACTCCTTCTATTATCCCCCCTTTAATAGCCTGAGGAACACCTTCTCTTGCTACTAAGTTACTGGCATTTTCAGCTACTCCTCTAAGTATGTTGGCTTTCCCCGGGAACAACATACTTGCATTTAGTCCTGCGTTGATTAAATTTCCCGCTCCAGCAGCAGCATTACCAAAGTTATATCCTTTACCTTGTAATAAATTATTCTGTTCTTGTTGAAGTCTTGCATTACCCACAAGAATATCTCTCGGAATGTTTATAATTCCCTCCGCCGTTCCCTTAACCAGTCCTCTGCCAAAATTCAATATCGGATTACTCGTATTAGTTGGAAGAAATGTTTGCGGTAGTTGATAACTTGGAATGTTACTCACTTTGTTAAAAAATGTGTTTACATAATCTCTTTGATCAGTAGGACTAAAATAGTTGGCAACGGATTGTGCTCCCGATTGAATACCCTGTTGTACTTGTGGCACTCCCACGGCTAATGGTTTAGCTATATTGTTTATATATGAAGAGGCTAGGGTTGATCCACGGGAAACTAAATTCTTAAAGAAGTCTTGTGTTTGTGAAATAACGCTCATTCATTCTTAATAGGAATAGCCATCGTGCGGATATTTGGTATAGTCAAGAACTTGATTATTATTCGATGGGTTAACATATCCTGTGGGTGTAATTACTGTCGGATTAGTAACTAGTTGTAATCCTCCCTGAGTTGGGATATTACCTATATTAGACCTAGCAACATTTTGTCCTGAAAAATTTGTCGGATTAGCAACAAATTTAGCCGCCGAATTGAGAGCGTCTGTCTTTTGCTGGTTCCAAATATCAAGTTGCTGTTGGAAGTTCTGAGCTTGGGCTTGTAAGTTGGCAAGAGCTGTTTGAGCGTTACTAATTAGCTGAATTCTTTGATTTGCCTTGTCATTAGCCGCTTGGTTTCGTGCTGAGTTAATCTGGTTAATTCCCTCAAGTAGTGATTGCTGGATGTTGGATTGTGCGGCAGCCTCTTGAGCTTTAAGATCGCTTAACTTAGAACCATAGTATTCTTGAATTCTGGCTTTCTCTTTACCGATATTATTTATAACATCAGTTGTTGATTGAGCTAAACTTCCTATTCTTTGGGCTGTTGCTACACCAAGTTTCTCGGCCAAGGCCTCCATTACCGAAGAACTTGAAAGCCCCAAAGCTGATAATTGAGCTATATTTTGCTGTTGGGTTTGCCTGAATAAGTCTCTGGCCTGTTGCATGCCGCTTGCCTCTTGAGTTTGGGCCGTCTGTTCGTTTCCACTAAGCGTATTAAGATTTTGGTTTTGGGCGTTAGTTAATTCGGTTTGCGCCGGAGCGTAACTAGCTGATACTTGCTGACCGGCTGTAGCGGCCTGACCTCTTAATGTGGACTCCTGATTATTAAGAGCACTCATGGCTGTGTTGTAGTCATTCTCAATAATCGAACCCAAGTCTTGAACTTGCTGATTAACATTGTTTTGCTGGGTTTGATTACCTGCTGGTGTATTTGATGGTTGAGCGCCACCATTACTACCACCTCCGCCACTATTTGACGGATTAGATGTAGGAGCACCGAGAGTTCTAGTGTAAAGACCTCCATTATTTACTCCCACATTTCCGCTATAGATTTTAGACTGAACCTGGGGAGAGATTTGATAACTTTGAACCGATGCCCCTGGCCCCCCATATACGGTTTGTGCTGGCACTCCCAATGTCTTCTGTGCAACGTCTCCTGGAAATAAGTTTATCTGCCCTAAACCTAGAGCGTTTTTAACCCCATAAATAGCGCCACCAATGTAATTACCTAGCGTTGACATTTTACGTGTTATAATTAAATATGAAATTCATAATTTTGTTTTTAGTCTTACGATTTTTAGATATTTTTACTACCTATCGGTGTTTAGCTTCTAATTGCTCCACCGAGTCTAATCCCTTTGTCTCTCTTTTAATCCAAAAATATGGTCTTTCTGGATTTGTTGTTTCAAATACGCTGCTTTCTCTTCTTATCCTTTTGGCCTTTTATTTAACCCGTAAATACTGGGTTTCAAGGATAACTTTTTACGGGTTTTTAATAATTAACTTTTTTGTTGTTCTGTTAAATATCTTCCCGCAAATTATTTTCCTCGTCCTTTAGCCATTTTCCAGTAAATTGCACCCGCGACTCTCTTTCCCGCAGCACTTGAACCATACTTCTTTGCCGCTTTAGCTGCTATTTTCTTAAACCCCCCGGTTTTATAGGTACGGCCAAGTCTTTTGACTGCTGCTTTTCCTCTTTTTCCTTTTGGTTTTAGTTTCTTGAATGCCATTATTTTTTTGCTTTCTTTTTTGATTTTTTGTGTTTTGCCAACCACCTAGCCAGTCCGGCTGGTATTTTCCCTTTGGGGGATGCTTTAATTGCACTTACCATAGACGGACTCATTGGAACCATTGGGTGCTGACTCATAGGGCTATTCATTGGAGAGGCTGGCATATTACTCTTAATTCCATACCTAGCTTTCTTGCTTGCCAGATAATTTGCTAATCCTGTTGGTATTTTTCCCATGTTATCTTTTGCCTATGTACTTTTTGCCACTTAGCTTAGAAATAAGTTTTTCAAGTCTTGCTTCCTTAGCACTTTTAACCTTACTCATGCTTTCGAGTTTCCTTTCAACTTTAATAAGCCTTGCTATATATGAATTTTTTGCCATAAAAAAAGGCGCCCCTCGGCGCCGATTAGTCTTAAACTTTCGACTGATTTTATTATACACCCCTCAACAAGCCTGTCAAGATATTACATGAAATATGAATAACCAAATACTCCACCAGTTGACACCACAATATAGTTTGCAAAAGGAACATCCGCCGAAAAACTCGGGGTATTTACAGCAGTAAGAGTATTACTATTTCCCGACGCATCTGTATAGCCATTGTTTAACTGCCAATATGCCTGTAATCCGGTCTGTCCCGTTACATCTGATTGATAATATGTAGATATTTGACTTGCGGTACGTGCAACATTCCAAACTCTCGGTTCGTCTATTAGGCCGTCTAAAAACTCTCTGGCGGTTCCATCTACATTGATTGCCCCTAGTGCAAGTTTTGCTGTTCCGTCAAATATCGCTGTCGAGGTTGTTGTGACGTCTGCCCCTTGTTGAACTCCGTTGATATAAAATTGAACTTTTGATCCAGATGTAAAAACTACCGCTACATGGTACCAAGTATTTAACGAGGGAGCCCAAGTTCTTTGTGCATCTATATCAAGTGCTGTACCATTATTTGAGGTCACAAACCTTAAAGAAACCGTACCCGCAGCGTCCACCAGTCCAAGACCATATGATCTTTGATTACTCACAGTGTCCTGCCATTTTGTTATTAACCAAACGTAGCCATTTGTAGGAACAGCTGATGACATCTTTATATAACATTCTAAAGTGATACTTCCTGTTACAGAAAGTGAAGCGCTATCAGCAGCATCAGCGTGTTGCGATGAAGCTGACGCTAAAGCCAATGAATTGGAATTTGCGGCCATTTTAAGAACCCGATGCTGTTATTGTTGCATCCACCGAGTTTCCCCCCCCTGCTGAAATACTATAATCCACACTTAACACATCTCCCTTATCAAAGTTCTTAGTTTTAATTGAGGCCGTGCTTACGAAAGTTCCATTCGCTATTAAAGGCATCCCTATCGGGTCAAAGATAGATACAAAATTCTTTTTAATATCAAATGCAACCGAAGGACTGGATATAATTCCGTTAAGAGTTACGTTTACAAAACTTAGAGTTCCAGCTCTGGGAACTGCGAGTGGCCTTCCCAATCCCGTTGTAGCATTGGAAGGAAGTGAGGGAATATACCAAGTAGGGTTAAGTCCTAGCCCGACAACAGAAGCAGTCGAAACTATCAACTCGGTTCCTATATTCAAAGTCCCGATAGAAGTACTGGATATTAGGGCTGCCTGCGCAACAATGTTTGTGATAGTTGCTGTACTAATTACATGTTTACCGGCGCTATCATGTTCGGGATTTAATACGTTATACCAATCATTAAACATTGACGCAGTAACAACGGCCTCTACAACTGCTCCTGAAGAATGAGCCTGTCCTGTTGAACCTCCTTGTGCGCGTGTTATCGTAAGAGTATTTGAAGCCACATTGGTTACCTTGACATATTCCCACAAAGAAGTAGCTTTAAGAGTTCCTGCCGAGTCAACTCTATCTATAACCAGATAACAAGGAGCTACTATTTTTGAGGCATCTGCCACATCCATAGAAGTAGCTACATCGGTTATACCCGATGATAATGTTGTTGAAATGTCCTCGTTAGTTGAGGGCCTTGGGAGATTAGCGGACGTAAGAATCAACCTCCTTTCTTAAATATCTTAAAGAACGCCCACCCCATGTCGGTGTCTTTAGATGGCATTCTCGGCACAATGTCCTACCATTATCAATTGCATATCTAAGTTCAGGATAATCTCTCCAAGACTTAATGTGATCTGCCTCGATAAATCCTCCACGAGTATTACAAATTTGACACGTATAATCGTCTCTCATAAACACTGCCGTTCTCCATAATATATAGTCTTTTTTAGCCATTGCTATTTGTCTTTCGGTTCTATCTAAACTACCTGCATAGTTCCAAGGATGTTTTCCCAATAAAGCTTTGCTTATTTTTTCTCTAGCCAATTGAGTCTGTTTTCTACCCAACATTGGAGGCTTCTTGTTTGTCCATTGTTTAATTCCCAAATTCCAAGGTTTTCTTCCTTTTCCGGTTTCTGATATTCGTTTCAAAGATTCTTCTGTATGTTTCTTGCCAAAGAAGTGATTTTTTTCACCCCTCATATATTCACCAAACCCCTTATTCCATGGAATATGCCCCAGTTTTGCTTTATCGACACAGTCTTTGGAACAATAGATGTGTTTTCTGACTCGATTACTCTTGTATTCTAAAAATTCTTTATTACAAAATTCACAAACAAATTTCACTTTTGCCATAAAAAATCCACCTTTCGGTGGCCTCCAGATTCAATCTTGAACCACTATTATTTTACTACTCTTGTCTAGTAATTACAATCAACTCGTGTTCCAACTCGATGGAATAATTCCCTGTCCGAGTTCTTGAGCTTGTATTTGCATGGCTAACATTTCATATTTGTCATTGTTTCCCGTGGTAGTAATTTCCACCTGAACGGTACGTCCAACTTTATTAACCCTCGTCCTTTTAGCTAGGTCGTTACTTCCAGCAGCATTTCCGGCTCCTAGAGTAGTTCCCCATTTAGCAGTACCCCACTTATCAAACCCCCACCCAGTACCTGCATTGGAGGCTGAAATAGTAAAAGTTTGAGCAGCTCCAACAGCTCCATCTCTAGTTTCAACAATGATATTTACGAAAGGCGTACCAAATACATTACGCCAGTTAGAATATAGATTTTTGACTTTCTTAAACCTAAAAGGGTTCTTAAAGGCCGTCTTTTTGGTTAAAAGAGAAGTTTGAATTTTCACCCCTTTATCGTTGGGGTACGCCTCTGACATCTCTGAGACAAAATTATCGTTAGCGTCTCCCCATATCAGTTTTTCGTTATTGCTTGTGTCGTAATAAACTTCGTAAATTGCTGGAGTTGCCGGATAGGTGTTCGGACCCATCCATGCTAGTCTTTCTCTGTCATAAATAATCTCTTGGCTGTTCATAGTAGAACCACCATAAGGGTAAGATATTCTATATTTGTTGTTTTGATAGATCGATGTTGCCTTTTGTAGTTGTGATTGCGTAAGAGAAGAAAACACCGGCCTGATTCTTGCTGAGAGTTCGTTCGTACGAAGAACATTCAAGAAATTAGCTTCATTTCCAAGTGTAAAAACACCTTTTCTCGAAAGGAAGAACACGTCGTTTTCTACGTGTTTTATTGTCCGGTGAGCTACACAACCCACCCCCCGAATAATCATCTTAACGGTAGGTATAACCAAATCTCCACTTGCCGACAATGTAACTTGCCAAATACTTCTTTCTTTGAAGACAACTATAGTATCTTGATACTCAATAAGTCCTTTGATCTCATCACCAGCGTCTTTATCAATATCTATATAACCACCTCCATATCGCCAGTTAAATTTATCTACATTTACTCCTCCACCACTCCATGCAATCCTTGACGGAAATCCCTGAAGATTACCGACAACAATTTTATCTTTATGAGAAATTATGTACTTTGCTATTGGCCCCTGAGTGGAGTCTGCGGTTGCTGGAAAAACTAAAAGTGATGGATCGGGCGAGCCTGCGTAGTCGTATCTCAAAGTTGACGAGTCAACTGAAGTGATAAACCTTTCGTCTCCTTGAGCTGTTCCATAAATATCATACCCGGCGACCACCGATGAAGGAGAAGAGGTTGTCCACGTAATTCTAAGTGTAGTATTAGTCAAATCTTGTGGAGTGTTTTGAATAAGGACGGCATCTGATGCAATTGTCTCTCCAACCGCACTGAGGGCCGATATTCTAAAAGAGCGTGTGAAAGTTCCCGAAATACCTGAGAGATTGGTAACGGCAACTCCCGTCGGTTTACTTATTTGAGTGTAACTATAAATTGAGGCTCCATCATACTTAGTTAGATTGTTTAGTCCGTTAACTACATAGACTCTGTTGAAAATTTGCACCATTTCTGCGTCATACCCTGAAGCATATGAAACTCCCAAGATATTTGTATATGAAGCTCCGTTCTTTTTGGTCATTATTCCCCAATCAGACAGAGCGAGCAATTCATTGACACCAGATGCACCTGAAGCAAAATTGACGTACTTAAGTCCTCTAACCATTTGACTTCCAGTAGCTACTGAGGGTGCTGTTAGAAAATAGTTATCAGTCCCATCTCTCTTGGTGGGAACCCCCAGTCCAACAAGTTGTAAATTGGTGGCTTGAGCTAGCTCGTTGTCTTTGATTTCGGTTTGTTTAAGAAGGGTATTTAAGCCACCTTTCCAATCGCTCCAATCTAATTGAAGAGTCTTCGGGGGAGTAAATTTAGGTTCATTAAAGTTGAATTGCATTGCATTTTAGTCCCTGCCAATCCTAAAATTATGTTTTTCTTCTAGGAAATTGGGAATGTTTCTATCAACGTAACCAACTCCCAAAGTGTTTTCGTTTTCAATCATTCTTGCCAAAATTTTGTCTGACTCAACTTTAGCTTCAGGAAACCTTCCATCTTCAGCTCCCTTATAGAGATAATACAAGGCTCTCTGGAGCAAAAAGGTCGGATCAGGACACTCTGTTAGTTGCCCCGTACTAGAAAGCGATTGCGGCGACTTCCAGTAAGTAAATTGGACTGAAGCGCCCGAAACAAGTGTAGGGGCATGAATATACATATACTTAGTATCGGCATCATTACCAAGTATGTTCACAAATTTGTCTGAATCTACATATTGGGTGTTTTTAGAAGGGTCAACTATCGGAAATTCATCGAAAGTTATTCCATCCCAAATAATACGAGGAAATCCATCCATTTTACTAAAATTGGTGGGTAAAGCATACGAAGCATTCCCCGTTGAGGTGCTTATTTTCCCGTTATGAATGACTTTAAGACTCTCCCAATCGTTAGCATTTGCCCAATCAAAGAGAGATCGGTTTAATGCGTTAAGCCGCATATTCCAATCACTTCCGCCAGCAGTTGGAGCAGAACTAGACTGATCCAACTCGCTGGCTATCTGATTTTGGAGGTCTTGTAATGACCAAGCCATTTTAATTAAAACATGCTTTTATATGACCTACTAGGTCAGAGCATGTTAGAACTTTGCTCCTCCTAAGAGTGCTCCACCTTGTAGTAAAGGAATATATCTCTGTTCTCCACCTACAACCACCGGAATTGCATAATCGGAAAAAAGTCCTCCTGCAATGTAGTTAATTGATGTGAGAGAAATAAACCCTCCTGCAAACTGAATGAGAGCTGTTGAGGCGGCAGATGTTCCAAGAAACTTCAATGGTGCAATAGAAACACATCCATTAACGCTTCTACCAATAACTACGGCATTCCCGATTGTCGCTGTACTAAGGAACCTTCCAGCAACCGCAGTAGAGTCTTTGGCTTGTGCATTGATAGCGTCCCCTTGAATTCCCGATACCGCAACCGCTGAACCCGAAGCTGTTGATAAAATGGAAAGTGCAGGTTGACCTGCCCCATTATTATTTATCGTTAAAGCTGGTTGGGTTGTATCAGAATCCCCAAGAATCTGTCCACCTCCTTCATTGTCTAAGTCATATATAAAGCCCATGTTTTAATTTTTCACCTCCTTTCCCATAAAAAAAGACGCCCACTTTGGCGTCAAAAAGATTCAATCTTTTAACTAACTAATTATAAACCTCTTTGTCTATATATTTCAATATATTTTCAACGTTTAGTTTCCTTGTTCCGTTAGTAAGTTCGTTCATGTGCTTAATGAATAATGGCGTAGTTTTCTCTTTGTAAACTTTGTCCCAATTCTCTGTTAATCGTGGGTGGTGGATAGCTCTATACTCAATTGTGTGGTCAATATAAAAGTCCCAATTCATTTTGTTGAGTCTCCAGCACATTTCTTTCTCTTGAGCTCCGTTACAAGTATCGTACTCTTCATCTATCCCTCCACATTCTAAGATTGCGGTCTTAGGCACAGAGCACATAACCATCTCCATTTCACTGGGGGGAACTTCTTGGAAACTAATATCGTTTCTTGCTCTAGGATCGTGCCAGACTTTATTTACTGGCATCCCAAGGTCGTCAAATTCGTCGTATTGGTGACCTATCGCAGATACCAAAATCCGGGGTCTTTTCTGATAATGAAACCAAAATCTTGAGAGAATATCTGGTGGAAACCATATTCCATCTTGAATGTTAACTATTAAGTCTCCTTTTGCATGCGCATAGGCTTTATTCCACGCCTTGCACAAAGTCCAAAAATCATCCTTATTTTTGGGTGGGTCTATAAGATTAGTATATCTTTCATTGGAACCCATCAATTTAAGTATTTGGAGCGAGTATTTTTCTGGATGAACAATTATCCACTCAAAATCAGAAAAGTCCTGTCTCTTTAGACACTTTTCTATTATCGGCAACATTCCTGGACGTGTAGAAGGTGTTATAACCGAAATCTTCAT
>JAEHJW020002665.1_pt1 | contig 10709 bp, 22 predicted proteins | sample 9271431 | NCBI WGS metagenome assembly JAEHJW02
CACCAGCTCGACCATCTGCTGCTTGAATTCTGGTGTGTACCGATTACCCCATTTTGACTTGGACTTGACCATACTCGGACCCTCCAGTGGGAACTCTGAGGTGTCCACCAAAGCGGGTCAACTCCAGGATGCGCTCGAGTTCGGCCTGCTCGAGGTCCCATCCCCGCCGGCCGGTCTCGAGCACGTGCCGGTCTTCGGCCGTCATCGCGAGCGGATAGCGCACCGTGAACCACTCGAGGTCCGCGGCGTGCATCAGATCGTTCGGCAGATGAAACGGGCCGGCCGATTCCTTCGGCACACGCGGGAAGAGATGCTTGAAGCGGATCGCGACGTGCGGCTCCAAGTCAGCAATCGCCCACCGGCCCTGCGCCGGACTCTGTCCGGTGCGGCGGCATCCATTGCCATCGGCGACGAGCCGCAGCGTCCCGTAGGTCCGGGCCTGCGGCGGGCGCTCTTGCGGAGGCGACTCAAGCGCTAGGGGAAGCGCAGCGCTCACAGTAGCCACCCCTTCGAGAGGGACGCGGCGTAGACGGGTTTGCCGCGAATCGCGGTCGGCAGCCCCATGCTGAGGTTCGAGGCGAGGATGATGGCCGCGACCTCGGGGTGTCGGGTGTAGCGCTCGATCTGTCGGTAGATGTCGATTTTGCGCGGCCCGCCGCCCCGGCCCTTGAGTTTGCACTCGACTGCGATCCATTGGGTGAGTGCGCGGGGGCAGGGTATTAGGAAGTCGGGGATGTCCTCGGCCGAGAGGCGGTGCTCGCGCTCGAAGGGAATTCCGGCTGATGCGAGGGCGACGCTGATCCCGGACTGCATGACTTTCTCCGTGGATAGGTCCACGCGCGTCCTCGAGAGCAGCCGTACGAGGGTGGCGCAGAAAGACGGCGTGTCGGGGCATCCGGCGCTGGGTGGTGCGGTCTCAGTCATGACTGAGCGGAACCTCTGGTGCACCGAAGGTCCTCGGCCCAGGCCAACCCGACAGTGGTGCGCCGACGAATGGCGTCGTGAATTCGACGTATGATGGCGACGAGCTCGCGGCGGTCGACTTCGAGGGCACCATGCGCGATCGCAAGTGCTCGCTTGCCTTTGGCGATGTCGTAGTGGGGCGTGCTGGCCGAGTGCTGATACCAGCGCCGCGCGACACCGATCCGATCAACCATGGCATGGAGTTCAGTCGGCGTATCAGCCAGCAGATGGCACATGAGCATCCGGCCAAAGCGGTGTTGAGGTTGATCGACGTACACGCCCATGCCGTTTACCTTTTCACGCCCGCGATGGATTCCTGTTCCAATCCGCCCGCCGCGCTTCGCGCCCTCCGGATACAGTGTTCAACGTCCGCATAATCTGCGGCGCCACGTTCGCGGTAGACCTCGCTCTTGAGACACTGGCGAAATTCTTTGATCGCGGAGGTGCGAAAGGCTTGGGGGACTGCGGAGACACGATTGACGGCAGCCTGCACGTATGCGGGTGAAGCGGTGCTGTTTTGAGCGGCGGCATACCAGAAAATGCCTCCGACGCCGCCACATATGAGAACGACAAGGCCGATTCCGAGGACAGCCGGCCAAAATTCACTATTATCAGCCATGTTGAATCGCCTTCTTGATGATCGCCAGCAGTCGTAATTCCGCACGGCTGGCTTGTGCTGCGGAAATGCATCGGGTCGCGCTCAACTGGATGATGGCCCGGCGCGTTCGCTCCAGCGAAGCGGTGTATGGAGGGGTAACTTAATGCCCTGAGCCCGGAGCTGGTCGCGGATGTGCTCCGCGAGGGCGCCGAGTTCGACGGTGAGCGTCGCGGGCGTACCGTTGTCGGAGCGACGACGTCGGTGGGAATTCATGGTTATCTACTCGCCTCCATCCTGTAGACCATGCGAATTTGCCCCATGGAAGAGCGAATCTTGAACAGGGCATCCGGATCGAGGCCCGCGGACGCTTCGACCTCGCAGCGTTCAGTGTTGACCCACTTGAGTAGAGTCGGAGAATTTGCAACCATTCCTTGGCTCAAAAAGAAGCCGACGTCATGATAAGCGGACAGGTCCATAGGGTCGTAATCGCGCAACACGCGGAAAATCCTTCCTGTCGATACGCTACAACCATTGCGCACTAGGAACAGGAGCGCGGAGAGTGCAATCAGTCCTTCCGAGGAAAACACCGTAGCTCGCACCCATTCGGAGGTGCTGTTCAGCGCATATACGAGACCCAAGACGAGCAAAACTATAAGAAATGACGCGGCCAGGATCATGAGAGTCTCGAGACCGGCATCCGAATCGTTGGCCCAAAATCTATCGATAAATGTTTCGCGACGTTCCGAGCGAGCGAACGACTCGATGATTGCGAGTACGCGCAACCGCTCATTGATGCTGATGGAAGTCATGGCCTAGTCCTTGCGTTTGAACCAAGAACGGGACTCCAAGAATCCGTCCAGCGTGTGGTGCTCGGCCGCGTAGGCGCTCATTTCCCGGGCGGCCTGTGCGCTGGTGATGCTCCCCGCCAGAATGGCGGCACGAATCCGCTGCTGCAGCTCCGTGGGTTCGAATCCTTCGATTCTATGGATGGCATCAACCTGTGCGAATACATCTAACGTCGTGTCACTCATGCCGCTTCCTCCAGCGCTTGATCCACGATGTTGGCGCGCACGAGCGCCTCGGCGACCGCCGGTGGCACGGCATTGCCGATCATCCAAACCTGGTCGGTCTTGCTGAGTGGCTTGCCTTCATAGGACGGGTCGAGGATGTAGCTGTCAGGGAAGCTCGTCGCCCGTGCGAGTTCACGCGGAGTCAGCATTCGCATGCCGATGTCTACAATGGCGTACTGCTCGCCCCGGACAGTCACGAGCGCAAAGCGGTCCTTCGTCGTCACGGTCCCGAGCGGGCGCTCAAGCCGCGGGTCCTGATCGGTCCCGTAATATTTCAGGAGGAATGCCCGGACCTCACCGTAATGCAGCCCATTCGCCTGGATCGTGTGGAGAGGCGTATTGACCGGCTGCCCAGCGCGGCACGTTCCCTTCAGTTTGACGATGCTCGAAGCGACCAGGTGATGGTGATCTTGAGTCGTGATCGTCGAAACGGGCCACGTCAGAGGATGGCCATCGTTCTCATGGCCACCGTAGTGCCGGGCCAGAAACGCCGCCACTAGTGCGCCCTGGCTGCCCTGTGCGGTAACCGTTGGGTAAGGCCGCTGGATATCCCGAACTCGCGGATCTTGGCCCTGGCGCTCCCCATTGCGGGTATTTACGATGGCAGGGGAGATGAGGGCGAGCTCGCCGCGGTGAGCGCCAGTCACGGTCGGCAGTGGCTCTCCCATGGGATGCAGGCGCCGATCGCCGTGATGGGTAAGTGGCACAATGAACGGCTCCGGAGTCTCGATCGTGTAGCGCATGACTCCGCGTGCGATCCGGCGCAGCGTGGCCTCCTCCAGAGGCCGCTTGACGCCGAGTGCTTTGGCTTCCTCCCTGCTGAGAAAAATGCTCGGACACGGGATCGACCAATCAATGCACTCGGCCGCTGTCCGGTATGGCTGGCAGCCGCGCCATGGGCCATGGGAAGCCTCCGGGAAGACGATCTCTTGCCCGTCGCAGCGGGCGATGACGAATAGGCGCTTGCGGCTCGTAGGCGCGCCGTAGTCACAGGCGCGGAGCTCGCGCATGTCTATCTGGTAGCCCAGGTTCTCGAGCTGTCGATGCCACCGGCGAAAGCTCAGGCCGCGCCGTGCCGGATCGGGCTTGCCGTTCTCGAGGAGGGGCCCCCAATCGGCGAACTCCTCGACGTTCTCGAGCATGATGACCCGTGGACGGCGCTCTTTCGCCCATCGGATCACGGTCCAGGCGAGGCCCCTCACCCGGCGAGCGCGATTTCGGTCGCGGAACGGTTTGCCGCCGCGGGCCTTGGAATGATAGGTGCAGTCGGGACTGAACCAACCGAGTCCCACCGGACGCCCTGCGCCGACCTGGCGTGGATCCAGGTCCCGGATGTCCTCGCGCAGGTGTAACGTGTGGGGATGATTCGCGAGGTGAACCGCGAGCGCCTTGGCGTTGTGGTTGATCGCGATGTCCACGGGGCGGCCGAGGGCGGCTTCGATGCCGGTAGACGCACCCCCGCCGCAGGCGAAGTTGTCTACGACGAGTTCTTGCGAGCTCATTGTGTTATCAGCCTCTGTCCCAATGTATTTTGTGGTTGTCCGGAGTCGGCCCAACGTAGCGCTTGTAGGCCGTAATCCAATCGCTCGCGAGCGCGCGCTGCGCCGTGGCGAGGGCGAGTCCACGATGGCACACCAGCCAATGCAGGCGGGACTCCAAACGGTCCTTCGCGTAACTGCCCCATCCTTCGACCACTTCATGGGGCTGCGGCCACAGATTCTCAGGGCTCGTTGGGGATCCTCCGAGCGAGAGAGCGACTAAATGATCTTCCTCGTAATCCCTCAGCCAACGGTCTCGGTATCCGTACTCGCGGATCTGTACGCGCTTCAGGCGTTCGGTGTAGCGCTCCGGCGGGCGGATGCTGTGCGAGTAGCCGCGCACGCAGATCGTATGTTGGATGTCGGCCTGGGTGACGACGGGATTGAGCGCGCCCGGGGTCAGGGATGAATTGGGGAGTGCATCCCGAAGGGGATGGATGGTATGGCGGACACGGGGAGGTAGGATGCGGTAGGGTCGGTAGAAGCCGTGATGCCACCCCTGGCGGGGCCAAAGGGTGTGCGCGAAGCTGTGCGGGCCGCTCCCGATGATCGCGGTAGCGGCGAGAATTACGGAGAGCGGGGTCTTGCGGCGAAGGGAAAACATGTGGAAGTCCTCCCCCTTCCTCCGAGCGGCGGATCCCGCCCGGAGGAAGGGTGTCATCTTCTATCGAGCGTATGGCATACCAGACACCCTGTCAAGCATGACACGCGCGCGGATGAGTGAGCGCTCGCCGGGTCAGGCGTGTCCGGGGGTGATCTGCACGCCGCCCTGCGCGCGATCTTTGGCGGCGATTTCGGCGCGCAGATTCTCCATCACGGGATCGGATGCCCCGCCGGCGAAGAGATGCAGGTCGTACCAGCGCTGAATGAGCGCCCCACGCTCATTGATGCTGAGTTGCGTCATCGCAATCTCGTTGTGATGGCAGAAGCGAAGGAACGGGCGGGGCTGGTAGAGGTAATCGGTCCCGTCGACCCGGAATTCGAGGTCGGCGAAATTGACGTGGGAAGGGAGCGTGAGGGACTTTGAAGGGTCAAGCATGGGAATAAATCCTCGCGATGGGTTGTGCCGCGACCTCCTCGAGAAGAGGTCGATCACAGAGTGAAGGCACCGGTTTTATCCCCCCGGTCCGCATGCTCAAGAGGACGTGCCTGCTTGTGGCTCTCCCGGGCGGGAGGCCAATTGCGCCTCGAGTTCACGGATTCGTTCGCGCAGGGACTTGTGCGCCTGATAGGCGTGCCAGGACTGGCCGGAGCGCACGCTCTTGAGGATCGCCGAGACCTCATCGGCGCTAAGCGCGACGAGGGGGTTCTCGGTGCTCAAGAGGACCCGCCCGCTGTCCCAATCGAAGCCGGCATGCGCGTCGGTCACGGCAACGGCCGGCGTATGACCTCGGAGCTCACCTTGGGTCTGCACGCAGACGAGAACGTCTGCGTCACCGTGGGTCGCCAGAATGTTCTGCAACGCCGGGATGAGGGTACTCAGCTTCATGATCGTCATCCCATCCGGACCTGCACGCCCGGGGTATCCTGCGGCACATCGAGCACACGTTTCATTGCGGCGTAGGTAAGCGGCGCGGACCAGTGGGCAGGCCCGCGCAGCTCGCCGATCTCGGCAAGAAATTGCCGTTCCAGGTCGGCCCAGGCGTCCACCAAGCGCGCCCATCGGGGACTCGCCGCGCGCATGCGCGGGAATTGAGCGGCGGTCTCAGGGAATTCAGCGAGCAGCAGCAGGCATCGTCGCAGATCGGTGGGATCGAGGGGGCAGTGCGGCGCGGAGCGCCGCCAGTGCCCCTCGAGAACCGGCAGGCCGTACAGGTATTCCACGATCGACTCACTGGATAGGCCGCGTTCGCCCGCGGCCAGCCAGTTCACGACGGACTGGGGAATGTCGACGGTAGGCATGCTCATCTCTCCTGACGCGAATCGGGCCAGCGCCCGAGGATGTCCTGCCGAAGCGTGTGGTAACGCTCGAGGAAGCGCTGCGCGAGTCCGGCGCAGGGGGTAGCCGCCCCAGGCGCTGCGCTGTGCGGTTCCACGTGATCGAGGCCGAGGGCGCGGATTCGGGCCTCGGAGTCCGCGGGGACAAGGAAGAGCGCCCGAATCTCGGTCACCAGGGCGCAAAGGTCGGCATCGTGAACGGCCACCTGCCATGTTTCCATGAGCGCGCTCGCACCGAGCGCGGCGTGGACGGCCTTCTCGACTCCGGATTCGAATTCCCGCCAGGGTTCACCGAGGGCGCGTTTGATCGGCATCGGCATGTCTCCGCAATACGCCTCGTGCGCATCGTGCAGGAGGCCGGCGATCTGCCCGGCGGCGGGAATTCCGCGGGATCGCATGATGTCAGCGACAAACAGAGAGTGCTCGGCCACGGAGTAGTGCCGCTTGCAGTGTCCGCCGAAGCGGCAAATCTGCCCGAGCGAGTGAGCAACGTCCGGCAGGCAGACCGCTTCGATCATCATTCCTGCGGCGAGACACTTTGGATCGAAGGCGCGGCCGGATGCGGTAAGCATGGGCATGTGGGCTAATCCTTAAGGGCGCGCACGCGCTCCAATCCGGCTCGCAGGCGCTTGAGGGCGAGGCCAAGGGTGCGCTGCGCACTGTCGGTGTCGACGTCATCCGCACCGAGCGCGTCGTGGGTCGTCGAGATCAGCCCTTCAGCCAACTCGAGGTCATCGAGGATGTGCGGGATGGCGCCTGGCGGTCGCGCCCTTGGGCTCGCCTCGGCCGCCGCTGAGGGTTGAAGAGGTTTGCGGATCGTCTTTTGAGTCATGTGGAAGTCCTGCGGAAGAAGTCCATCGTTTCATGCTATGCAATCCGCGCGCGAAGCGCCCGCCAGGTTCCCGAATGTCATTCGGAAATTCCTTTGTGTCCTACTTCAACGTCGTTTGCCGGTGTTGGTTCAACAGTTCTTCGAGACAGTGGCGAACGGGATCGTCCTCGCACCCACGCCTCGCCTGCCAGGCGGTGAGCCGCTCGGCCAACGCGCGAATCAGGGCAAGCTGATCGCGCGCGCAGAGGTCATCGCCGATGATGGCGAGGAGGTCGTGTGCGAACTCCTCGCAGTCCTCGTTCGGATCTCTTCGCTCGTACCGCAGCGCATCCCAATTGTCATTGGTCTCAATCGCGATCCGCACTCGCCGGTGAGGCGTGGAATAGGCGCAGCCGGATGCTTCCGTGGTCCAAGGTCCACGTAACTGCAAGGCGATTTCCTTGGCGCTCATCCCACAGACAGAGAGCGTAGTGTTCGCTGCGATGGCGAACTGACGCTTCATTTGAAGCACTTCAATGATGCTGCCCGTCGCAGTCCGCCATCTCGATGGCGAGCCGCAGAATCTGCGCCGCGCTGCGCATCCGGACCGCCGATACGAGCGCCGCGCGGAGCCGTTCGATCTTGTAGCGGCGCGCGAGAGTGGCCGGCTGGCGGGCGGTGAGCCGCAAGTCCTCGGCAATCCCATCGATTCGTCGCTCGAGCGCGAGGTCCGTCTCGGTGGGTGAGGGACACAGGGGTAATGCCGGCACTGTCTCTTTGCCGAGGCATGTGCTGCAGGTCCTGCGCGGCCTGCCGCTGCGCATCAGCGGGAAGGACGTCGCAGGGCGCGGGCGGCAGCAGGATATGCACACTCGCGTAGGGGCACTGAGCACGGCGTTCATAGGGCACTCCAGAGGGAAACGGTGAAAGAGCTTCGGTCCGAGCAGCCACCGGTGCGCCACAGGCGCGCGGCGCGGGTGACGGTCCATGCGCGCAGCAGCGCGTACCGGCGCAGGCTGACGCGGTGGCGGTGAGGCGTGCGCTGTGCGCGTTCAACGGTGATGATGGCGCACCCGGTCTTGCGATAGGCACGAACGACGGCGATTGGAACCACTGAATGAGGTTTGTCAATCATTGAAAAGGCGCTCGAGAGCTGCCGCGCTCCCGCATGGACTCCGTGATGCAAGCGTGTCGCGGATCACAGACGCAGTGTGCGAGAGATCGGTACCGTTCACTGATGCAGATCATGCGAAGCCGGTCGCCGTACGTCATGAAGGTCGCGGCCCGCGCACGCATGAAAACACACGGGAGCGGATGTAAGTCTCGCCCTACAGGTGCGAGTCGCGCCGCCGATACCCTCCGCAGAGTGAGCACGCGCTCGCACGCCAATGTGCGCCGACAAGTCGATTCTCGGAATCGATAAGCCGAAGCGGAGGGATGGGAAAGGGAATTGGACGGTGCGCGCACGTGGGTTCTATGGCCGCCCGGCCGCCGCATCGCCTGCGATGAGCACCCGCGCCGCGAGCATTCCGATGTCGGAAAGCTGAAGCCCGCCCCGCGCCTCGCGCGGCACCGCCTGCAGGGCGCGCATTCCGAAGCGCCGCAGGAAGCAACGACCGTGATAGGGCTGTCCCTCCCGACGCACACAGTGCCGCTCGTCGGCGAGACACCGGCAACCCTCGCAAACCACCAGGTGACGCACGTCGTGCGCGTGCCGCAGCTCTGGCTGTGGCAGTGGACCGAGCGCGCGCAGGTAGCGCGTCGCTCCCGTCATTTGCAACTTCCGTTCCGGGAATCTGCCCCGCCGCGCTCTGTTTCGTGGGGTTTTGGATGGCATGGGGAAAAAGCGTATGGTAAGCCATCCTTGCTGTCAAGCATGCCAACGAACAGCTACCCAGGAATCATGCTAAACCGCCGTGGTTGTGCGGCGAAAGGATAGACGAGATGATTCGTTGGAGTTCTATTCGCGGGGTCCGCTTCGCGGTGCTCGAGGACGTTATTTTTATCGATCTGCCGGGACCCCGTGGCGCTGTCTCGCCCATGACGGGCGCGCGCAAGTCCACTATAGGGAAGGCTCGCTCAAGAGCCGCGCGGGCGCTAAGTCACAAGCCACCTCGCTCGAGGCCCAAGGGAACTCGGCAGCATGAGCAAGGAGGAGGATGAGCTTGCCGGCGGGAAGCCCTGGCGTATTGAGCGCATGTCGCGCGAGCGCCGCCCTGCGGGGCGGCGCTCGCCTGCTCGGCGGCCCGCAAGGAGCGCTCAGGCGAGGTCAGGTCCGGTTCGCGGCGGAGGGACTGCGCTTTCGACCGGGTTGGGGGGCGTTGACCGTACCCGAGGGTCCGAGGATCAGGTGGTTCGGCGTGCAGCCTAGAACTGCGACGAGTCGCAGGAAGGTCTCGAGCTTGATGTTCTTGATCGTTCCGCTTTCCCACTGATTCACCGTGGCGCGCGAAACCTTGACTCGCCGGGCGAGTTCAGCCTGGCTCCACTCTTTTTGGGTGCGCATCTCGCGGATGCGATCGCCCATGTGTTTAGTCTCCATAAGTAAAATTCTCCCATGACGAGCGTATGGCATGATTGACGTCAGCGTATGGCATGGCGTACACTCCGGGTCGTGTGAAAACACAAGATGCTATCCGCCCCTTCGGCACAAATTGCGGCGTCATCAAGAACAACATCGGCACGAATGGTTCGGCGCATCCCCGAACCGCCGCGCGTAAAGCCGGTTCGCGCCATTGACCCGAGGCGACCGTCATGCTTCCACTCGAAGACCTCAAACGCTTGAAAATCACTGCTGAGACGCGAGCCTGGCTCGCCGCGGAAGCGCGCCAATCGCAGCGCACCATGCAGCAGGTTGCGCGCGACGAATTGCACCGGATTGCGGTCACGAGAATTCATGCCGCTAAGGTGCTCGTTTCCCTGGCCCCGCGCGAGGGCCGCGACGGGGACGGTGGGGACTCGCAGAGTGAGCGGGTTCCCGTCATCGATCTTCGGCGGGAAGCGGCGCAGTAAGGACACAAGCCTGCGCTCGGGCACGAGCAGATCCATCGGCGCGCAGACAGCCCGCGTCGGCATCCGCGTCGTCGATGCCGATCTCGCGGACATCGTCCGCGACGAGTGCCACCAGTGGGCCAAGGCGGCACTGGAGGCGGGGTGGACCGTCCCCGCCGAGACACTCGCCGCCGCCGGCCTGGATGGTCCGGCCGCGCCGGCGGCGCGGCTCACCGGCCAGGATCTCGGGCGGTGAGCACGAGCAGGGACGACAAACTGGCGAGCATGTCTCCGGCACCGGATCCGATCGCAGCCCTGCGTGCGCTCTCGGCCTGCCTGCGTCACCTGGCCTGCGGGTACGGCCTTGATCCCCATGAACGGACCGCAGCCCTCGCCCTCCTCGCGGGCAGGATTCCCGGTGTGGCCGCCGCAGACCTTGACGTGACGCGGAAGAGTGTGGTCCCGCCCCGCCGCATCAGCGGTCGGCGTCGAGAGAAGGCTGGCGAGCTATCCGTCCGGCTCGCTGAATGTGCCGAGGCCCTCCGGAAATCAGAGCAGTAGCCGAAGCTCCGGAGCACAATGCTCCCGGACGTACCTCGAGCCTCCCTGAAGGGCGAGCAAGGCGCCAAATGAACCGGGAACTGGCCCATCCTAGCGTACCCGTCCGCCGCCTGGAGACTGAGGCTGAGCTAGAATCCCGCATTGGAATCCGGATCCCAAGGGCCGGAGAACCCGGGTATCCGGCGGAACTACAGAACGGAAGGGGACATCATGCTGATCCTGACCAGGCGCGTGGGTGA
>JAEHJW020007776.1_pt1 | contig 10709 bp, 11 predicted proteins | sample 9271431 | NCBI WGS metagenome assembly JAEHJW02
GTTTTCCTGAAATTAATTAACCTGTTTCAAAACTCTGAAACTGGAGAAATCACGCGCTTCGCGTGACCCGTGTTGTTTTTTGGCCTGGAAGGACCCGCGTCATCCGGTTGCCCTCCCGTCGCCTCAACTGTTCTTATAGCATTCTCCCCTGCCGGTAGGTTATCCCGTCCGCCAGCTCCGCCGGGACGAAGTTCGTTATCGCGATCTCCATCGCCTTCTTCGTCCTGTTGCCCGGCTTGTTGTTCAGCGTCCTCCGTATCTCTCGCAGTTCCGTGACGTGCGCCCATCGGTACATATCGCGCACCGTCTCGTGGTCTTCATAGGACAGGATGAAGCGGCCCTTTATGCCCTTCAGCGCGTCGGCGAGCGCCTGGTGCTGGTCAATGCCGAAGGCGCCCGCGCCTGCCGTGTAGTAGCCTTCGGTGCCGACGTATGGCGGATCGCAGTAGAAAAGCGCGCACTCGTGGTCCCACGTCTTGATTGTTCTGCCGAACGGGTGGTGTTCGATGTAGACGCGTTCGAGCCGGGCCTTCACGGCCTTCAGGTTATCGAGACAGGACGGATATAATCGGCGGCCGTCTCTACCGAAAGCCCAACCTTCCGTAATCCGCGCGCCGAAGGAGTTATGGAGCAGGTAATAGAACGTCACCGCCCGCTCTATATCGCCCCCCCCGCATCGTTTTTATGTAATGTTCTCAATCGGTTATACTCTTCACGTGACGATAGTAGCCACTCCTGCGCGGCTATGAATTCGTCGCATCGCTCCCGCACGACACGGAACAGGTTGACCAGGTCTCCGTTCAGGTCGTTGTATACCTCGACGGGCGACAGTGTCTTGTTCAGGAGGACGCTCCCGCCGCCCCCGAACACCTCGATATAGGTCTCGTGCGGCGGCATCATCGCTATGATCCTGTCCGCGATACTCGTCTTGCCTCCAACCCAAGGGATGAGCGTTAGCATCTGCCCCCTTTCTTTTTGCAGACCGGCCATGTTATATTCCCCGTTGCGTCCGCGCGGCGCTCGGGGGGATGGCAGGCTTGCCTGCGGCCGATGTTGGCGCATCGGTCGGTGAAGGGGTTACTGCCCCTTTGCACTTCCCTCCGTTAAACCTCCCTTGCCGTTATCTCCACGTAGTCGATCATGTTCTTTGTTCCGGGCGTGAAATTATCCTTTTCGATTATCCACTGCGTAAGCATATCTATCTCGAACGCGGGGTCCAACATCCAGTCCATTGACACGCAATCCCCGCGCTGAAGGTCCATATTGTCGAGGTATACGCCAAACACTATCCGGCGCTTCGCATCTTTCAGGAAGGCGAGGTAAAAGTCGCGCAGCATGGTCGCGAACGCGCCGTCCTTCACCATGTAGAAGTCCCATTGCCCCTTCTTTTCGCGAGTCCCGTATTTTGCTATGCTCGTGGCGTCGGCCGTGGAAGTCATGTCCATGTAGTCCCCTTCGCCGAGGCTCGGCCTGCTCCAGTCCGGGTGATACCGCAGGTCTATCGTGTTGCATATCTCCTCGACTGGGATATGCCTGACGGTCAGGTCCTTCCGCAACTGTTCGAGTACCAGGAAGCGGTCGGTGGTCGGCGTAAGGTTACGGTAGATAAGGTTCGCCTCGCCTCGCTGGACGAAGAACCAGCATCTACTCTGGAGGCCAAGCTGGGCTATCAAATCCTTCGCCTGCGGCTGAGTCCGGATGACGCCGCCCCAGTTATACCCGGCGAGCAATGCCCTCGCGACCGCGAACGTCGCGTTTATCGTGAGGCCGAGGTAGACTTTCGCAATATGCCCCATCACGTCGGCCGGGTTCTGTATGAGCGCGTTGGCAGAGCCGGTATACGTGCCGCTTGCGTCGTCCTGCCAGCCGTCCGTATCGCAGGTTATTGCCTGGCCGATCACGAGGTCGGCCGTAGAGTTGGAGTTACTGCCCAAGCTTACCGTGCCTGATTTTGTGGCCGCGCCGGACTTCGCGACGCCGGTCGCGGGGTTTGCGCTCGTGGACGGGGTATAGGTGACGTCCCAGTAGATCTGGTCGATTGCGGCGGTCGGCATGCCGTTGGAAGGGAACATGCCGACATTTGCGAACGCGTTTATGCTCCATGTGCCCCAGGTATTTATCGTAGTGTTGAAAGTCCTTGTCATCGACTGATAGCCCAGCGTGTTCGGCAGGTACGACGCCTGACTGGGTAATCCCGTCCCGCTGACATCGAAATCCATGTATGCGCTGCCCGCATTGATGACATAATCCCGGAACGTTATGGTTACTACGACCGAAACAATCGTCCCGAGGTTGGCGCTCGCGTCGACGCTGCAGCAGTTGTTGTACCAGGTGTTGTTGTTCGCGAGGTTGTAAGGGCTGCCGTAGTAACGCCGCGAGGAAGTCCCGGCGGCATGGCTGTGGCTGCCCTGGCTGACCGCTATGGTGTCGTTAACGGAGATGCCATCCACGACGTTGACGTTGACCTGCTTGTTCACGGACGGCTTGGCGGCGAAATCTATCACGGCCTTGCCATTATAGAGTCCTGAAGGGTGGTTGTCCCCGGTCTGGCCGGTGAATACGGTATGCGCGCCCTGCTGTTTTATCCCGTCTACGAACGCGCTTCCGATGGACTTGACCGGATGGTCCGCGACGAGGTATATATAGCTCGTCTTGACGAGGTAGACGGCGGCGCCGAAATTGTGCGCCGTCGCCGTCGTGCCTCCATATCCGCGCGTCACGCCCGTCAGCTCTCCCGTCGCGAGCATCCCCGTGTAATTGATGCCCTCCGCGTCGATATAGACAACCCCGCTCGACGGCAGTTTCGTGTCGTTCTCGTTCTGCGAGGCTATGATTCCCGTCGTCTGCGACGCGGTGATGCCATTCGCGGTCGAAAGGGTCGTCGCCGCGCCCGCGTCCACCGGATGGCAGAGGACGTTCTTCACGGAGCCGTAGATTATGTTGGAGGGCTTTCCTACCGCGTCCGGGTCCATGTTCGGGTAGGCCGCCTTCGAAAGCAGGCTCCCGATCAGCCTGTTGGCCCTGTAGAACGGGTTGGTGAGCGTCAGCTTGCAGGTCGTGGAGGTATATTCGACATCCGTGATGTAGAAGCGGTCTATCTCCGCGCGGTCTGCCTTCGCGAGCCCCGCGCCGTCGAAATAGAGATACAAAACGGCAAGCGTCTGCTCCGCCGTGTTCTGCCTCAAAATATGGGAAAAGGAGAGGCCGGCTCCGCCGGACAGGTTGATTATCTCTACGCTCATGTCCCCGATGCTCGATGACGCGATGCCCAGGTCCATCGCGCGGTCTATCTGGCCCCACGACTTCATTGTGCCGACGTAACTGTCCGTGACCGTGATAGGCTGGTCGGAGACGTAGACGGTGCCCGTCGCGAACTGGAATTCCATGAGCAGGACGGGCGTGGCGCTCGTCTTCGCCATCGCCGTCTTGAAATTGGCCGTCAGGTCGGTGCGCGGCATCAGTAAAACAGCTCCTTCAGCTTGATGGTCCCGGCCATCAGGCCCGGGGCGACGAGTTTGAAATCGAGGTTATTGTCGGCGAAGCGGACGGTATGCGATACGCCCAGCCGGTCGACGTAGGTGAAGGTGTTCAGCGGCCCCTCGCCGAGAGTGTAAAACCAGTTTAAGAGGCTCTGCAAAGGCAGGTCGAAAGTGGAGTTGAACAAGATGTTCCGTGTTGAGTTGTTGAGCCTGAAAACGATGTCATCCCATACTACCGACCCCTCGTTTGTGGCGTCTATCAGCCGCTGGCGGCACGCGACCTGGATATAGGCGGTGTTCGCCGGGAAGTCGGCGGGGGCGACCGTCCGGGACGACTTTGCATATGTCGATGTCGGATTGAAACCGGGAGTGGTTATCTCGGTACCGACCGTCGTCTTGGTCGAGTCGAAGAATTTGACGACTAATTCCGCCCAGGTGAGGGCACCAGTTATCGCCTTGGCATATCCTTCCAGGTAATAGGTCTGCGTGGGGTCCACCGGGATGTATTCGCTGTATCTGTTCGCTGCCGGAGTCCCGGAGACGTAGCCGGTCGCGCTCAGTTGCAGGCAGTTCTTGCCCGTCCGGGCGTCCGTCGAGTTCAGAGAGGTGGCGAGCGTGGCCACGCCGCCGCCGTTGCTTTCTGTCCACGGGTCGAGGTTGTCGAGCACCTGCGACAGAGTGTCGTAATGGAATCCGCCGTCGTAATCGGACACGGGCAGGTAGGCGAACGGCAGCTCGTGTATCAGGTAGGTTCTCCCCTTACGATAAGCATATTCCGTGCCGCCCTGGGATTCCTCGACGACGACGTTCGTCGTCATCGGCGCGCCCAGGCCGAAGTCCGGGTCGAAGGAGAAAACGAGGTCGGGTTGTGTGGGCCACTGGAATTTGACGCTCATGCCCTCGCGAGCCTCCGGAGTTCATTCGGCAGCTGTTTGCGGATCGCGGCCTCCACGTCGGCCGCATCCTTCATGCCGTTGATGGTGATGTTGAAGGTATGCCCTGCGCCTGACGCCCGAACCGCGTCGTTGTTGCGGTTGCGCGGGTCGGAGGCCGTGAGTACCTCCTCGTCCTTGTGCAGCACGGCCTTGTAGCCGTCGTAGGGGACGCGAGGAAAGCCTGTAGCATGGGGGCTCCATGTCGCGCCCGGCGTGTTATAGTATGCGTCCACCTGCGACTCGAATGCGCTCGAAGCCTCGCTGAACGGCTTGCTGAATACGGAATCGAGCTCGTCGTTCAGGCTCGCGAACGCCTGTTGTCCCTTGTCCGCCGCGTCCTTTATATGGTTTCCGAGGGCGTCAGCGCCGTCCGCGGCCTGTTGCTGCGCGTCCACGAGCGGATAGATGCCGTGATCTACGATATTCCTGTAAACGCCCCAGGCGTCGTCCAGCTTGCCGTTTTCCTGTTCGAGCATGTCGAGATATTCGGTATGGCCGGCGTCCACCTGTTCCTGCAGGTACTCCTGCATCTTCCCGGCGGCGGCAAGGTTATCCTCCGCCTGCTGCAGGGCCTTCTGCTTGCCGAAAACGTTGAGGTTCCCGTTCTCGTCGGTGTCGCCGAACTCCTTTTCGGCGAGGGCCTTCATCTGGTCCTGATATTGCATCTCGGCCGCGAGCGACTCCTCATGGTTTTTCTGCTGCAACTGTAACCGCTGGTCGCCGTATTTCTGGATGATGGCGAGCCTGCCGTCCTCGTACTGCTTGAGTATCCTGGTCTCTTCCTCCTCGCTGAAGGTCTGGTTTTTCTGCTTTTCCTCCATCATCTTCGTGAATTGTTCATCGTAGGCCTGCAGGGCCTGGTCCATCGCGTCCTTTATCTCGTCGGACCCAGGTACGGGCATCTCCAATTTGGCGAGTTCCTGTTCCGGCTTTTTTAAGGTGGAGATTATGGAGTCCACGTCAAGCTCACGCAGATGGTCGGCCTGGTAATAGACGCCCTTGACGGCCCGCTGAAGCGCATCCCAGGCGGGCTGAGGGTCTTTCGCGGCCGCCGTCAGCTTGTCGGCCGCCTCCTGCGCCTTGGCTATGAGGCCGACTATTTTTTTGTCCGTCTCGTCCTCTGTAGTGGCAAGCAGTTCGTCTATAATTTTGTTGGCGGCGTCTATGTTTTTTAAATCGGCGGCAGTTGGTCCGGCATTCGAAGGCTGGACCGGCGACTGTCCCTTGCCCATATGGGCGAGTTCTTTGGTAAAGTCTTCCTGGTTGAACTTTTTATCTATCTCCGTTGGCTGAAATATATCGCCGGTATTGTCGAGTTCATGGAGGAACTGATTCCAGAAGGATCCCTCTTTCCTGGCCTCCTGCAACCTCTGTATAACGCCGTCAATTTCGCCCGACCACATCATAAGGGGCGGTATCGCTATATTGCCAATGGTCATGCCGAGGCCCTTCATCGTCGCTTCCAGCGATTTCAGGTTCTCCTCGAACTCCTTCGCTTTTTCAGCCGACTCCTGGGTAACGACAAGGCCGTGGTTTTCCGCCTCGTCGAAGTACTGCTGGAGCGCGCCCCGGCCCCGGCCGAGTATCTGTATAAGGTCGATGCTTCGGCGTCCGAATATCGCCGAGGCGAGCGCCGCCTTCTTCGAGGAATCGGTCTGCTTGCCGAACGCGTCGGCCAGTTCGAGCATGATCTGTTCGGATGTCTTTGCGGAGCCGTCCGAATTGGTGATCGAGATGCCCAGTTCGTCGAACGCCTTTTTGGCCTTGTTGCCCGTCGTCGAGATGCCGGAAGCCACGTTGCCGATACTGATCTCCAGACGTTCCAGGCTCTTTTCGAGCTTTTCCGGGTCTATGTCCTCCATTTTGGCAGCATACTGCATCTTGGAGAGGAACTCGGTCGTTACGCCGAGCTTCTGCGAGAGGTGGTCTAAGTGGTCCTCGTACTCCGCCGTGGACTTCGCCGTTTCGAGTATCGCCGCGCCCAACCCCGTAACCGTTACGGCGGCGGACGCCAGTCCCATCTGCCAGCCGGAGAGCGAGCCTACACTATGGAGCAGGGTTTCTTCCACCCCGGATATGCCCTGCTCGAAAATGTCGAGCTTGCCCCGCATGTTCTCGAAAACCGCCGACGCCCTGTCCTCGGCATTAAGAATAAAATTGTATTTGCTCTCGGTATCGGACATGAGGCTCCTTATGCTATCTTCCCGGTCCTGTATAAAACCTCGTGTTCGTAAATCTGAGGGAACTTCTCGTCGGCCAGCTTCCTCATGGCCGGGAATGCCCTCGAATACATCTGTTCGATGGATATGAAGGAAAACAGCTCGTTCATCGGCAGGCTGTATTCGGTTATCCCCTCGCCCCTCATGCCGCCGAATATCTTCCTGAGCTCGTCCGGAGAGAACGCCTCGATGAATGAATTTATCTGGCCATTCCTGCCGGACTTGTAGCCCTGGCCGCGCATGACGCCCTTGCCCAGGTAAGGTGAAAACTTGACGCGCATGTCGCTCTTCGTCCTCGTGCCGCGTATGAATATCCCGGTATGCCCGTTCTTGAGCGTCACTATCATCGCATTCGCGATGAATATCCTCGGGCCGCCTTTTTTTATCTGGAAGGAGACGCCGTTAGCCTCCTGGCGGGCGCCGAAATTGTAAAGCGGCAGGTTGCTTCCCCGCGCCTTGCCGCCGCTCATGTAGGTCGCCAGCGTTAAAATGGCCACGAGGCTACCCCTCGTGGCCTTGAACAGGCGGACCTTTTTGCTCAGGTCGGCGGACTTGATGTTGTAGCCCTCTCGCACCTTCCGGTCTCCGAGGGTGCGGCACTGCGCCATCGTCTTGTTCAGGGCGTCGGCCGCCGCGACCGGAAGAACCTTGGCGTATTCCTCGAACTTCCTGTTCATCTCGGCCACGTTGCTGGAGAAATTAAACAGCATTTTCAGCTCACCGCGCTTTCTATTATCACCATCGCATCGAGGAATGCCTGGGCTTGGTCTAATATGCCGCCCTCCGCCGGGAGGAAACCTGCCTTATAATGCCCATACAGCCTCAGGCACGTGTTGGTGAACGGCGTTATCAGCGAGACCGGGCACCTGAAATAGTCCTCGCCGTCGAGGGTGAATGTCGGGAACCCGACCGGTTCCCGACACCCTCGCGGCTCCTGCATGGCCGGGGAGCACGTCCTGCACCGGTATTCCTTGAAATGGACCGGCAGGAGCGCCCCCAGCCTCAGTTTTTTTCCTGCTCCTCCGTCAGCGACGCAAATGCCGTCAGCTCCGCGGCGAGCTCCGTTATTATCGCGTCGGGGAGCATATCCACGTCCTCCGGCTTGCCGGTGTACGGCACGGGCTGCCCGGTCTCGGGGTGCATCAGGTTGCGCCAGTCAGCGAGACCGGTCCTGACGGTCTCGACCCTGTTGGAGTGGGTATGCATTTTTATCGACCGGCTGCCGCCCACGCCGACAGTGGTAAAAAGGTCGTCCTGCAACCTCGCGCGTTCCGTCGCCGTTAACGTCTTCAGCATGAATACCGCCTGCTTCATGTCCGGCAGATCGCGTTCCGATTTCGGGACGTATTTCCTTACCGCGCCTGGCATTAAAGCCTTTATCAATTCGCTTTCTCCTTTCCATAACCCCTCGCCTGACGGGAGAGGGGCAGGGGGTGAGGGTTATGTCAGCGCAATGCTTATCTCGTCATCGCCCGAGTTCTGCGCCATTACGCCGTCCACGCCGACGCAGTAGAGGCCGTTTCTGTCGTCGTCGCTTATGGCGGTGATATACGCCTTCGGGATCGTAACCGTCGCTATGTTTCCGGCCGTCCCGGTCAGCGCGAAGCTTATCTGCTGGGAGGTGCCCGCCGTGGCGTTGCCGAAATAATCGTACGTGGCGATGGCGACCGCCTCCGGGTCTATGTGGAACGTGCCTTTGCGGCCGGTTATCAACGCGGACAGGTAACCCTTCGCACTGTTGGCGTTGTCCCGCATGGCGATGGTGTTCCCGATGTCGAAATTGAAACTATTGAACGTCGGGTTGATTGCGCCCAGAGTGAGGATGTTCGCGCCCATGAAAGAGATCGGGTCCGGCGTATCGTAGGTGATACCGGCGATACTCGTCTGGTCGACCGTACCCTGAAATACGCCCTGGAACGAGAACTCGAGCATGTACGGTTCGCCTATTTTGCCGATGCCCTTGACGGTACCGCGCGCCCCTGATATCGTCGTTTTGAGGCCGTCGGAGACTATCGCCATGGTAAGGGACGGGACGGACGCCGATGCCGGGGTATAGGTGACGGACGTGGCCGCCACTATCGCCTCAGCCATGCCGCAGCTTTTGAGGAGTGGTCCGTATTTCGGGGCCGTGCCCGCCGTGCCGCTGCCCTTCAACTCCGTCTGAAAAGTAAATGTGCACTTCGTCTGGCCCGGTATCGGTTTCAGGGCGGAGAGCGACGAACGCGCCGGGTTACGCTCGAACGTTTTCATTTCGAACGCGATTTTTGGGTTGTAAATTAGCACGCCTCCCTCGGTGAGGGTTAACGTCTCGGTCGTCCCCTCGACGGCCTCAATCTTCGCGAGCAACTGCCTTTTTCTCAGCAACATGGTTTATGTCTCCTCCTTCGGTCCTTCCGTCTCTTTTTCGGGAGGCGCGGCCTTCGTGTCGGCTTTCGAAGGCTCGACGACCGTAGTTTTTGCCTCCCGCTCCTCGAACCTACCGTCCCAATTTCCTTCCCTGTCTAAACCCATTTCCTTCTCCTTCCTTCACCCCTCGCCCTCTTAGGGGAGAGGGGCCGGGGGTGAGGGTGAAATTCAGACCTCGCGCCTCGTGATGGTTATGGGGATTTCGACCTCCTTCGTGTGGGAGTCGCCGCCTTTTAAAACCTTGTGGTAGACCGCCTTTTTAACTACGGTAACCCTGCCCAGGGTCATCGTCGCCTGGTCCGCAATAATGATCTCCGCGAGGGCGCGGGCGTATCGCCAGACCATTTTCTGGAGCGTGTCCTCGTCGGTATGTCGGGCCATGACGACCACCCGGACGCTGTGGTTATAGTCCCGGCCGCCCTGCTGGAAGTCGTTCACGTGGTCGGACTCCTCGCCGATAAACGCGATTGCAAGTGTCTCGGTCGCGTCCAGGCGTTCCGACTCGCGCATGCGTATGCTCGACTCGTCGGGCATAGGGAGTTCTATCGCGTCGCCCTTCTCGCTCGTGATAGCCGCGAGTTTTGCGCCCAGGTTGTTTATGACGTAGGTCCTGAGCGTCGTCAGGGCGTCCTCGATGTTATGCACTTAGGACCACCTCCGTTATCAATGAATTACCGCCAGATCAATATACAGGTTGCACTGCCAGGCCGTCATGACCTGCGCCCCCTTGGTTATCTGTATCTCGCCGTAATAGAGGCCGGGCAGTATGGACGCGGTATCGTTAGCCTGGAAATTGATGTTTGCAATGCCTGTGGAGGCCGGGACCTGCACGTCCGCCGTGATGTCCCTCGGCCCCAAGACATAGACCGTGTCGGTCATGTTCTTTTTTATAGCCCACTTTACCGTCCAGCCGGTAAGGTCAAGCGCAATTCCGCCGGATTGCTTTATAGCGGCCTGCAGTGTCGGGGTGTTGCCCTGTTTCACCCGGACCGTGGATTTCGTCGCCACCGGCCCGGCGTAGGAAACGCTGCCCTGGAAGGGCAGGATGTTCGCGGGTTTTATCTGTGCCGCCACGCTGTTGGCGATGCTCGTCGTGTTGACGTACGCTGTCCCGCCGCTTGCCGTCAGAGAGTCTATCGGCACCGTCTCCGAGTAGGCGTACATCCCCGTGTTGTTGACGTAGGCCGTAAAATGCGACGGGCCGGCCGGGCAGACGAACACGTTGCCATACACGCCGGGGATGCCGTCTGCCGGGGTCATCAGCGTCGTGTTTAAAAACACCGTCCCGTCCTGCCTGACGACGCGGACGGTCGGCTTGAGGCCCGCAACGCCGACGCCTCCGGACGTCATCTGCAAACGGATCGGGACGACCTGGCCGGGCGACGCTACTATCGCCCAAGCCGCCGCCGCGCCCAGGAGGACTATGGCGACAGCCATAAATAATTCCTTAACCCCTCGCCCGCAGGCGGGAGAGGGGCAGGGGGTGAGGGCTTTCCTCCTCAACGCATCCCTCCACAAATCCCGCAGTGCTGCCGGTATGCAGGGACTCCCCGGAGCACCTCGCAGCACCCCTTGGTTATCTCGTTCCCCGCGAAGCGGAACACCGGGCAGCTTGCCACGTAGATGCCCTTTATCGGCTCCCAGGGCCGCCCGCGTTTTTTGTCTCCCAT
>JAEHJW020001168.1_pt1 | contig 10694 bp, 11 predicted proteins | sample 9271431 | NCBI WGS metagenome assembly JAEHJW02
AATTTGTGTGGCGACACGTCGTAGCCGGTGAGCCGTACGACGTCGAATCGACGAACGATGAAACGAAGGGGGGTGGGGCCAGTGAAAATAACACTTAGCGGTGTGTAACATCCCTCGAACATCGGAGAAGTGTGTCTTATTTCAAGGCGTTCTCAATCATCGGAATCATCATGTCGTCACTCAGTGTTGGAACCACGAGCGCAAATGCCGCGTCGGTGCATCATCGTCCGAGCGTCAAAACGACGAAACGACCGCCGCTCGTGTCGGCGCAACTGCTCGCGAAAGCGTCTCGTGTCGCTGTTTGCGAGGAAGGGGGCTGGAACAACGTCGACGGCCCGACTTATTTCGGCGCGATCGGTTGGCTGTGGAGTACGTGGCAAGCGTTTCGCGCCCCGTCGTTCCCCGTGAACATGTACGACGCGACGCCAGCACAACAGACGTGGGCGATGGCTCATTTCGTCGGCGCGGTGTTGCACTACTGGCCCGATCAGGCAGGATGCACGGGTGGTTACTAACGGAAGGCGATCAATGAAAAAACAGATTGGATGCGTGCTGACACTGGCAATGTTGGCCGTCATCGTGAATGTAGGCGTGGCGGGCGCGGCTCCCATCACGATGAAACAAGCCGCCAATCAATATGTGCGCGACGTCGGACCAGTGAACAACGCGGTCAATCAATTCGTTGCCAGGATCAGCGCGTGGACGAACGCTCCAAATCGCACGTTGGCGCAGACGACGCCGTACGTTCACGATGTGGTGGCGCAGTTGGTCAGATTCGATCGGACGATGCTCAGTCAACGATGGCCGGTTCGTTCGATCAGGGACGTTCGCGCGTTGGCGCAAGACGTGGCGACGTTCACTGGTGACGTCGAATTGTTGCCGACGTTGGGGCTGTTCGGCGTGTCTCAGTGGTCATCGTCCTACGCACGAGACGAAAATCGTATGGTGATACAAGCGGACTTCGTCCGTCGTGATCTTGGATTGGGGATGGCACGTGGTTAAAAAATCGACGGCGGAAACGCCGATGGAAACGGAACTCGTCGCGGTGTCATCGTTGACGCTCGACCCGAGGAACGCACGCAAACACGACAAGGGAATTCCCGAACTGATCGCTAGTTTGCAAGCGTTCGGTCAACGGAAAAACTTGGTTGTGTGGCACGACGTGGTGATCGCTGGCAATGGTTTGCTCGAAGCGGCGAAATCGTTGGGATGGCAGGATATCGTCATCGCTCGCGTGCCGGACGAGTGGACGTACGAACAAGCGCAGGCGTTCGCGCTCGCGGACAACAAAACCGCCGAGTTGTCGTCGTGGGATTTGCCGTTGTTGCGCGAAATTCGGCTCGACCTTGACGCGAACGGGTGGGACACCGAACAATTTGGGTTCGTGCCGCTCGCGCCGCCCGACGTCGTCGAGGACACGACGCCGCAACTGACCGGCGTAGCGTTCGCCGTCATCGTGGAATGTGACACCGAGCAGGATCAACTCGCGTTGTTGGAACGATTCGAAAAGGAAGGTCTGAAATCACGACCGCTGATGATGTAAGGGAGAATAGATGCCATTGATCAACGTAGAAGTCGGGGGCGCGGTTTCCACCAGTGGGCGAGCGCGTCAGGTGTCCAGCATGTTCGACGTACCGGCTCAGAAGCGGCACAAGTTGACGTGGAAGATCGACGCGCCGTGGGAAAGCAAGCCGTGGAATGTCGGCTTGATCGTCGGCCCGTCCGGGGCCGGGAAGACGACGATCATGCGCCACGTGTTCGGTGATTCCACTGGCGTTGAATGGACCGGCGCGAGCGTCATCGACGATTTCGACTCGCGACACAGCGTGGAAGACATTGCCGAAGCGTGCAGCGCGGTGGGGTTCAACACGATCCCGGCGTGGTTGCGTCCGTTCGGCGTTCTCAGCAATGGCGAGCAATTTCGAGTCACGTTGGCGCGATTGTTGCTCGACACGCCACCAGACGAGACGATCGTGATCGACGAGTTCACCAGTGTTGTCGATCGACAAGTCGCCAAGATCGGTTCGAACGCCGTCCAAAAATGGGTACGTCGAAACAATCGTCAATTCGTCGGCGTCACCTGCCACTATGACGTGATCGACTGGCTGCAACCGGATTGGGTACTCGACCCGGCCCGTGGAACGTTCGAATGGAGGTCGGTTCAACCCCGCCCCAAAATCGAAGTCGACATCCAACGCGTCCCGTACGAATACTGGCAACTGTTCGCTCCGTATCACTATCTGACCAACGAATTGAACCGATCAGCGCGGTGTTTCGTCGCGTTCGTGGAAGGTGCGCCGACCGCGTTCGCCGGGGTATTGCATCGACCTCACCCCGTGGCGAAGAACATCAAAGGTCTGTCGCGACTCGTGACGCTCCCCGATTGGCAAGGGTTGGGGTTGGCGTTCGTCCTCAGTGACACGGTGGGCGCGTGTTACGCGGCGACGGGTTCACGATTTCACACGTACCCCGCGCACCCCGCCTTGATTCGTTCCTACGACAAATCGCCGCGATACGCACTGAGACAAAGGCCCGGCTTTTCGGGGCGCTCAGGGCGCACTACGTCGCGTACAGCGATACCTGGTTGGAGCCTGGGTAATCGTCCTTGCGCGGTGTTCGAATACGTCGGCCCAGCGTGGCCGGATCGTGAACAAGCGCACAAACTCCTGACGTCGTGAAATTATGAGTTGACACTGTCGCATGATGGCAGTAGGATGAAACCATCAATGCAACACCTAACTTGGAAGGAAGAAATTATGTCTACCGAAACCGTTGAATGGCTCAACACCATGACGTTGATCGGACACACCGAGAAGCGAGGGAACGCGTGGCACTACCGCGAATCCGCGCAAGGCGGCGAGCCGAATCACTACGAGGGGCCGGTGCCCGTCGTCGACATCGAGCGCAGGTTGTTCTCGTGGGAAGCGATCGAGACGCCGTTGTACACGCTCGCTCCCGCGACGATGGACACGATGACGCAACTCGGGCCGAACGGCGAGCCGCTCAGCCTCGCCATCGTGCCCGAGCGAAAGGCGATCACGCGCAGCGACACCAACGCCGTGCTGGGCGTTTTCAAGCAGGGATACCAGCCCCACCAGCCGCGTGAATGGCTGATCGAGAACGTTCAACTGCTCGTGGGCGGTGCGCTCGACGTCGGGAGCGCGGGTCTGCTGCGAGGCGGTGCCGTCGCGTGGCTACAGGTCGAGGAAACGGACAACATGATCACGCCCTCGGGTGTCGAATACCGCCCGTTCATCACCGCCGCCACGTCGTTCGACGGATCGTTGGCTACGACCTACAAGGTCGGCGTTACCGTCGTCGTCTGCGACAACACGATGGCAGCCGCCCTCAACGAAAAGACCGCGAGCGTTCGCATCCGTCACACTCGCTGGTCACACCTGAACGAGAAGGCGATGCGTGACACGCTCGGGATCGTCGAGCAGGCAGGTGCGTCGTTCGCGTCCGACGTCGAGCGTTTGACCAATTGGACCGTGACCGACCGCGAATGGGAACTGTTCCTCAACTCGCTGTGCCCGATCGATCCCGAGTCGAAGCGCGGCACGACGTTGAGCATTCGCAAGCAGGCGGAACTTCGAAACCTGTGGTTCGAAGACCCGCGCGTTCAGCCGTGGGCCGGAACTGCGTTCGGCGTCGTTCAGGCGACGAACACGTGGGCGCACCACGTCCAGGTCACCCACCAGACGTCACGCGTCGAGCGGAACATGTTGCGTAGCATCAATGGCGTGACCGACAAGGCCGACGCCAGCACGCTTGCGCGACTCGCGAAGGTGTGCCAGTTGGCGTAACGCAATACCCAACAAAAACCGGGGTCGTTCTGACCCCGGCTTTTGTTGGTAACGGTGGATGACGAACAAGGGAGCGAACGTGGTTCGGAGTGTAAAAGCGAACGGCTCGGTGATGATGTCGATTAAACCGACATTCGCGGATCAAATCTTGGCCGGGACGAAACGCGTTGAATTTCGCAAGCAGTTAGTGCCGAACGATGTAGGACGCGTCGTCATTTACAGCACGTTGCCGGTCGGTCGCGTGGTTGGCGAATTCACCATCAAGGAGCAGATTCGCGAATCACCGGACGCGCTGTGGGACATGTTTCGTGACGTCGCCGGAATCGACGAGCAAAACTTCTTCGCGTATTACCAGGATCGGGAGTTCGGCGTCGCGATCCTCATCGATCGAGTCGAAGCGTATCAACCGACGCTGTCGCTACGTGACGTCGGGTTAAGCAGTCCGCCGTGGAGTTTCGGTCGGTTTCCCGGTACGCCGTTGCCGTAGGTGATTGTTACAGTTTGTAGCACTATAGTCAAAGCATGGCCGAAGCGAAGAAACCAGCCGCGAAGAAATCGACCGCGAGGAAACCGGGTGTCAACCCGAAAAAAGCGATGACGTTGACTGATGGATCACCACCCAAGCCGGGACGTCCGACGATCTTTGACGCCACTCGAAGCGAAGCGTTGCTGAACGCGATTCGATTGGGAGCACCCATCGCGGTGTCGTGTGACTTCGCTGGCATAAGTCGAGCCACCCTAGCGTTGTGGCGGAATCGTGGCGAAAAAGCACGCGCGGCGGATCAAGGCAAGTTGAGTCCGATTGACCGAAAATTCGTGGTGTTTATCGACGCGCTGGACAAAGCCGTGGCGCAAGCGGCGATTCAGGCGCAGCGAACCATTCACACGTTGATGAGTCAGGAGGTCAAAAACGCCACTCCCGAGCAGCAACGGATCGCCATGTCAGCGGCGCAATTCTTCCTCACTCATCGGTTGTCGCGTCACTACAACACCAGCACACGAACGGAATTGACCGGTCGGGACGGCGGGCCGCTCGAAGTGGCGTTGACGTCTGAACAGGCGTGGGAAATCGTGCGATCGATTCAAAGCGGTGAACCCATCGATCCGTCGAACAGCGAGCCGACCGACGAATCATGACCGCGTCGTCCGATATGGATCGCGAGGCATTCGACGAGTATTGGACATCGCTAACGGACGACGAACGCGCGATGGCGACGGTTGCGCTCAAAACAGCGTTGGCGCAGAAAACGGTCTACCGACCTCGGGACTGGTATTGCACCGTGGAACATTGCAACGGCCTACCGCATCAGGGGCACCCGTTCAAACACGCACGCGCGGCGCAACGATTACCCGACAACCTGAAACGAACGGTGTATTGGAGGGGCGGTCGTGGATCAGGCAAAACGAAAGCCGCAACGATGGCGTTCGCCAGTCTGATCGTTGATCATTTCGACGACGCGTTGGAATGGGCGGTGGTCGCGCCGACCGCTGGCGACGCGCGTACCGTGTGCATGGAATCCGTCAAATCAGGTCTGCTCGTGGCGCTCGGGGCAAAGGTCGCAGCCGGTGGGACGATCCTCGATCCCGGCCCGTACATCCAGTCGTACAGCAAGACAACGGCGACGATCTACCTGAAATCGGGTGGCATCGTCTACTCGGATGGCGCGGACGACGGCGCGTACCGCATCCAGGGCAAAAACTTGTCCGGCATTCTCGCTGACGAAGTCGGCCTGTGGAAAAACTGGAAAGTCGCGTGGAACGAATCGATCCGGTACGCCGTGCGAATCTCGCCCGCCAAGTTGATCGTGTGCGGCACACCCAAGCGAACGATGCCCGCGCGAGCGTTGGTGAAACTGCTGCTGGCTGACGACGTCACGTTGGGCGGTCGGACGATCAATCGTCAGTTGCTCACTCGTGACAACGCCGACAACTTGGACGAAGAAACGCTGGCTGAATTCTTGGCGTCGCAAGGCACAGCGTTGGAACGGCAGGAACTCGAAGGCGAGATGATCGACGACATCGACGGTGCGTTGTGGCGCATCGCCAATATCGACGACAATCGACTGGAAATCGAATCGGAAGAAGAAGCGTTCGACGTCATCAACCCGCTTCGAATCGTGATCAGCATCGATCCCGCAGTTACCGCGAATACCGATTCCGACGAAACCGGGATCATTGTCGCGGCCAAAGGATCAGACGGGCGCGGCTACGTGTTGGAGGATTTGTCCGGCAAGTATCGTCCCGAAGATTGGCCCCCGGTGGTGATGGAAGCGGCGAGTCGCTGGGCGGCTGACCGAGTCGTGGCCGAGGTGAACAACGGCGGCGACTACATCGGAACGGTGTTACGAGCAGCCGGATACGGCGGTGCGTACGAAACAGTCCGAGCGACTAGGGGCAAAGAAATTCGTGCCGAACCAGTGGCGATGGCGTACCAAAAAGGCCGTGGCGTTCACGTCGGCGTCTTCCCCGACCTCGAATCACAGATGACGTCGTGGGTTCCCGGCGAAGGCAAATCGCCAGACCGCGTGGACGCGTTGGTGTGGGCGATGACGTTCCTCGGCGTCGTGTTGTCGTCGTCGTGGGCCGTGCTGTATGAACCGAAGAAACCAGTTGACGTCGACACCGAGAAACCGACCAGTCGATCAAGTTGGAGCAACGTATACAAAACTGGCACGAAAACAGGCACGGAATAACACGTAGTGCTACACTGAAACACGTTATGAACACGACGAACGAATGGGTGGAAATCGTAGGTCGTCCCGAAGGCGGCTTGTGGTGCGTTTCCTGCGCCCTGCCAACGGGAGTGATAGTTCACGTCGCAGTTGGCGTTTCCTGCGAACTGGCGACGATCTGGCGTTGTTTCTTGTGCCCCGAGTGTTCAACGTTCGTCGTGGTGGGCGTCACGTCGCTCGATCACCTGCGCGGTGGCCCCGTCGAATTGTCGTGGAAGGAGCGATGTGGTTCAAACGCGTGAATGGGATTCCGACGATTTTTTGATGGAACTGCTGCACCCGGAATGGCACAAACGCGCGGCGTGTCGCGGCATGGATTTGGCGCTGTTCTACCCCGAAATCAACGAATCAAGCCAAGCGGCCCTCGACGCGTGCGCCACGTGTCCGGTTCGCGAAGAATGTTCCGTGTCGGGCAAAACTGAAAGTCACGGCGTATGGGGCGGACGATTGCTCCAACCAACGTGGATGCGATCACGATCGCTGATCGGAGTCGGTCGATGAGACAAATAGCGATTCGACTCGACGACAACGACGGCGAACGCGTTGAGCAACTGGCGCACTTAGACGGGCGATCGATTTCCAACTACGTTCAGCGAGTCGTGAAACGGCATCTCGACGAAACGAAAAACATCGGGACTGACTGACGTGGCGTGGCGCAAAGACAAGACACCGCTCCCACCACCCCGTCCGGCGTTGAGCGACACCGAACGGGCTGAACTCGCGGCTCGCTGGGCGCAGGTGGCGTGTGCATTCTGCGGTGGTTGGCACGGCGGTCTGTGTAATCGAGTGCGATCATTCACCCTCGACGAACAAGGACGACCTCAAACGACGGTGTTTTGGGAGCATTGGGAAGAAAACCCGCGCACGATCTGGCCCGAAGACGTGTGGGGATCGCCGTCCGATATGGCGCAGGACATGGATCGTCAGCAGCGCGAGCGAGCCGCGTCCACCGAGATGCAACGTGTCGCCGCTCGGGAAGCACAGCGAATTCGCCAAGAACAAAGCCGAGCAGAGTCACCGCGAGAAATTGCCGCGCGTGTCGCACGAGGCGGCTAGCGGCTCGTGCGAGCGATAGTATGCAGCCGTGGCCGATAAGTCTTCCCAGGCTCAGGCGTTGATGGCGACCAGCCGATCGCTAACGGTACAGGCACCGACTCGGCAAGGATACGCGCCGCTGTTTGACCAGTACAACCGCTGGGCGTCGATGTACGGATCATCATTGCCGCGATCGTTCGACACGTTCCGATCGGGTGATTTCTCGCCGTTCGAACCGATCCTGCCGAACCCGATCGACATTCCCGAACAGCCGAGCGGTCGACCTCGTCCGCGTCGCTGGCAATTCCCGGTTGGCTGGAACTTGCCCGTGGGTCAGCCCGGTACTGAAGGCATCAAGATGGCGAATTTCCAGGTGTTGCGTGACCTGGCAGACGTGGGTTCCATACCGCGTCGCGCCGTCGAGATTTGCAAGAGTGACCTGTTGAACCTCGCGTGGGACATCGTCCCCACGGAATCGGCTGAGAAAGCGATGCAAGGCAACCCGGCGAAGCGGGCCGACTTCGAATCGCGCAAAGCCGAACTGTGGCAATGGCTCATGTACGAAATCGATCCCGGTCTGTATCCCACGTTCCACACGTGGTTGAACGCGGCGATGGAAGACCTGCTCGTGCTCGACGCGTTGGCGATTCACATTTTGCCGTCCAAAGGCAAGCGAGGCGGGCCGCTGAATTCCAACGTGGGCGGGCTTGAATTGATCGACGGATCGTCGGTGCGCCCGTTGCTCAACACGTACGGTGGGCGACCGCGTCCACCCGAGCCTGCATTTCAGCAGTTGATTTGGGGCGTGCCGCGCGTCGACCTCATGGACATCATCAACCTCGGGCCGGACGCGACGATCGAAGACCTCAAAGAACTGAACCCCGTGATCGAGCAACTGACCGAAACCGTCGACGAGTGGTCGGGCGATCAGTTGGTCTACATCATGGCGAATCCGCGTACCAACACGCCGTACGGGTTCGGCCCCGTCGAGCAATGTCTGTTGCCGATTTCGATCATGCAAGCACGCCAGACGTGGCAGTGGGAATTCTTCCGCTCGGGATCGCTGCCGCAGGTGTTCCTCGACCCCGGCACGGCGATCGGCACGCCGGAAGAAGCGCGCGAACTTCAGGAAGCCATCAACATGACGGGCGGCGATTTGGCCTCGCGTCACCAGGTTCTCGTGCTTCCGCCCGGTGCCAAGCCAATGCCGATGAAAGATTCCGTGCTGACCGACGAGTTCGATACGCTCATGGTTTCAGAAATCGCGATGTCGTTCGGCTTGTCCATCGGCGATTTCGGGATGATGCCGAAGGTCGGCGCGATGACGTCACCGGCTGCCGCGAAAGCCGATCAGCAGTCGGCGCAAGATGCCGCCGTGCGACGTTCGACGATTCCGCGTGCTCGTATCGTCGAGCGATTGTTCACGCGCTTGATTCAGGTGCATTTCGGGTGCTCGGACATGCGATTCTCGGCTGGCGTCACCGAACAAGGCGAGTCACAAAATGACCTGGACACACGATGGATCAACCGCACCAAATCGTCGCTGGCGTCGATCGACGAAGCACGGTTGGCGTTGGACCTCGACCCGTATGGCGAGCCGTGGTCGACGGTTCCGCTGGCGTTTACTGCGAAAGGTGTCTCGCCGTTGCCGACGTCGGTGGAATCGGCCAACTTGGGTCTAGAGAGTCTGAAGAATCCGCCGACTTCTCCCGCTCCCGTGGTCGCGGCGAAACCGTCCGACGATGACGCTGACACGCCGACGATGAGTCATCAGGAGGCTCCGGCGACGGCGGCGCACGCTGGCGCACGATCGGCGGAAACCGCGACGCGTACCGCGACCAAGCGTCGTGCGTCGTCCGTTCGGGACGTCACGTTGCAGCCGTTGCGGGACACGGTGAAGCGCGAAATAACACGACTCGCCAACGAGGTCCGAGACAAGAAATTGACCACGGCGCAGTTCACCGATCAAAGCCGCGAATTGAATACGGCGTCCACCGTGCAAGCGGCGCGACACGGCGCGAACCAAGCGGCGAGCGAGTTTTCCGTTCCCGTTGCACCGCAGACGGACGCGATGGCGATCGAGCGAGCCACCAGCCAGCACCCGTATTTGGTTGGCATGGCGTTGGGTGCGCTCGGTGGCAGCGCGATGACATTGGCGAATCGTGCCGCGTTGTACGGTGCGAGTCTCACGGCGGCGTACGAACAGGGTTATGGCACGACGGCGTTAAGCGCGCTGGCGATCCCCAGCGCAGCGACGGACGGCCTCACTGACGGATCGGGCATGTCGCCGGGATCGTCGAACGCGGTCATTACGTGGCACGTGAATTCCAGCGATCCGTGCGATCAATGCGACGCGCGAGACGGTGAAACGTACACGACGCAAACGCTCCCCGGTTGGCCCGGCGACGGCTCATTCGGCGGCGCGATTTGTTTGGGTGGTCCCAACTGCCGGTGTACGCTGACCTACGACGACGGCACGAACACCGCGACGGGGACGAACACGCTACGCGCCCAATCGCTCGCGGGCAATCTGGCGGCTGACATGGGGCCGATGGGACACGTGGATCAGTGGATCGCCGGTCGGCAAGCGTTCACCGATGCGCTGCCCGACGTCGTGCAACCGAACGAACTGTATTCGGCGCAAGCCCGCGCGGTCATGCGCGATTCCATTCGGACGCAGATTTCTCAGGAGATGCGCGTCAACCCGGCTGACGTGCCAGCGTCGTTGGTGTCCGATCGCGTACCGGCCATCTACAAATCGTTGACGGGTGATATTAAAACCGTGTACGAACTGCTGACCAAGCATTACCCGGACAAGTCGATCGAGTGGATCGGCCAAATGGCGTGGAGCCGTCGCACCGTGCCGCTGGACGAAATCAGCGTCACCGGCCCGGCGTCGAACAAGGACGCCAAGACGATTCGACGCATGAGCCGCAAGATGCGGAAGGGCAAGAAGATCAAGCCGCTGGTGTTGATCGATCCCGGCGAAGACGGATTGCTCCAAGTGGCGGACGGTCATCATCGCGCGGCCGCAGCGTTGCACGCGAACAAGCAGAAGGTTCCCGCCTACGTGGGTCGTCCTCAAACCGACGACGATTGGCGTCGGGAAGTGATGGAAATG
>JAEHJW020001487.1_pt2 | contig 10683 bp, 15 predicted proteins | sample 9271431 | NCBI WGS metagenome assembly JAEHJW02
GGTTATTTGTTCAATTGATTTAGCCGCCTTCTTGAACGCCTTATCCGTCTCATTGGAAAATTGAGCGAGCGTCGCAGTGCCACCTTGGGCGTCAACGATTATGTTCCACTTTAGACTTGGCATCTCATTTGCCCATTTTTGAGTCGATGCGGTTCTGAAGGTCGGCGTCGATCAACGGCCCAATCTCCGGGGTTAACTGCTCAATGGCTGGTCGCATAAAGGGATGCGCGGGCATCGGAGCGACTGAATCCAAGACGAACTTTTCACCGTCGATATAAAAGACTAGCTTGTCTTTCTTCTTCGGGAATCGGCGCCCCGAAGTGCCATATTCAACCAGGTGTGCATGAGGGGCTATCTTATAATTGGCGCCCACTGTAGCGGCACCAATGCCAAGCGTCCGAGCGGTTTTATCCACTCGCGCCACGATGCCCCTTTTTAGGTTGCCGGTAGGGCCTTCTGGCGCCAACTCCCTTGCCCGCGCGGCAATGAGATCAGCGACCATGCCAGCGGAATGACCAAGTTCTCCCACAGAAAGAAGCGCCCGCATTTCCTTCAGTGCCTTAGCGGTTTCCTTATCTAGTTCGAGGGTGATTTTGGGTGCCATGTGCCTATGCTCCTCGAAAAATCCGGCTGTAGTACTGCTCTATCTCTTCAGGGGTTAGTTGCCGTTCTTGCTCATGCGGGACGAAATTCATAAAGTCATGCTCATCAAACGGCTCTTTTCTCTTTTCGGGATCGCGGTTGATGTTGGCAAGTAGTGCTTGCCTTTGCCCGTGTCGCAACTCCTCCCGCCATTCGCCGAAGGGCTCAAGCTGATAGTAATCCATCCACTCGCGCAACTGGCGGGCGGAAAGGAGTCGCAACAGGGCATCGGGATGGGGATAGCCTAGTTGGAGGGCGAGCCGGAAGATGAATCTGCCGGGCTCGCTACAGAGTTTTTTGCTTCATCGGGCTCCCCTCCCAACCCATTCAGTTGTTTGACCACGGTGGCCAGTTGCATAAAGGGAGAAGAGGCCGCCCTGGCCAAGAGCGGGATGTCCTCGTCAGAGAACAGCCGGGTGCCCTGATCGTCCACACAACAGAATGCCACCAAGGCAGGGATGAAAGTCGCCATGTCCACGCTGCCATCGGTGGCGTTGGTGTGTTTAGCCCAAAGGTTTATGTAATCGGCGGCCCCAAGTTCAGAGACCATTACCTGGCCGCCATCGGCCAAGGTGACGATTTCAGTCTTCGGTCGGAACTCATTCAGCAATTCAGCTCGACTTAAGCTCATGTCAGGTTCTCCTTATGATACGGTTACGGCGCCAGAAATTTGCCATTCGGCGGTACCGATTTGCACGCCATCGACAGTCGCCTCGGGAACCGTGGGGAACTTCAGGCAGGTGGCCATGAAGGTTCTGGTCTTGCCCTGAGCGCTCACGGCTTTGTAGTTGTTCGCCGTGGATGCTTGGAAGGCCGCCAGGCAAGCCGCCTGTCCCGCATCCGTTTCCAGAATAAAGATGTCTACAGAGAAAGACCCATTGTCCACCAGGCCGGCCCGATATTCCTTTGCCGTGCTGTCTAGGTCGCTCACGTCGATTTTACTGGCCTGGGCCCCTGATGGTTTGATACCCTTCAATTGCGTAATCTGCGTCCAGGTGTTGGGGGTGGCAGTGCCCCCGCTGGTATAGGTCAGGCCGGTAGTATTGGCCTGGATGCAAAACGTATTCGCCGTGACGTTCTGCACGACATAAGATTGCCCATTGAGACCATTGGTGGCGTCGGTACCCATGGTGCCGACAATTGCCGCCACGGCAATTACGTCCCCATTGGCGAGGCCATGGGCAGTGGAAGTGATAATAGTCGGGAACCCAGGCGCCGCCGCCGTGATGGTCTTGGCTGCGCCACCGGTGCCCGCGATATACAACTTCATCCCTTGTGCTAACTGTGCTGATACTGACATGTCAATTACCTCCGATTTTTGATTAACTCCAGACGGAAAACTCCATTATATTCCTAAACAATTTCACAAGCGGCTCGTATACTTCGTGGTACAAAATGGGGATACCTTGGAAGGCCGCCCCTGCCATTGCCGATTCAACCTGTGGTTCCAAGCCCTTCATCCCCGCATAGGTTAGGTCATAGACATCTACCTGCACTCGGCGCCGGCTCAACCCTGTAGGGCCGCTTAAAGACACTTGGGAAACATTGCTTACCACTTGATACACGATATACGGTTTGGTTGGCTCTTCGGGCGTTATGAGTGGATACACCCTACCTCCCACCAGTGGACTCAACACTGAATAGATGTCGTTTTCTATAGCCATCAGCCTTCCGCCAGGCCCTCTTGACATACGATCTGGACGCGGCGATTTCGCTCATCCACATTGTGTACGTCCAAGATGTTGAATGTCCGAGTGCCGAAGACAATCCGCATGGCCGGCGTTAACCCCGACACATACCGAGTGGTGACATTGAATCGACTTTCATTGCTGACTGCCTGTCCGGCAATAAGTTCATGCCCTGTCAGGTTTTGGATGTCCGCCCATGCCGTGGCGAAATCCGTCCAGGTATCCACTTGGCCTCCGAATCCATCCTGCGTGGTTGCCCGACTTTGGAACTTGATCAAGTGCCGAAGATTCCCGGCCCGGATCATAGGTGCACCTTCCAGCGGACGGCATCAAGCAGAGGATTAGTCATGTCTGTGATGTCGATCTGAGTAAGTCGGCGTTCCTCGACCAGGATGGATTCGCGGTTTTCGTAAAGGTTGGCGAGCTGAACCAACATCCATTGGATGATGCAGGCTGGCACGGTACTGGCTGTGTCCCCGTATCCCGCTACAAATTGCACCATTACCGCATTTGGCATGTCAGTAGATGTCTCTGGCCACGAATTGCCGACAGAGGGGTAGATGCGCCCCGGTTCGTCATTGATGTCCACGCTATAGGCTGTGGGCGATAGCGTTTGTAACGCGTTGTCCGTATCGTAATAGGTGATCTGCGAGACGGATTGAACTGGCGCTATCGGCAAGTCAATGGCGGAGAATGGATTCAAACGGCACGGGAGAGGGAACCCATCTAGGTATCCCATCCATGTCTGGGTTATGAGCGCCCGGCTTAGTTGCGCTTCTACTTGCAACCGCACCGCAGTCACCAAAGCGGTCGCCCATGCCGTCTCGGACGAATCCAAAGTGATGCGGCTTTGCACCTGCATGTCTGCGGTCGTAACCGGCTCGACAGCCGGTGGCGTGACGAGTTTTAGCCGCATTCCGTTAGCTCGCCGACAAGATGCCCACACCGCTACCCTGTGTGATGGCGGTGATGATGGCATTGATTGCCGTATTGGTGCTGTTCATCGCGGCAATAATCAATGCCTCCGTCGCCAGGTCGCCGGTGGTGTAAGTGGTTTTCAGCGGGGCAATTTTTGCGGCCTGGGTCTCTGTGGCAGGTAGCAAAGTCCCCCCCACCACCCAATCGCTTCCGCCCTGCTTCTCATAGTTCAAGCTGTTGTAACTGGACATAGGGCCTCCTTTAAGGGAAGGGGGCCGAAGCCCCCGTCATTGGTTAAACGCCTTCAGACGGCGATACAAGTTGAGTAGCCGACAGGAGCGTCCCATTGGCCGGCGGCTTCAGTTTGCCGTTGTACCTGATGGCCGTAATCCCCAGGATGACAGCATTCTGGGTAGCGGGCGTGATGTTGCACTGCACATAACGGTCTATCGGCTGATACACATCAACCACGATAGCACTCTGCGTTAGGGCCGCATCGGCGGTGGTGACCGTATGTACAGCCTGGCCGGAGAGCCTGGCCATGCCAGAGGTAGAGTTGGCGCTGTTCTCCTCCACGTAACAATCCAGGGTGCCACCGGCGATAAGAGTCCCCAACTCGCAAATGAACATGACGCCTTCATAATTCTGCATGTCCACAATGGAACTTGTACACTTGGTGACGCCGGCGGCAAAATACCCCAGCACCTGGTCGACTTGAACTTCTTGTAGTAGATTCATAGTCCTGGCTCCTTACGAGGTTTTGATTCTGACAAAGGCCTCGGGTAGCGTCGGGGCACCATCCGTTTCCTTGTCGAAGATAAAGCCCACTTCCGAGGTAGCGGCGTACAACTCGTTGAGCCGCTTCACCCGCAACGCGAGTGAATCCACAATCCAGTAATGGGAGAAATCGGCGAACATGCCGACATACAGGCCGGTGGTGAACGTGTTCGGTACGTATTCGGACATGACGAGCGGACGGCCCAACAATATGTCCATGGCTCCTACCTGCTCGGCAGTCTCGAAGAGGTAACGACCATTGCCGTCCTTCAGTTTGGCCAGGAGGGCCACGCCATCGCGGTGGAAGAGCCACTGGGCCGTCTTCATGTACTGCGCCTTGAGGCTATATTTTACCGTCTTCAGGCCGTCGCCGGTGAATCCGGTGGTGCTGCCTGTAGCCACGTCGCGGTCGGTGTTGAGGCCCTGATCGGATACGGTGAAGAGGCCAAGGGGCTGTTGGTTGCCGGTGCCGGTGAGGAACGCCTTCTCTTCGGTTATCCCGAACTTGTAGGCGGCACGATCCATCAGGATAGCCTCTGGATCCATGCCGTCACTACGCAGCAATTTGTCGCTGACCTTTATCAGCTTCTTGCAGAGGTGCGGCTTCAGCTCCCGCTTGCCGAATTTGAGGGAAGTGTCCTCCGGGAAAGCCCCGATTTCAGTTGTCCAGCTCGTATCCGACACATCGGTTGCCAATGTCGGGAACCCAATACCATTGGCATTCGTGGTCTGGAAGGTCTTTGCCATTCCCCGGATAAATACCTGATCCTTGATGTTGATAATCAGATTTTTAACGAATTCCTGGGGGGCGGTCAGGAAGCCGGCGGCAGTCTCGTTGCCACTGGTTAACGACCGGTATTCATCCGTGGTCAACTGTTCACCATTCGCCACGTCCAGGGTGAGTAGGTGCCTCCAAGCCTTAGCCCTTGTCTCAACGTCCCCAGCCGACGGGCTTTTACGCTCTTCTTTGGACTTCGCGAGAGCTGCTTCAGCCTCCTTCCGCTCCTCTTCCTGCAAGGCGAATCTCCGGTCGTATTCCGCCTTCAGATCTTGCGCTTCCTTGATATGCGCATCTGCCTGACGATTTTCGTCGTCGGTCTTTAGCCGACCCTCTCCATCGGCTTTGTCAATAATTGCCCGAGCTGCGGCTACCGCTCGGTTCCTCTTTTCCAGTAGTTCTCTCAGTTCCATGGTTTCTCTCCTTTTTGGTCATTCCGACCGTCCTCTTAAATAGCGGCCTCTTCCAATCGGAGCCTTTGCCGCCGCAACTCATCTTCTCGCAAGGCAATTTGTAGATCGTCATCCTTCCGAGTCGTCTCTTCCTCCACTTGCCGCATCGCCCGCAAGGCACACCCGGTTTCAGGGTATGCCGGGTAGGTAACCGGCGATACGTCATACAGCCGCTTGATGGCGGTGATCGTGCGAGTCCAGCCATCGTCTCCCTTCGCCCACCGCTGGCCGCCCTCATCCACTGTGAATCCAAACGAGCACTGGCTGATGTCTCCCCGCTTCATACTCTCCATCAGGTCGCGGGCATAGGTGGTGTCGGGCAGGTCGCAAACGAACTCCAGCCCGGCGCTGGTCTCTTCCAGCCGCAACGTGCCAGATGTCGAGCGCCCGAGTATCTTGTTGGGATCATGGTTCACCAGACACCGCACGTCCGAGCTATTCACCGCCGCCCGGAATGCGCCAGGGGCGATAATCTCCCGGAATCCGCCCAGGTCTTCCGACATAGAGTCAAAGACAGCGGCAGTCCCACGCAACGTCGGGGTGTGGCCATCTTGGGCGTCCGCCCTGATCTGTACTGTGATCGTGCGCCGTTCCATATCGGGGCGAGGGGCTGATTTCCCCTCCATCTTCCCGTCCATCCGGTCAAGGAGCAAGCCAGCCGCATCGTAGATGTCCTGGGCGCTTTGCTGCCCAGCTCGCTGGCGGATGGCGATCAGCGCTGACCGGTACACTTTGCCTTCTTTGCCAAATGGGTAATGCCAATGCGCCTTGGTCTCCTTATCCGCACTGGCATCAGCACCTAAGAACCACTTGCCGTACTCGCCCCACTTGTTGTCTCCTAGAATTTTGTTCTCGTCATCGGCGCTCATCCCCCACCCCGACGACTTGTCCACATGCCCAGCTATAATCAGTGCCATCGCATGGGATTTCCCCGCCCCATTAAGTGCTACTGCCATCTCTCTTCCCTCCTTGCTGACCGTTGAGATTGACGGGTTGCGCCCCGGCCATGCTTGCCGGCATCATCCCAGATTGCAGATACAACCGGCCACCTTCCGTCGTGTTGGTCGGGTTCTCCCCTTCGTACTTGCGCACTTCGTCAGGGGTCATGGATGCTATCTCAAACCTATTTTTGAGGTATGTCGATCTTGCCACCGCGTCCCCTCTCATCATGGAATCCATGTCGAAATCAATCTCTATCCGGCCTAATTCAGATGGGTATAAAAGTGCCCTTTCCAACGCCGCCTCCCAACGCTCGATGTTGGGCTGCATTGTATGGATCTTGAAACTCATAAAAAAGTTCTCTGCACTTGCATAGGTAGGGGCCTTATCTCCTGCACCGATCATAATTAGTGGCACGTTGAAGATGCGGGCGATGTCTTCTACCTGGAACTTCCGGGTCTCCAGGAATTGCGATTCATCGGCGGTCATCCCTACTTTTTCGATGGTGAGGCCGTCTGTCAGAATCATACTTTTGGCGGCGTTGGCAGAGCCGCCGAATTTGCTGGCAATCCGCTCTTCCAGCCTGTCGATGGTGTCCTGCTTGAGCTTGCCAGGATGCGTGAATACTTTTGCCACCTGAGCCCCATTCGCAAACAGTTTCGCTCCATGCTCTTCCGTCGCCATTGCCAGACCTACAGCTTGGAAAGCGGCCCACCGGATGGCAGAGATGCCAACGATTCCATTGATGCTGTATGCGCGGACATGCAGGACTTCAGACGCGGCGAGGATTTCACTGTTGCCGTTCTGGGGGAAATGCTGGTACCAGAGCGCCGATCCTTCGGGCGGACACGGGGAAGTGTCGTAGAGATAGTAGGTGATCCCTTCCGGCGTGATGACAAATGGCCACACATAGTCAGGGTGCATTGGCACCAACTCGTTTTGCTGCCGCCCTGGGTTGAAGACGATTTTGGCGTAAGCATTCCCACGCAGAAGACGATGCCCCTCCATCATCTCGTAGAACTCAAAGGCGGACTGCCAACGGTTGGGCCGGTGCCGGAGTTGCTTTGTTAGTCGATGATCAGGTTGCGGGATTTTGCTGCCATCAGCTCCTGCCCCCAATACTTGCTTGGGGAGCATGGCAAGAGTCTGCGACAGCACTGTCACGCACGCGTAAACGGCGGAAGTCCTTAAGGCAGTATCGGGGGTGACATGCTGGTTACTAGAGCTAGAACGACCACCCCAAAGATCAGCGAGTGCCGGATCACTGGGACGATAAGAACCAGATGCGCGAGTATTGAATAACTGGGAAATGATCCCCATTATTCGTCACCTCGCTGGCGGAAGGCACGGATAAAGGACGGTAAAACGATAGGGGAAATAAAGAGGGAACCGAGGCCAATATAAGCGGCGGGGGGATAGACGAGGAACAGCCCGTACCCGAGCAGGGATAGCCCGACTACGAGCTGTAAGTCTTGCAGATCAAGACGTTTGAGGGGGGTACTTGAGGCCAAATTGCTCTCCTGTCGTCACCACGGTGAGGTTGACGGGGGAAATATTTGGCCTCATTGTGACAAAATTTGTCACAATGTGCAAGTGGTTTGTGACAAAATTTGTCACAAGAAAAAAATTTCTGGGTTTGCAGGCCCTCCTTTCGGTTCTGGGTTCATTGCCATGAGCGCCACCGCGTTGAATAGCGCCATCAATGGGTCAATCTTGCCGCTGCCGGAAATCTGTTTGGTAATCAAGACGGCGTTTCCGCGTGGCTCTTGCTTCGCGTTCCCCACGCACCAAGTCATCAGCCCTTGCGCTCCGTGGATCATGCCCCGCTCTGCCAGCCGTCTTTCGGCGGTTTTGATGGCACCAGTCATGCGCCATCCTTGAGAAATGCCAACAATCCGTTCGTTGCTGATTCCGCGCTCCAGCAAAGCGTCCACAATGTCACCAATACCAACCGGATCAACGCCGATCCTGTCCAATAGGCCGGATTCTTCGCATTGTTCGATTATGTCTGCAACATCATCGATGTCTTTCCCTACATCCTCCACAATGGTCAGGTCTCCATCTCTGGAGAAATCGTGGTAGCGGGCCGCTTCGGCTTTCCGGCGTTCAATTGCTATGGGATGTACCCAGGCATGAGTCCATATAAGCCAATTGCGTGTTTCTGCCTCCCGACCAAGTATTGCCAGACCCAACATATCGTCCAGGCCACCTCCATCCACGCCCGCAACAATCACCTCGCACCGGGTGAGGATGTCATCTAATTCCAGATGTTCTATGCCGCACGCATCCCAAAAATCAGCCCCAGCCCACCGATCAGACCGGAGAGCTGTACTGATCTCAACATTCAGGTGTTTGGACAGGAACCCTCGCAGGGATTCCGGCCCGGCTTCACTCGCCATGCGGAATTGTCGCGAGATAAATGCCTCGTCCACCGATGCCCCCAAATTCGGGTTGGTTATGTGGAAAAAGGCCTCCTCCTTGTGTTTATCTTCCTTGATTACGTGTTTTGGGAACTCATAGATAACCGGAAGGAAGCATGGGTCATTTATGCGCCCATCTCTTACCCCACGGGCATAGTCGAGTTTCTGCTTGAAAATGCCAGCGGGAGGCTCGTCGGATTGCGTGCTTAGAAGGATGGTGAACCCTTCGGGCCGCGATGCCAGCCCTCCGCAGGCTTCTCGCAGCATGTTTTCGGCATTCGGTTTTTTGCCGAATAACCAGAGTTCGTCTACCAGCACACCAGTTGCTTTTTTGCCGCCCACCGTGTCGTTATCGGCGGCGACGATTTTCAGCACCGCGTGCGTTTGCCGGTGGGTTATCGTCCGGTAATGATCCTGCACATGCAACAAAGCGGTCAACTCCGGGTCTGCCCTCACCATGTCGCGAGCTGGGAAAAATGAGTTGTTCGCGATTTCAATCGTGGGTGCGAGGATCAAGAACTCCGCCGAGTGCCGCCAGTTGCGGATTAACGCGGTTAGCATGATGCCGGCGGCGGTAGAAGACTTGCCGTTTTTTTTCGAAATGAGCAGGAAGAACTCGGTGATCAACCGTCTTCCCGAACCGGAGTCGTAAGCGCCAAAAATTGCTGACACGAAGTCAATCACCCACTGGCGGGATGCCTCTCGCATGGTCGGTGTGCCGGCGGTGTCCATGAGCCGGAGCTCCGAAAACACGTCGAGGGATGCCTGAGCCTCGTCCGGGAATAAAGGCGGAGAGGTAATCAGGGAACGCCCCGCCATTATTCGTGATTCCCAGTCTGGGCAGGCCGTAGTCCATTCGGGAGGGGATTCATCCCCCTGTACGAGAGACATGCTGCCCCTGGTGATCTGTCTGATTTGCGTGTTTTATTGCCGCCTCCCGGATGAAGGCAGAGAGTGTCTGCTGCGCGCGTTTTGCCGCCGCCCGCACGAAGGCTATTTCCTCGTCCGGCCACCGGATTAGGACGGTGGCCCGGTGCGGCGGTTTTTTGTTTTTGGCACCCCGCTTTCTCCCGGTCATTCTTTCTCCCGCATCCACGCAGATAACCGGGCGCCACGGGATATTTTTTTTAATTGTGGGCTGACCTCTTTCCTGCCAGACCCTTCTCTTTTACCCCCGTGCAGGGGGATATTTCGGCAATCCATCACCCACAATCGCCAAAACAGTAGGTGCCGCATTTCCGACAAAGACCATTTGCTACTGACTTTGCTTCTTGCCCGCGCAGTTTTTCGTCTTCAGCTTGCTCTCTATCGGTATCGTTTTTCACTTGCACCGCTGCTGCGCTCGCCTCAACTGCATTTTTTACTTCCAGCACCAAAGCAAGACGTTCTGCGTTCAACACCACCCGTCCTACCTTGTGGGTAAAGCCTTCTGGGAGCCTTTTCTTCTGGTCCATGGTTAGTTCCTCAACCTTCCCACCGTGTAAGAAACCTTCCCCGTCCACTACTTCCCAATATGCCCTGGCCGGTACTTTCTTCTCGACGGCCACATTCCAGCCGTCGGAGAACTGAGTTTCTGTTGCAACTTTTTCTTCTTCGATATATCCACGACAGGTAATTGTTCTGCCGGTGCTGTCTTTCCATGTGCGCTCGATCTTCATTTTCTTGCCCTCTCGTTTGCGGGATGCGCGATATTGCCGCCCTTTTTTTCTCCTGGAGGGAGGGCCGGTCTCCCGGCCCCCTTGCGTGCTCCACCCTTCATTTTTCTTCAAACTCAGGCTCTATCCCATTTTGGTCAGGGCCTAAATACTCCCCGTTGTGGTCGAAATAATCGGCGATGTTGTAGCCTTCATGTCCGCTGCCATTTCCATCAGTCCAGCCAATCAGAGCCAAGTTGTCGAGGTCGTAAATTTTCCCGGTGTCAAGTTTCATGGTCGTCTCCTGGTGTAGTGATGGGTCGCGATATGCTCCCCTGTTAGACACATAGTATATACGATCTAGGAGAATGTCAAGGAAAAAAATGCAGCTAGATTTTTGGGGGGTAATTTTCCGCCTCCGTTTTCGCCTGGTGG
>JAEHJW020002191.1_pt1 | contig 10679 bp, 11 predicted proteins | sample 9271431 | NCBI WGS metagenome assembly JAEHJW02
CATCAAAGCAACGGATGATTTTCTTGACCCGCTGTTCAAATCTTATTTTCGGAAGCTCAAACTTCCAATCACTTTTCGGAAGGCGGATTACCATCAGCTTGCCCGGTTCGTTGCCAATGAACACATTGATCCGGAAATTACGCAAAAACTCGACGCAATATACGACACCGCGAAAAAAGCCGAGCCGAGGAAATAAAACATTATGGCCAAAAAGAAATCATCCGCGTCCGCCCTTACGCCCATTGCGTCGGTCAAACATAAGGATACGCGCAAGAATATCCCCACCGAGGAACTGCGTGATTTCGTGGCCGCCGATGAACAATCGCCCAGATCGGTGCTCTACCCGCGTAATCCTGAACTTGATCCGCAACTGGTCTGGCAGGGCAAAGACCAGCAGGATGCCAAACCGCTGGAAATCCCGGTCGTTCCCATTTACATCCAGGAAAAAATTCATCCGCAGGCCATCATTGAAGACTTCCGGCGCAGTGTGGAAAAGGATGTGAAAAAAACCTCCGACGATTTCGGCGGCCTGTTTGCCGATTTCAACGGCCTGCCCGCGGACTTTGACCAGAGAGTTGATTTTTACCACCATGATGGCCACTGGTCCAACCGCATGATTCTGGGCGATTCATTGATGGTGATGAGCTCCCCGGCGGAAAAGGAGGGCATCAAGGGCAAGGTCCAGATGATCTATTTTGATCCGCCTTACGGAATAAAATTCGGTTCCAATTGGCAGGTCTCCACCCGCAAGCGCGACGTGAAGGATGGCAAAGCGGAAGATATGGTCCGCCAGCCGGAACAGATCAAAGCCTTTCGCGATACCTATGAACTTGGTATTCATTCCTATCTGGCCTATCTGCGTGACCGCCTGGTAACCGCCCGTGAACTGTTGACCGAAAGCGGCAGCATCTTTCTGCAGATCGGTGACGAGAATGTGCATCTTGTGCTTGACCCCACCTGCGGCAGCGGTACCACCGCTTATGTCGCCGAACAATGGGGCCGCCGCTGGATCACCACCGATACCAGCCGCGTGGCCCTGACTTTGGCCCGCACCCGCATCATGTCTGCGCGTTATCCCTATTACATTCTGGCTGATTCGCCCGAAGGCATCGCCAAAGAGGCGGAAGTAGCCGGAAAATTTCCGCCATCGCCATTACCAAAAACCGATGGCGACCCGCGCAAGGGATTTGTCTATAAGCGCGTGCCGCATGTCACGCTTAAAGCCATTGCCAACAATGAAGAAATTGATGTTATTCATGCCAAATGGCAACAGCAGTTGGAACCGCTTCGAGTGAAGCTCAACGCACTGCTGAAACAGAAATGGGAGGAATGGGAAATTCCGCGGTCCGCCGAAGACAAATGGCCCGCCGAGGCCAAAACAACCCATTCCCACTGGTGGGAACTTCGCCGTGAACGGCAAAAAGAAATCGACGCCTCCATCGCCCGCAAGGCGGATATGGAAACGCTGTATGACCAGCCATTCGAAGAAAATAAAAAAGTGCGCGTCAGCGGTCCATTTACCGTGGAAAGCCTGTCGCCGCACCGCACCATCACCGTGCAGCAAAAGGTAAAGCAGGCCACCGTGCCCAATGAATATGGCACCACGCTGCGCATATTGGGCACCGATAAATTCGGCCAGATGATTCTTGATAATCTACGCACCGCCGGTGTGCAGAACACCCGCAAAGCCGAGCGCCTTAAATTTGATTCATTGGCCCCTTATGCCGGGCAGTGGATTCATGCCGAAGGAAAATACACCGATGCCGACGGCAAGGAAAAGCGGGCCGCGATCTGCATTGGGCCGGAGCACGGCACCGTAGGCCCGGAACTCATCAAAGAAGCCGCCAAGGAGGCGGTGCAGGGTGTCGGCTTTGAACTGCTGATTGTCTGCGGCTTCGCCTTTGACCCGCATGTCAGTGAAGAATCCAAACGCTATGGCAAATTGATGGTGCTGCCCACCCGCATCAATCCTGATCTGGCCATGGGCGACTTATTGAAGAAAACCGGCGCTGGCAATCTGTTCATGGTGTTTGGCGAACCGGACATGGTTATTGAGAAAACCGCCGACGGCCGGGTCCGTATCGAGATCAAGGGGCTGGATGTTTACGATCCGACCACCGGCGAAATTCGTACCAGCACCACCGACGACATTGCCTGCTGGTTCATCGACACCAATTACAACGGCGAGAGTTTTTTCGTACGCCACGCTTATTTTACCGGTGCCGGCGAACCGTATGACAAGCTCAAAAGAGCATTGCGTGCCGAAGTGGACGAAGCCGCCTGGTCCGCCCTGTACGCCACCCGCAGCCGCCCCTTTGATAAACCATCAACCGGTAAAATCGTCATCAAAGTAGTCAACCACTACGGCGACGAAGTGTTGAAAGTATGCACCGTGCCATAAAGCCGCAAAAAATGTAGCGCCATGCCATACACGCACAGTTTTCGAAGAAATGCCAGCTTGGTTTCATTGCGGGGCCGCCGTCAGCCACAGGCTGGTAATAAGACCTCCGATGCGTTTTTCTCCGCGATAAAACCATCCGAAAATTTTGGAAGGGTCTCGGGAAAGTACGGATTTTCTATAAAAGTGGCCTGGCCCCAATGGGATAGCTTTCCAACACTGGCCGCTCAAGTTAAACTTCTCTTCCAGTGTTGATCGTGGATTGACTTAGTGAACTGGTTGGAGGATAAGATAAGATGGCCCAAAGACAGCGGGTTCCGCCGACGCCAGAAGCGACCGAGGCGGCCGAACAGGAAATTATTGCTCGCACGAAACGCATTGACTACTTCATAACCGAATTCTCGATCGAGCTTCTCGCAAAAAAAATGCGCGACGGGGACTTTGTGGTTCCCGAATATCAACGGGAGTTCACTTGGGAAGAGGAGCGAAAATGGAGGTTTATTGAATCGGTCCTGATGAACCTGCCGATTCCATTCCTATTTTTCTGGGAAAGCCCGGACACCGGAAAACTGGAAATCGTCGACGGTTCCCAGCGGCTACGGACAATTGAGGAGTTTATCTACGGCCAACTCGTGCTGGGCGAATTAGACAAACTCGCGGCGGTTTCCGGCTTTGCGTTCGATGACCTGCCTGAGTCACGACAAAGAAAAATCAAGAATCGTTCAATTCGGGGAATCGTCCTGAACGAACACGCCGACGCACAGGCTCGCCTTGAGTTGTTCGATCGAATTAACACGGGCAGTAAAGTCGCCAATAAGGCGGAGATTCGCCGCGGTGCGCTAGCTGGGCCATTTCTTGATCTGGTTATCGAATTGGCCAAGGATGTGCGTTTTGTGGATCTCACTCCGGTCTCGGAAAAGCAACTCAAGGAGCGGGAGCGCGAGGAGCTTGTCACACGTTTCTTCGCTTACGGAGATGGCCTTGACGATTACGCGGAGGAGGTCTCGCCATTCCTCTACAGTTACTCCCGAAAGATGAATGAGAAATTCAAGCAAACACCCGGCTTGGCGGAGGAATACTCCACGCGATTTAGAAAAACGCTGGCGTTTGTTGAGACGAACTTCCCCTACGGATTCAAACGCTCGCCCACCGGGAGGGCCAGCCCGCGGGCCCGTTTCGAAAGCATTGCAATAGGCACCTATTTGGCCCTTAAGGAAAATCCGTCGCTAATTGTCGATCCGAAAGACGTTAAGGTCTGGATTGAATCAGAATCTTTCAAGGAAATAACCGGCTCAGATGGTGCAAATGTTATCAGAAAGCTTGAGGGCCGATTGAACTTTGTCCGTGACCGCTTACTGGGGAGGTAGGATGAACCCCTTGGAGGAAATGCTCGCTGATCGCAGTGCAGAGATCGCGTTGTACCTCAATCTGCTGCAGAGCCTTGAAGAAAATGTCCAAGGTGCTGCAGGCCCACAAAGCAATGGGGTAGCGATGTCACCGGAACAGCAGCGCATCCTTTGTTCCGGAGCGTACCTCCAGCTATACAACCTCGTTGAGGCCACAGCCAACGAATGCATCAATTCTGTCTGTGCCGCGATCAAGAGTTCACCCGGCTGTCTACCCGCACAGCTCTCCGGGCCCCTTAAGCAGGAGTGGGTTCGCTACCGCGCACGGACGCATTCTGATCTCAATTTCGACAATAGGCTGGCCTGCTCTGTCGAAACCGTTGACCACATCATCTCCAGATCGCCCATAGATGATATCCGCATTGAGGTCGGCGGCGGTGGAAATTGGGATGATGAGGAAATTTTTCGGCTTGCCAAGCGCCTCGATATTCAGTTGCAGATCAGCGGTGCAACCAATGAGGCAATCAAGCGAACGTATCGCGATGAAAGGACGGCGCTCGGGTTTATAAAATCATGTCGAAATAAGCTGGCCCACGGCGAAATATCGTTTGGCGATTGCGGTCGAGATGTAAGCCTGGCGCAGTTAAAAGATCTAGTTAATGCCGTTGTGACGTACCTTAAAGAAGTCATTGATGCTTTTATCTGCTTCATCAACGACAAGAGATTTCTCCAACCGGAGGTAACAAGTTGAAATCTCGGTGTGCGGTTCAGTCAGGACTTCCCCAAAGCGGAACCAGCGAGGCCCCGCCACCTCCAGTAATTTCGGCCGTTGACCTATTCTGTGGAATCGGCGGGCTGACCCATGGATTGGCCAGGGCCGGCGTCCGGGTGGTCGCGGGGGTTGACATTGACGCAAGTTGCCGGTTCCCATACGAAGCCAACAACGCGTCCGCGTTTCTCACCGCCGACGTGCGGGGCCTAAATGCGGAGTATATCGCGTCAAAGCTGTTGCCAAATTCTCTGCGCTTGCTCGCAGGGTGCGCGCCATGCCAGCCATTCTCAACCTATACACGGTCTCGCCACCGGAAGAATAGGGATGGTCGATGGGACCTGCTGCTGGATTTTGCGCGATTGATTCGTGATGTCCAGCCAGAACTGGTGACAATGGAAAATGTTCCCCAACTGGCTAAATGCGCCGTGTTTCAGGCATTCCTGCAGTCCCTAGCCGGATATTGCACTTGGTATAGCGTGGTTCAGTGCGCCGAGTATGGGGTACCCCAAACGCGCAACCGTCTGATCCTGCTCGCATCCAAGCTAGGGAAAATTGATCTCGTCGAGCCCACGCACCCGGGGACGCAACGGCCAACATTGCGCGACGCCATTTTTGGCCTGCCGGCGATACGGGCGGGCGAATCGGACGCGACGGATGTGCTTCACACGGCCCCGACGTTGAGCCCGCTCAACCTGCGAAGAATCAGAGCCTCAACGCCGGGAGGGAGCTGGCGCAATTGGCCGATCTCATTGCGGGCTGCATGCCATCGTCGAAAATCCGGCGAGACTTATCCGAGCGTCTACGGACGCATGGATTGGTATAGCCCCGCACCAACGATGACCACGCAGTGCTTCGGCTATGGAAATGGCAGATTCGGCCACCCGGAACAAAACCGAGCGATCTCACTGAGAGAGGCTGCCCTCATCCAGACATTTCCACGATCGTACCGGCTCGTTCCACCGCATGCGAAGGTTGTCTTTAAGACGATCGGACGACAAATCGGCAACGCCGTACCGGTCCGGATTGGAGAAGTCGTCGGCGAAAGCTTTGTCAGGCACATCCGGAACTTCTGGGCCGCAAACCTCTGAAAATTGATGAGGTTTGTGCCCTTCAAAGGCGCGCTATTCGTCCGTGGCTGGCCTGGGTTGGAAGCAGCTCCACCGTCCGGGCCGGAATATCGTGAGTGCCGCCCTGTCAAAGGTTGTGGAAGACACATACCGAGGAACCCGGAGGCAGGAAACGTGCCCGTCCGGCTTGATGAGGGGGGGACTCAACCTACGTAACCATGGCTCGTCTGCAGCCAAGAGACTGAGTCCTCTACTTAACTGTCATCGCGGTGATTTCCCGTCCAATCCTATTCATATCGCCACATCACCGCGCCTAAAGCCGGCGCATGATAAATGATATTTCACCGGCAACTTTGGTACCCATTGATTCGCTTACGCCTGATCCGGCCAATGTGCGGCGGCATCCGGATAATAATTTGGAGGCGATCAAAGCCAGCCTTAAACGCTTTGGTCAGCAGAAGCCCATTGTCGTAGATTCTGCCGACATAATTCGTGCCGGCAACGGCACCTGGGCTGCAGCCAAGGCTTTGGGTTGGCAGCGAATCTGGGTTATTAAAACCGCGCTTTCCGGCGGTGATGCGGTCGCTTATGCCATCGCGGATAATCGCACCGCTGAACTGGCGCAATGGGATTCAGCGGCTTTGGCAGACCAACTGGCCGCATTGGACGCTCATTTGCAGGTGGCCGCCGGGTTTACCCCTGAAGAAATGGCGGCTCTGACTTCCGACATCAACAAGGCAGCCGTTGAGGATGACAGTGAAATTCCCCTGCGGCAAGTTTTTGAGGTGGCGGTGGAATGCCGGGATGAAGACGATCAACGCGAAATTTATAACCGCCTCACCGAGGAAGGGCGAAAGTGCCGCGTGCTGACGATTTGACCCTGCCGGTCGGTGGCCTTATCGAGCGCCCGGCCATGGATGATGCTTGGTTGCACGGGTAACGCAGGCGTCCCGCCTGCATTCGTTCTTTTCCCGATGCAGGCAAGATGCCTGCGGTACCAAGGGTTCCATCGCCTGTTTTTTCATTGAGATGCAATCGGAGTATAAACGAAGGGCTTTTCCGCGTAGCTGTCCCCATTGAGATGCCGTCCAAAATTTTCCTGGAGTCCACACCCATGCGTATCAATACCACGGTCTCCTGTGCCATTACAGAAAGCTTTCGGGTGCAGCAGGTCCGCGGCATGTTTGATCTGCCTGCGGCTGTGGGTTCTATGCAACGCTTTTCTGTGGATGTGCCGACACTTCAGGACCTCTGGCAAATTGGTTTGATTGTCGGTCCCAGCGGCAGCGGCAAGACCAGCATCGCCCGGCGTGTTTATGGCGATGCGGCGCTGCTTAATTCTTCCCAGTGGCCCGCCCACGCCGCCATTATTGATGGCTTTGGTGATGCTGATATTCGCAGCATCACACAAACGCTTTCCGCGGTGGGCTTCAGTTCGCCGCCGGCGTGGTTGCGGCCTTATCATGTTTTAAGCAATGGGGAAAAATTCCGCGTGGATCTCGCCCGGTTGCTGCTGGTACCGGATAACAACGTTGCTGTTATGGATGAATTTACATCCGTGGTGGATCGCACGGTAGCGCAGGTTGGTTCCGCGGCGGTGGCGCGGGCTATTCGCACAGGTGCGGTGCAAAAGCGCTTTGTGGCCGTGAGCTGTCATTATGACATTGCCCGGTGGTTATGCCCGGATTGGATTGTGGATATGGCCGATCAGACTCTGGCACGGGGGTGTCTTCAGCGACCGCAATTACGCATTGAAATCCGCCGGTGCGAACGCAACTTATGGCCCATGTTTGAACGCCATCATTACTTAAGCTCTAAGCTGCCGGGCGGCGATTACTACTGTGGCCTGCTTGACGGCCAACCCATTGCATTTGCCGGCATTACACAAGTCGTTGGTTTTGTCGGCTACAAACGCTTTTCCCGCATTGTGGTATTGCCGGATTATCAGGGAATAGGGGTAGGCGGAAAAGTCCGTGATGCCGTAGCGGAAATTGCCGTTCGCCAGGCAGGCTGTAAACGTCTAAGCCTGATTACTTCCCATCCCGCCATGATCCGTTCCTGCCGGGCAGGCGGAAAATGGAAATTAAAGGCTGTCACCTATTCGGACTCCAAGGCCGGACTGAAACAACGAAGTTGCGGGTCTGAGCCTGCCCACGCCAGACGGATTTGTTCGTTCCAATACTGCGGCGTTAGAAGAGGAGTTAGGAGTTAGAATTGTATGATGTCCAGAAAATCGAAAGAGGCGGATACACCCGCCGGTGCCGCTGCGCCGGACAATGCGCAGCGTAAGCAGGCAGCGTCGCGGATGCTGCGCGGAGAGGAGTTTTTGCAGGCTGCGGACGCGGCGGAACAGATCGCGTCCCTGGCGCATACCGGAGCTACCGATGGAGAAATTGCCGATTATCTGGAATTACCGGTTTCCGCACTGCGCGGCAAATTTGGCAAACAGTTAAAGCGCGGTAGAGCGTCCATGCATATCGGGTTGCGAAAAAAGCAGATTCAGTTGGCCACCCTGGAGGAAGGCGATGTCCGGCTGCTGCAATTTCTCGGCAAGCACTATTTAGGCCAATCGGATACAACCGGCGAAGCGGGAAATACCGAGCCGATAAAAACCTATCGGAATCTACGCATAGAGGATGTATGAGTGAACGCAAAACATACGTACCGGCGGGCCAGGTTATTTTCTAATGACGGCACCGGGAACCCATTTTCCGGGCCCGCTTAATATGACAATGTGAAATGCCCCGCCGTACCATTGAAAATAAACAGTGCGCCGCCGAGTACGTCCCTGCCGATGAGGCCTTCAATGCCCTGCGAGGCTAGCGCGGATTCAATTACGGGCACCGAGGTCCCGAGATACAGGGGGCTGCCGTTTGGATCGAGAATAGCAAGCAGCACATCGTATTGGTTGCATGTGTGTGCAACGCCTGCGGTGGACGGTGTCAAGATCAATGTCGTTCCCGTTACGGGAACTTGGAGCCTGGCAATCGCTGCCGGGTCAATGGCAGTGCACGACGCGCCGGTATCTAATAACGCCCGTATTTTAATCGGTGTCGGCACAGGAAGTTTTCCCCGCATTAGCGCCGCCTCTCGCGGTGCGCTCACCGCCAGCCAAACGTCAACCAGAGGGCCGCTGTGCGTCATGCTTAGGTTTATGTGGGGCATAGTCCAATGTCACGCGTAAAAAACTGCACATTTTCCAAGGCGTTTATTTGCTTTACCAGAAACGGCTTTGCAACCCCGAAATGCCCGTACCCTTCCTGGATGGCATCGGCATAGGTGTCGTACACGCCCACAACAATCGAGTCCTGTATAAGCACGTACTTGCCCTGTCCCGATGCCACCAACTTCGGCAACTCGCGTTTGTAGGTTTCCAATTCTTTTTCGAGAGCCATTTCGTATCTCCGCAGGCAATCCTTTGCCTCGGTCATCCAAATCCTGATTTTATTATACCTAATCCGCCGCCGTGTTGACAGCAACGCGAGAATCGTTTTCCGCGCCACCCCCAGCACGGGGGCATTGCCGCGCACCCGCAGTACGCTTATCGCAAGTAGCCGATTTCTATAACGCCTGGCAAAGCCCAGCCCTGTTTCGCCGGCCCGGAATGCGCTGGCCCTAAAAATTAGGTGTCGCCTGATTAATCGGTGTGAATGGGCAGATCAGGCCGCCGATGTAGTAATGGCCGCAAAAGCGGAAAATTCGTTGGATACCATGTACGCATTGAGGATGTATGAGCAGGCGTAAGCACGGGGCACACAAGAATAATGCCGCAACCGACGCCCAGGCGTATGAGCCTCGGGGAGCGGCGGAGGAATTGTTTTACACCCATGAACGGGAAGTGCTGCTGGCCGGGCCGGCGGGGACGGGGAAAACCCGGGCGGCGCTGGAGAAAATGTTTCTGTGTATGCAGAAATACAGCTCCATGCGCTGTCTGCTGGCTCGGAAAACGCGGGTAAGCCTCACGCAATCTGCGTTGGTTACACTGGAGGAAAAGGTGTGGCCCGCGGGCCATTCCATCAGCCGGGGCGCTACGCGGGGCCGCCGCACGGGATATGTTCTGGAGAACGGCTCGGAACTTGTGCTGGGTGGCCTGGATAATGCGGATCGGGTCATGTCCAGTGAATACGATTATGATTCTGGCGTGTGAAGCCACAGAATTAACACTTTCAGACTGGGAAAAACTTCTCACGCGCCTGCGCCACGGCATTATGCCGTACCAGCAGGCGGTGGCGGAATGTAACCCGTCGCATCCGGGGCATTGGCTCAATGTGCGGGCCAACGCGGGACCCATGCGGCGATTAGTCAGTCGGCATGAAGACAATCCGATTTTTTTTGATCGCCAAACCGGGCTGTACACACTGGCCGGCCAGACCTATCGCGCTACGCTCGAGCGACTTTCCGGCGTGCGGCGAAAACGCCTGCTGGACGGCCTATGGGCGGCACCCGAAGGCCTGGTCTATGAGACGTTTGCGGATCATATCATTTCCGGCACCGGGGCGGACGAAAAGGAATTGGATAACGCCATGCCGGCTTGTGCGGGTTTGGATTGGGGTTGGCGCGATCCCACGGCGGTAGTGGTGGGGGTGCTGCGCCCGGATCAGCGGCTATATGTGGTGGAAGAATTCTACGCTCGGCGGTTGCCGCTGGAGGAACTTGCGGAAAGAATTGCCGCAATGCTTAAACGCTGGAACGTGGAACGGTGTTTTGCCGATCGTTCACGGCCGGATTTGATCGACCTCATGCGCCGGCATGATGTGCCCTGCGAAAACGCCCCGCTGGTTTCCATTGCCGCCGGTATTTCCCTGGTGGAATCGCGACTCCTGGCGGATAAATTAAAAATCTACTCATCATGTCATCATTTAATTCAGGAAGCCTCGGAATATCAGTATGCCGCGGATGAAAGCCAAAAAGCTGGTGCCGCCGTGCAACCCGGCAGCGACCACGCCATGGACGCCCTGAGATACATGCTCACGGGTTTAGAAATAGTGATGCGATGTGGTGATGTCGGCGACCCGCCGGACCCGCATACGCCGCCGGTTGCAGCGACATCGCGTGACGCCCATGGACGGACTTTTGCGGATGTGTGGGGGGCGTGA
>JAEHJW020005134.1_pt1 | contig 10675 bp, 30 predicted proteins | sample 9271431 | NCBI WGS metagenome assembly JAEHJW02
GTAGGCTCTCTCAACTTGTTTCGACCACATCCCATGAAAATCTACCGGACCAAGATCCGGCTCGTAGATGATCCCGTTTTTGCACGGCAGCGCCAGCAGCTTAGGAATGTCGCGTTCAGCTTCCACTTGATTGCGAACCGGGATCAGAATGCGGACGCTCCATCGGGGCGATGCCGCCCAATCATGCGTGCGCAGCATACGTGCAGCATTTCCAATTCGCTTAGTAAGCAACAGCCAGTCAAGATGTGGCGTCAACTCGATTAAATCCCACAAGTCTCTGCGCCATTCATCCGGAATTTCGTTGTCGAAAAAGTCACAGAGCGGATTGCAAAACACGCGCCACCGCTTACCGCTGATTGCCACTTTCCTGTTCCATGCAATCGGCTGCGCCCAATTCGACGCACTGGTGCGATACCGCATCGTGCAGCCAATCCAAGGATTCCAGGTGCTATCGCACCACGCGATGTTTGTTGATTCGCTCATTCACGCCCCTCATACTTTCCCGGCGCAACGTGAAACTGCACGCCTAGATTTGCGCCATGCGCCTCTACCTGTTGCATGTAGATCGCCATGCCGCGCACGGTTAGCTGCGTCGTGCTGCCGATAAGCACGCGCTCGCCTCCGGGGTCTGTGTCCCATTTCCGGTATCCGTCGCGCACCAGCAGATCGATTTCAGGATCATCAACGTCAGGCAGGTATTCGCGCTTGTAAAACTCGTGCCAGGTCTCGGCGGAATAGCGGCGACCCTTCACCCAGGCTTGTTCTGCAATATCCCGCAGCGGGCCGGCCCACATGGCGGCGTTGGCGTCCGGCCTGCGCGTTTTCTTTTCCTCGCGCAAGATCATTTCCAGCGGCCGCTCCGGGTCTATCGGCGCGTGTCTGAGTGCCGCATATGCGACTTCCGCCTGCTGCTCGCCAACAAGGCGGATCGTTCTGGTCTTGAAGGCGGGCCTACTCACTTCGTCACAAACCACAGCAAAGCGAGCAGGCCGAGGAATAGCGCGAGCATAAAAAACTGTGCGCTGAGTTCGAGGGTCATAGAGATAGCTCGGCTTGGCGGTATGCGTACTCGCCCCAACGCTTGCGCCCGCTAGTCCTGATCGTGCAAACAATGTCCTCTCCCATGTCGCGCAGTTCAGCGGCGCGAGAATGCAGGGCTAGGCATCCGTATTCAGCGAAGGCGACAATCGGCGTAATGAAGCCGTGCCGCTTGATGTGGTCTCGGATTTGAATCGCTTGGCTCATTTCTCCCTCCTCATCGTGCAAACGGTGATTTTTCCCGGCGAGAATTGCCTACCCTTTTCCAGATCCTCGGGGCGGTAAAGCGGGCCGACAGCGGGAACTAAAACGGGATTGATAAGCTCGTACTTGATGCCGCGCTCGTCGGTGTAGTATTCGCGGTTCATGCGGCCAGTTCCTCGTCGTCGCTTCCGGGTTCCCGAACCTCGACCGGCCCTAGTGCCTTTTTCGCCACGTCGTAGGCCAGCAGGCTTACGGGTTTTCCGGCGGCGACCTTGCTCATGATTTCCTTGGCCCACCAGTTACCGGGAGCGCGAGGGTGCGCCATCATTTCGCGGATTTTCTCCATGCACTCGGCGGCATAGGGCGTCTGGCCGCGCTGCAGAAATGGGGATGTGGTTCTCATCGGGCGGTCCTCAAGCGGTCGCGGTAGGCGTCCATGCTCTCGCCTACACGCGGGTCTATTCCGAGCGAGCGACCCCGTTCCTGCGTCGCCTTATCGGAAAATAGCCAGGAACCGTCTGCCGTTGCTGGCGCCGAGGCTGTCGCGGCCTTACCCTTCAGCGGCCAAACGTCAGCCCAGGAATTGCGCGTCGATTGATCCAGCACCGCGTTCGGGTCATTGCCAAGGTCGCGCAGGGTTTCAAGTTCCTTGACGATCAAGGCTCGCGCCCGGTCGGTCAGTCGGGTTTTCGCGTGCTTGTTGCGCATTTCCTCAAAGCCTTTCCAGCTTTCAGGGGAAACCCAATCAGGGGGAGCGAATGCGACCGCCTTTTCTTTGTTTTTGTTTACGTCTGCGTCTGCGTCTGAGTGAGCGACTTCCGCGACATGCTGCGACGGTTTGCGACACTCAGCTACACTACTGTTTTTATTAGCCTTTCTCTTTTCCTCCATGCGTAGCCGGTCGGCCTCGCGCTTTTCCTCGGCGCTCTTGAGTTTTTGATATTTGGCGTGGTTGATGATGTACCAGCCCCAGGGCCGATGCTCGTCAATTGTGGCGATTCGCTTACCATCCTCGCCCGGCGTTCGGCTGTATGGGTCCGGCGACGAAAGAACCTCGATGCCCTTGGTCAAAATGTCCAGCGGGATCGACGTTTTGCCGGAAATAGCTTGTGGTGTCATGTCGATAACGCCCGCCGAATCGCACAGCACAAGCATTTGCTGAAGGGTGACTATCGCTTCCCAATGGCCATAAAGCGTGCCCTCGTACATTGAGTCGAATATTTTTGCGTACACGCCCTACCCCTTAATCCGATACTCGTAGAATTTCCGGCGCCCACGGCGTTCAATACCCCCGGCGCGCGCGTATATGGTCAGGACGCTGCTGATTTCGTTCGTGGGCCTGTTTAGCGCGGCGGCGATCCGGGTCAGCGAACTCCATTCATTCGCCTTTAGGAAGGCCCTGATCGGGGCTAGGCTACGATGGCGCGGGTCGCCTTCCTGCCTACGCACCACTTCGCGGAACGCGCCCGCATGCACCCGCCTGACCATTCCTGGGCCTAATTCCCCGCCGTAGAGGTGGGCTAGGATTTGGTCGTTCATGTCGGCACCGCCTGATTCCACCCGGCGTTGTAGGCGTGCCACTCGGTTTCGCTGCCGATCGGCGGGACCGGGTAGGGATTGGCCGGTGCGTCGGTTTCTGCAATCAGGCCAGCATCGACCTTGGCGTAGTGCGCGCGGCAGGCGTCGCCAGCGGCGCGGAATACCTCGGGGAAGCGATAGGCGATGCTCATGCGGCCCGCCCTTCGGTTTGTGTAATCCGCTTGAACTCGACCACCCAAACCCAAGGATTCGACGCCCAGGGCGCGCGCTTGCCGTTGATTGAGTCCCAAAGGGTGTAATAGCGCCCTATACGCTCATTGGCAGTCAGGAATACGCCAACGGTTCCTGTTCCCTCGGCGTCCACATCGTCCTCGCTGATCTCCTGTAGCCGCTCGACGCGCACGCCGGTTATTTCCAGCGCAATGCGCGAGGCCAAGCGGGGCATGAAGATTGCGGGCCATTTCCGCGTGGCGCTATCCGCCCCGAGGCTATCGGCGGCGTAACTCCAAATGCGCTCCCCCGCGTCTGTAACTTGCGATTCACCATAGGCGTGCGGCATACCGAAATGATTGTGCAGCTGCATTGTCTCGCGCACCCAAAGCCGGTCGCCGGGTCTGCCATAAGGGCATGGAACGCGGGTAACAATGCCGCCGCTGCGATGATTTCCGATGTAGGCGACCCCACTCGTCTGCGCGGTTTCGCCAAGCATAATTTTTGCGTCATCATCCGGCTGCGGCTTCACAACCCGCCGCGTCTGCGTCTTGCGGCCCTCGAGGATCGCGCGGACCATCGGCGCAGAGAAAAGGATTGGGCGCTCCTTCACTTCGTCCCCCTGCTCGCGTTCAGGATAATCATCGGCATCCGAAACAACGCGACGCCTAGTATCAGCGCGAAGGCGAGGCAGAGAATGGCGAACATGGCGACGTAGCGTAAAACCCAAACGGCTGCGCCTAGCAGGGCGACGATGAGGCGGAGGAGCCTCATTTCCCTTTTCCCACACTATTCCCAAGCGCTCCCCCTAAATCCCGGCTGATCCCGCTGAATCCCAAGCAACGAACTTTTTCCGCCGCTAGCATGAGGGTATGGATTCGGCCCAACAGAGATTCTTCGAGGATGCGGCGCGCGACTTCCGCGTTGTCTTGTTCTTCCATTTGCGCGATGGCGGTGAGCACGCGATGCGCCTCGGTAGACAGGCGAACGTGCGTGCTTTTAAGTGGCTCGCTCACGCTGCGCGCTCCGATAGCTCCGAACCGAAGATGTGCGGGCAGAGTTCTCTGCGCGCCACTTTTGCGCCGAGCCGCTTTTCAAAATCTACAGCGGTTTCGGCACTGATGATCCGGTTCCCATTTTCATAGCTGCGCAGAGTGGATTCAGCGATGCCTAACGTTTTCGCCAAATCAGCACAGGAGAGGCCATGCAGGGCGCGATAAGAGCGGAGAGGGTGGGTTTTCTTCATAGTGATACCTATGGTATCGCAGGACGTTTGCAAATGTCAATACCTGTCGTATCAGACACACGGGAATCCGCCCCGTACCATTGGCAAATGGAAAATGACTCGTGGAAGGGCTGGGGGCCGCGCTTTAAGAAGCTCGCCAAGGAAAACGGCGAGACGCTTGCGACTATAGCCGAAAAGATGGGCTTGGCTGAATCGACGCTGCGCCATTGGACCAACGGCACGCGCGAAATTAACCTGACCGATTTAATGCGGATGTGCAAAGCTGCCCGCGTTCATCCATCCCTTGTTTTATTCGAGGGGCCGCCGATGAACGCAGAGACCAAACGCCAGATTGGAGAGTTGGCGAAAAATGCGCTAGACTCAAACCCTGGTATGGTTCCCGGATATCAAAAAATTTCTGTGCGCTCGCATTTCAAGCGCAAGGGGGCGTGATGGAAGCTGGCGGCGCGCTGTATATCGTTGGCATACTTTTACTGTTCGTGCTTGTGGTGCTGTGGTTCTTTCTCCCATTCGCCATATTCGGTACGCAGCCGAAGTTGGACAAGATGCTTGCTGAGACGCAGAAAACAAACGCGCTGCTCACAGAGATAAGGGCGCTGCTAGCAAAAACGAAGTGAAGATCGCAGCCGCGTTAATTGTCGTAGCGCTGTTCCTCCCTGGCGCCGCCAATGCGCGCAGTAAGGCTCAAGTTAACCACTTCAAGAACGCGCACCCCTGCCCCGCTACAGGCCGCACGCGCGGGCGCTGCCTTGGCTATGTAGTCGATCACATCAAGCCGCTATGCGCTGGCGGCGCGGATCACCCGAGCAATATGCAATGGCAATCCGCGCCCGATGCGAAGATCAAGGATCGCGCCGAGCGCGCGCAGTGCCGCAAGCGTAGCCCCTCCAAGTAGGAAATAACCCCGCAGTCCTCGATTTCGCTAACCTGCGACCGCAGGCGATACGATAGGTATTGACAAGGCACAATACCTTGTGTATCGTTCCATTCAACCGCTCATGGCGGCATAACGAATGGAGGGAAGACGATGAGTTTCGTTCTAGGCAATAGCAAACGCAATTCGCAGATCAGGCAAATCGTCCGCAGCTTGGAAGGCGGGTGCAATTTCTCCGAGGCGCTTTTTGTCCCGGCGCCGCGTGGACTGAAAGACATATACCGCGTTCAGGATTTGCGCGGGCGTTTTCATGCGTTCTACTCAGCCGACGAGGCGAACTCTGTATTTCCGGGCGCGTTCGACCGTCACCCCGACTATGCCGAACAGGTGTCGGCATGAGTACCCAAGCCATCCCAATCGACGCCGACGAACTGGCCGCGCTGCGCCGGGACGCAGAGCGGTATCGGTGGATTCGCGTGAAAGATGGCGAGGCGCCGGAACTTATTGACGATTGGGATCTGGACGGCGCGGAGTCGGAAGAACTCGACGCGGCGATTGATGCCGAAATCGCCAAGGCGGCACCATGAGTGGCCCCATCGTGCGCGCCGTGATGGCGGCAATCAACGATGCAGAATTCGACCTGTGGCCGCAGTTTTCCGATTGGCGCTGGCGGCGCATTTATCGCGGGCCGGACGGCAAGGAATTCTCCGCGTGCCAATCAATTGCTCTTGCCGGGTTGACTCGTGATCATAAGGACTACTGCGAAATGGGCTATTTTGTGCGCACGCGCAGCAAGGGCCAATTGACCGACACGGTACGTGAATACGGAATCCTTGCCGATGCGGCGCGCGAGGTGCGGCTATGAAAGCCGCCCTAATCCTACTTCTGGCACTCTCCGGCTGCGCTGGTCTGCCATCGGTCGAGCAGATCGGAACGCCCGATAACTTCGCCAAGTGCGCCGCCGCCGATGTTGTGACGACGACTATAGGCCTCTCCGTTGGCGGAATGGTCGAGGGGAATCCGCTCACCCGCGCCTTGACGATTAAGGCGTTCGGCCACGTTGCCGGAACGGTGGTCCCTGTTATCGGCTTGAGCGTTGCGGGCTACTACCTGCTGAAGTGGATCAACCGGCCAGCCGTCACCGCGACCGCGACGGCGCTTACCTGCTTTTCGGCGGCGCGCAATCTTTATATATCGAGGGGGGCAATGTGAACGAAGAACTCCATTTTCTCGACAACAGCCTGCTATGGCAGAACGCCCGAAACTGGTTCATGGGCTTCCTGGCGACGTTTTCCCTACTCTGCGTCTATGCCCTCGTGCAGGTGCAGGATCAGGCCGTGGAGGCGCGGGAACAGGTGGCGGCTTATAAGGCGCGAGGGTGTCCGGATAGCCTGGATGGGATGCCGTTCCAGTTCTCGGCGCACGAACAAGTCAGCCTTTCACGTCCCGGCTATTCGTCGCTGGCGTGCTTTTATGGGAAGGGGAAATCGTGAACGCCGCCGATCTGCAAAAGTTCTGCGCTGCGCCTGACGATATACGCGAAGGAATGCGGCAGCCGTGGAGTCGTGGCAAATATACCTACGCCACCAACGGGCATATTTTGCTGCGCGTCGCGCGATTGGGTGATGTACCCGAAAACGAGCGGGCGCCGGACGCCGCCGGGATGATCGCAAAAATAGAACCGCCGTCATATTGGATGCCCGTTCCTCCCGCCACGATGCCGCCGGATGTTAAGTGCGATGAGTGCGACGGAACCGGAGTCATTGAGGGCGAAGGCCCGGACGATGATTCTATAGATTGCGAATGGTGCGGCCATACCGGCATGATGAGAAAACGCATCGGCGTTGCTGTCGCTGACGCGTTTTTCGATCAGGGCTATCTGTCCATGATTCAGGGGTGGAAAATTGCGCCGAACGGCTTTAAGCCAGCATGGATACGCAGCGGCAACATTATCGGCCTGCTGATGCCGATGACGCGGCAATGACCGCCCGCACCCCATCCCAACTACAAGCCGACATGGAAGCCGAACGCCTGCGGCATGAGGAAGGGTTACGCGGCCACTATGACGACAAGCCGAGCGAGACCGCCTGCAACATGGCGGTGACAACGCAGGAGGGCGATCTGGATATTTTCTCACGGCCATTGAGGGCGGGAACATGACTTGCCGAACCTGTAAATGGCTTGAAGTTCCGCCGCGCCGGGATGGCAAGATTGTTCCGAGGCGAAACAATTCTTATAGATGCGCCGTTCCGGTTCCTCCGCCGCCGGCAATGCCCGCCAGCATCAGGATCACCGCTCGCCATTCTTATGGGCTTGGAAACCTTGAATGGCCTACCTCGTGTGGCGATATGGAACCTGACGATGGCGTCGGCTGCACATTTCATGCTCCGAGGAAACCATGACCGCCCTACTCAACCGCCTCGCCGCTGAGGCAGCAACTAAGGTTGCGGGCATTAAACCTGGCGACCGCTTCAAAATGCGATGCTGTTTTTTGGGTAGAGACTGGCGAACCCTTCACATGTACCGAATGGCTTGAGGACAAATTGACATGACACAGAACCAGGACAACCTCGTTGGCCTCGCCAAGATGCGCGACCCGTTCCCGCCGAATCAGATCAGCAAACTCCCACAGCCAATGAAGCGGCGCGAGGAAATGGACAAGTTACCGAAGGCGAAATGCGGCATCTGCGGCGGCTATCACGCGACGAGCATGGTGATGCACCTTGATTACGTCGGCCATGCCGCCCTGACGAATCGCCTGCTAGACGCTGACCCGCTTTGGGTTTGGGAGCCGGTCGCCGTCAACGCGGACGGTTCGCCGCACATGGACGCGCAGGGCGGAATGTGGATCAAGTTAACCGTCTGCGGCGTGACCCGCCTCGGCTACGGTGACGCGCAGGGCAAGCTAGGCCCGAACGCCGTCAAGGAATGCATAGGCGACGCTCTGCGCAACGCCGCAATGCGATTCGGCGCCGCCCTTGATTTGTGGCACAAAGGCGACGACCTGAACCCGCAACAAGACGACGACCCGCCGCCAAAGGCCGCGGAACCCGCCAAGGCGAAGCCAGCGGGCGCGCACATTACCGACGCACAGGTGAGCATCCTGCGCGATCTGCTGGCCGCGCTGGAGGCGTCTGAAAAGGAATTTTGCGAGGCGGTGAAGATCCCCGCGCTTGAGGAAATGCCGGCGGAGCGCTACACGTTCTGCCATTCCTATCTGTCCAAAAAACTACCGGGGAAAGCATGACGACAGCACTTTACGTTCTGGCCGACGAGTACCAGGCCGCAGCGCGCAAACTGGCAGACCTTGACCTTGACGAGCAGACCATCGCGGACACGCTCGAAGGGCTGGCCGGCGAGTTGGAAGTAAAGGCGACGAATGTCGCAATGTTCGTGCGGAACCTCGAAGCCAGCGCCGCCGCAATCAAGGATGCAGAAGCGCAGATGGCGAAGCGCCGCAAGTCATTCGAGACTCGGGCCGCGAATGTGCGCGCCTATCTGCTGTCGAATATGGAATTCGCGCAGATCAGCAAAATCGAATGCCCGTTTTTCAAGTTGGCCGTCCGCGACAATCCGCCCGCCGTGGTGATCGACAACCAGGACGCGCTGCCGATTGAATACATGCGCTGGCCCGATCCGCCCCCGCCGCCGATGCCGGAACCGGATAAAAAGGCCATCGCCGCCGCCATCAAGGAAGGCAAAACGGTAGACGGCGCGCACATGGAACGCACGAAACGATTGGAGATTAAATAATTACCAACATCAGGAGAACCGCGTAATGAAATCAATATCTGTCACACCAGAAAAAGCCGCAGCAATCGTTAAAGACGTAGAGACTACAATGGAAGCGTTGCGTTCCGCGCACTCTCAGTTTGCAAAATTAGTATCAGAAAGCGCAACAGACATTAACAATACCCTCACCTCGTTTGAGGGTTCGGTTAGGCATTACCTCGTACTAAGCAACGAGCTTAGCCAAGGGCTGACGGAAGTTGGCCGGCACATTGCGCGCCTTTCCTCAAGCGAGTACACGACAGCTATCAAGAACGGGGAGCGCATTTTATCAATCGTGCGAGAACTTGACGACCTGCAAAAAGCAGGCGCCATGTCTCTCATTAAACTCCCTTAAAAGCAATGGCCTTCGTCGAAAACAACGAGAGGAAAGCCGCATGAAACTACTTGGTAAAGTCGTCTGCGCCTTGTTGCGCCGCCACGCTTGGCGCCGTCTGCGCAAAGGCGAAACCTCCTACATTCCTGCCGAGCGGGTTCCGTTCGATCCGAAGGCGCACCGGGTATGCGACCGCTGCCATGCCGTTAGGGCGGTCAGGGTGCGGAAGGGGAAGGGGGAATGATGGCACACGAAGACCTGCTGAAGAGGGTTGGCGACGCTCTTGAGTCTAACTACCCACGCGAGGAAATAGACTTGGGTGATGTGAGATTGCTTACCTTCACCCTCCGATCCTTGCAGGCCGAGATTGAGGCCGACAAGATGATGCGCCTTAACAATGCCCTATTCGTTGAGCAATGGGAGCGCCTGTGTGCTGGACTCGGAATAGAGAAATGCGGCGTAATCGAAGCTGTTGATGCTGCCCTTGCCGAGCTTGAGGCAAAACTCAAAGCCTGCATTGATTCAGATCAGTTAATCGAGGAAATTAAAGAACAATTACATAAAGACGCGAAAGACAGTTGTCACGAATTAGTGATGGCTGTTTCTTGGATGCGAAATGAAATTGACATGGTAAGGGGGATGTTAGAGGACGAGCGCAAGGCGCGGGAAGAGGCGGAACGGGGCCAACGCGAATTATGCATTGCGATAGGGACCACTACCGACGAATGGGCATTTTCAAATAAGCGGTTCCATGATTCCGAGCAACGCGCTGAAGCCGCCGAGCGCATGCTGGCCGACTTAGAAACACGTTACAGAACACTCGTTGCTACCTATGACGCAGTTGAGGCGGACTGGATTAAATGTGAATCCAAGCTGGCCGAGATTGAGAAGGAGACTATTGAACGGTGCGCGCAGGTTCTTGACGATTTGCACAACAAGGTTGGCGCAGGATGGGATTACTACTCTGACGAACGCGTAGATGGCGCGCACAACACATTAACAAACGGCGCTAAATTGATCCGCTCCCTCGCGCAGAAAGGAGAGACACCGTGAAGTCGTTTATCAAGGACGTAGCGTTTGGATTGATAGCTATTCTGTTTGTGATCGTGTGGAGCATTTGCCATCCTAAACCGTGGCTCGCGCAGGCAAGAAAAGAGTGGGACGCAACGTGGAGAAAGCCATGACTGAATCCATAGAGCAGCGCGACTTCTATCTGGGCGTTCTTGCAGCGCTCGATGTGGTGCTTCTACACGACAATTCTGCTTGCGCAGGTGAAATAATCCGCAACGTAGGAGCAATAGTCAGCCGGGCTACAGCAGAAAATTTCTCGCCGGACCTCATCCCCGGACTGGAACGGGCGGCGGAGATTTGTGAGCGCCTTGCCGACGAAGGGACAAACCCAAAGGCAGATTATGGGTGTACCGAGGCAATCCGCGCCGAACTCGATCGGCTGAAATGA
>JAEHJW020007701.1_pt1 | contig 10674 bp, 11 predicted proteins | sample 9271431 | NCBI WGS metagenome assembly JAEHJW02
GTTCCAGCCGCAGTGATTGGCGAACCGCTCACCGCCTCATCGGAGGGCACAGTCATGGCGACGCTGGTCACCGTACCTGTTGCGCCAGTGCTCGAAGTCCATCCAGCAGTGCTGCACACATATTGCGCATTGTGCGTGAGATCTGTGTAGGGAATCCCATAGGGGTAGAAGTTCAGCGATACTCCAGTACCGCTCTGCGTTGCATTGGCGCTCAGAATCGCCGCGGAGCCATAGACGCTCGTCACCGTCGTTCCTGCAGGGATACCTGTTCCTGTTACAGCCTCGCTCGGGAACAAGCCCACGGTACTCGCCACAATCACCGTATCGGTTCCGCTTGTCACCGTCGCCGTGGTGATGACCGGACAGCCGCTTGACGGAACGCCCGAGCCTGTCACAGCGGGCCAGCGAATCTGCGTAGCAGGATTGACCTGCGTCTGCGCCTGTGCGCCGATTGCGATTGCCAGAATCAACCAGACGAGTTTCTTCATGCCGTGCTCCTAGTTACACTTGGCGATATACGCCCATGTATAGGCTGTAGTCGCCGCGAGGCCCGTGGAGTTTGATGTGAGCGTCCAGCTACTTGCCGTAAAGCCGTCTGGATACTCGTGAGTTGTTCCTGAGAGCGAAGCTGCCGCTGCATTCGACCCTCTGACCACTGCGTAGACCGACGTAGGACAGGCATTGTGCAGAGTTATTGTGGCAATCACTGCGGCATTTGCAGGCGCTGTCCCTGTCGTTACGGCAATCTGCCCTGCTTCGTCGTTTCCAGTCACAGTGCAGACTGAGGGCGAAGTTCCTGCTCCGGTTCCGCAAGCGATGATCGGTGTGCCGGAAGAAATAAAGTGGTACCAAGTCGCATTTCCCGTACCTATTGGCGACGCGCTTCCAACCACATTGCCGGGGAAGCCTGTGTTGCCTGCTGCGGTTGAAGGAATCACTATGGCCGTAGAGTTTGAGATGTTCCCCACGCCATCCACACATATTTCCCCGCCACCATACACCCCGCTGCATTCCTTATTTGTATTACTGCCAGTCCCTCCAGTGTTATTGAATGTCCAGAATGCGGTATTGAAGTTAGAACTTATTTGCGTACCAATTTCAAATCCCAACGGATTCCCTGTGGCAAGATTTGGCTGTATGATTGTTGATGCAGCTACAGTAGCCTGAGTTCCTTGTACGACTTGCTGCGTACCAGAAACTTGTGACGCATTTCCGAGCGACGCCATGATAGCAGTCGTCAAATTGGTCACGCCATTTGTTATCTGAGGTCCTAAATAGATATTGCTCGAAAAAGCGTTCGTTGGCCCTGCGATTCCAGTACCACACCCTTGAAGGGTATTTTGCGTGATTGAAATATACGCATTAGGGTTAGTGGAGTTCCCATCTACAACAATGCAGCTACCAGATGCGTTTGGAACGGAAAGAGTGTTCTGCTCTGCGTTGATGTTGTACCCATTCAGATACAAACCTCCCCCTGTTGAGGTAGAAATTCCATTACATTGATTTCCAAACACATTGATGAAATTGGATTGATGGGCAACGTTTGGCTGAAGAATGTCGATACAAAATCCCCCGCTAGGCGGAGCGCCAATGATGTTACTGGAAATGGTGACATTCCACGCATCCGTACTCAGATTGTTGTAGACCCGGATACCGTTCCCTGTCGCGCCGTATCCCGTCTCCACGATGTTGTGGGAGATGAGCGCATTATTGCCGCCTGCCACTTCAATTCCAAACGCGCTTCCAGCCAGACCTTTAATCACGTTGTTGACAATCTTCGTGTTGACAGAGTTGATGTTGGCCGAGAAGCCTCCATCTACAGAATGACCTTGACCGTCACAGATATTGTTTGAGAAAGTGATTCCGTCACCGCCAGTTCCCTGCGCCTGTCCGCAGTCCCCCCAAATCGAGAGCAATGTATTATTGGAGGCCTCAGAATTGGCGGAATAGAGAAAGTTGATACCCTCCCATCCGATGTTCTGAATGAGATTACGGTCCACATGGGCACCTGTCACGCAAAACAAATTGACTGCGCTAGGACCATGCACCCCATCTATCGCCGTCGCATGACCATTGATTGTCATATTTTCGATACCCACGTTAGCGATAAGAGGAGATGGGCATGTGCTCGACCCAGCATTCGTCCAGATGAGCGGAGTTACCGCCTGTACTCCAACCGGAGTTGCGATGTTGAACCCACTCAATACCACGCCAGAAAGAAGATTCAAAGGCGTAGTTCCTGCAACCGCGCACGTCTTTTGCGCCGGTCCTGTGACAATGCCACCCCCTGCTGCGTTTACTGCTGTGATAGCTGCCTGAATTGCTGCTGTGTCATCCGTCGTTCCATTGCAAACTGCATTGTAAGGCGATGACTGCACATTCACGATAGTGTTGATATTGGCAACGGAAATAGTAGTCGGTCCCGTGAACGTGTTTGCGCTTGTGCCGGTCTGGGTGTAGGAGCTTGTATTGATCAGAGGGCCGGTCAGCGTGCCGCCTGTGAGGGGAAGATTGCCCGTCGCCACGCCATTGAAGCCGCCCGAGGCCGTCACCGCCCCTGTCACGCTCACAGGTATAGAACTTGTGATGAGGCTTCCATTGTCCGACAGGTGCGACTGCGCCCCGATGATCGATGCGCCTGTTGCCAGCGGAATGACGCCGTTCGCCTGTCCGCTCACCGTACCCGTAGGCGTGCATCCGGCTATCACTTGCCCTGTTGCGCTTGTCGAAAGACATGGAGCTGAGAGAAGGTTTGTCAGCGTGATGCTCTGCGCCCAGAACGGCGGGAGAGTGTAGTTGCCGGAAAGATATCCATCGAGGCGGCTGAAGTTGTAGTTGAGAGACACGCCCCATCCAGGCGAGTTGTAGTTGGGAAGTTCGAGACCGAGATTCGGCGTGGTCTGCGCGAAAGCAATGTTGCCGATGACTGCCAGAACGAAGAGAAGTGTTTTACGCATTGCTCACCACCGCGCCAGAAATGGCCCATAGATTCCCCGAAGCATCCGCCCGGAATGTCTGTGTCGTTGTACTGTTTGCCGCCGCATAAATCGCCGCCGCGCCCTTCACCGTCGAGGGATACGCCACCGTGCGCCCTCCCGTGCCATCCTGCGTCCAGATGAACGTGATAAGCTGCCCCGCCGTCGGTCCCGTGATCGTCTGGCCTGTCACATTGCCCGTAAGGGTCATGGCGAAGGTCGAATTGGATGCCGCATTCCACGTTGGCGTTGCCGTGAAACTAAGTGCCTCGTAACCGGCATTCAGAATCAGCGCCGTCTCAAGCAGCGTTGTCAGTGTCGCAAGATTCGTGTCTTCCGGCGAATACCCGGCATTGACAAGAGCATTCGCAAGCGCCGTCACCATCGTGCTGACTTGGTACAAGACTTTGTTCAGTAGAGGCGAAGGGACTTCCTGATTCGTCTGGAACCCTCCCGACCGTTGCGCATCGGCGGAATAGGTCGCATCGGATTCCTGATTTGATGATCCGGGATTCCATTGAATAAAGTTCGTACTCATATCAGTTCACCCTGATCCAATCCGGCGACAAGCGCATTGTTCTGGTCGAGTCCAAACACAGGAAAGTTCCCGAAGCTGTACAGATAGTTCACCGCCTGCGCTTCAGGTAACACCAGATGATGCGAGATGATCTCCTGCCACAACGTGTTCGTAATTCCCGCTATCCTCACAATGACATTCATGGTCTGCTGGTCAAAAAGGACAATCTGCGTGCCGGGAAAGACATTCGGCCACCATGTGTAAATCTCGCCCCTTTGCCCTTTCCAATGAATCGCATAGATACGCGCCCGAAGCAACGTCGAATAGTCCGCATCCGACAGGACCGGGCTCACCCCACCAGACGGCTGAAACGGAAGAGTTCGGCTCAGTCCAAGAAACGTTCCGATTCTGTCAAGTTGATCGCCCCTCGCCGAGCCAATCGAAAACGCGAACGAGGCCGAATCGAGAAAGACAGCAATATCCTGCCCAAGATTCAGCACGTCGAGCAGCCATGCGTTCAGATTCGGTGCGCCTTTGTAAAGCGAGGTGAGAAGCCCCTGATAGTAGCTCGCAGGGAAGTACCGCTGCGCCTGCCCTGAATCGTAGCCGCCTACCCCGTAGCCGCCCTGATTGTAGATGGGATTGGTGCTCATTATGGGCCTGCCACCACGTTCACAACGACGTTCGCCGCCGCTGAATCTGCTACTGCGTTGAAGGCAATCACGATATCGCTTGTCCCGGTTGGGCTTGGCGTTGTGCCGGCGGCAATCGAAATCACGGAGAAGTTAGGCTGTGCGAGATTGCCCGCCTGCGCCATTGCCGTGGCGTACAACGCTGCGATGGATACCACCTGCCCGATATTCAGGGAAGTCAGGTAAGCGACAATGGCGTCCTGAATGGCCGTCTGGGTAGCAGTCGTGACCGGCTGAGAAAGAGGCGCAACATTCAGCGTCACATAGATTTGCGTCTCCGTGGCAATGTCGAACGAGATAGGCTGAACCTGCCCGCTCTGCGAGTCTGTGACGTTGACTGTCGTGGTGCCGTTCGTCAGCGCACCGAGGCCGTAGTTGTCATAGATGGCCTGCGCGATGGCCGATGCCGTTCCACCCTGCACAACCATCGTGATGGAGTGCGGCGGGTTGCCGTAAGTGTCTGTCGTGCCGTTCGGGTTGTTGTAGCCTGTCGAACGTGTCACGCCGGCCACCGCTGCCACAGCCGCCAGAGTCGCGTTGAAGGTTGTCAGGCTGGGCAGGAGCGTGCTGATAACCGCACGGGAGCGAAAGGCTGCATCCGTCTCAGGATTCGTGCCCGGAGAAGCCGCCGCCGCGTTTGTGACAGAAGTCCAGCCCGCCGTGGGAGTCCCGATACCTGTTACCGTGTTCGGTGCCGCTGCAATCGGCCCTGTGCTCTGCGCCGTGGCCGTCACTGTAACGTTTCCGCTGATGCCGATGGTGACCGAGGCGGGAAGATTCCAAATATTGCCGTTTGTGTCGAATACCGTTCCGTTCGTGATAACCGTTCCTGACGTTCCGGTAAGCGTCACAGACACCGTGGACGCCGTAGCCGCAAGCCGCTGAATGCCAAGATTCGCATACTGCGCGTCCTGTCCTACGCCGGAGCTGGAGAACAAGCCAAAGGCATTCAGGACTGCCGCGCCGAACTGCGCAACGTCCGAGAGCATCAACGCCACCGAACTAATCCACTGATAATCGGCGTCGGAAGGTGTCAGACTCGCATTGGCCGGATAGATCGAAAGGTACTTCTGAATCAGTGTTGCCTGATAGGTGGAGTAGGACGGCACAACCGGGCCGTTTGCCGTCAACTGCGGAGCGACATAAGGAGGACTGCTCACGATGCCACCCCCGTATTGGAGACGGTAAGCGTGCCGAAAGCCGTGGTGACATAGCAGGTAAATGCCAATGCCCGCGTCGCCGGGTCAAAGACGATGCTCTGCATGACCGCCGTCAGGACATAGGGAACCGACAGAATCACCTGAATCAATGCCGCGCTGATGGCAGCGAGAGATGACGGAGATGCAGAAGCCCCAAGAATGGACTGAAACCACGGCGTCCCGACCAAAGCGTTCTCCCACCACTCACCCTGAAACAGAAGCAGCGACGTGTAAATCTCCTGCTGTACGGCGTCGAGGTCCACGAGAAAGTCAGACGCCGAATTGGTATACACGGGGTCGTTATTCGGGCCAAGCGCTCGGACTGAGTAGGTAGACACTATTCAGCCTCCAGTACGACGGTCACGCTGTTTGAGGGCGGCATGGGTCCGGTATAGCCGTTCGACTGCATCCACGGAAGAGCATCGTTCAAAATCCACTGGTAGAGTGCATTCGTCGCCAGATACTGCGGATTGTTGGCTGGCGTCACCACGGATACCCCCCCTTCTGACAGGTTCAGTTTCACATTGCCGTCATCGGAACGCAATTCCAAATGGTCAGTCGGAAAGTCATTGAATCTGCGCGGCTGGCTCCACAGGCCCATGACAGCTACAGCATCGGAAAGATTGTGCCTCCGTCTCCTCAGCTGCTTCTGTACCCCTCCTGACTGCTTCCACGCGCTGATACAGGCGTCCGAGAAGATCAATAGACATTCATCCCCCGGATTGACTGGCGAGAGCACAGAGAAGCCTCCAGAGCGCAGGAACACTACCGGCACGGTCTGGAGCGGCGCGATGGAGACGGTCTGCTTTTGAGCCGTCAGCGGAGGAAGGCCGTTCGGCTGAGGGACGGGAACGCGGACGTTCTCCTGAATGGCAATCTGCACTGTCGCCAGTTGGGTGGACGGGTCAAAGGATTGGATAATTCCCGGTATGGCGACACGCAGCTTGCACCCAAACTGCCAGAGGGTATCGAGCAGCACCGAGAGTTCGTCGAACGTCCTTTCCTGAAGTGAAATCATGACGAAAGGTAATCCCCCAATCCATCCTGCCCCAACAAGGCAATCGCGCTACTCACGGAGGTAATTCCCGTCACATGTGTCAGCCATTCATTGCCGCGCGTGTCTCCTGTGTGGCGTACCCCCACAACGACGTAGGTGCCCGTCTGAGGCAGCGGACGCGGCGGAAGCGACCCGATGACCAACGGAGCCAATTCAAGCGCTGCAAGGTCAACCTGGGCCTGAGAAAGGGGAACTGTGACATCCATGCGCGGGTCCATCAGTACCGTCCAATCGGCACCCAGCAATGTCTGCTTTGGTGTCCCGATGAGAGTCAGACTCACTCCCGATGGAGCGGTCTGTGGCGTGCTCCCCGGCGAGAATGCAGGAGCATACGATGCAACCACAGGACCGATATTGTCCGTCAGCGATGCCATGCTCAATCCATTCTGACTCAGCCAGCACAACAGTCCTGACTCCTGCGCCACACCGTACATCGCATCATAGGGGTCGCCAAACACCGTGACGGGATAGGGGTCTTTCGTCAGGCTTGTGTTGTCCAGAGCGTCGATGGATTGAGGCGTATAGGGAATCGGAACGATAGCGTTCTTGGCGATAAATTCGGCCTGAGCCCGCGCCGTCTGGAGAGGTGTGCCAGTATTGTTGATGAAATTGTTTGTTCCCAGAATCCGGCCCTGGATGCACCGCAGAGTCAGAACGAAATCAACCACGTTCTCCCGCGTGAAGATGGGCTGGAAAATCTCGCCCTGCCAGATGACGCCCGAAGATCCATTCAGATATCCCGCCTCGACCGTAACCGTCGCGCCTTCGGAAATGATGAGATTGGAGAGAATCTTCCCCTGCGACGGTCCATAGGGTATAGGTCCGTCGCAGTTGTAAATCCGAATGACGGAGTTCCAGAACGTTCTGAGCGCCACTTTCTCGATGTCGAACGTAAACCGTAAGGCTTCCGGCTCCCACGCTGAATCGGAGACGACGATATTCTCCAGCGGCGCTCCGGGACTCGTCTGCGCCTGCACTGTCAGCCGATAGGACCGGCCAAAGAGAGAAGTGGGGAGCGTGCTCACAATGTGTCTCCCCAGATGAGTGTGAATGCCGTCGTCAGATTGTCCGCAGTCGGAGAAACAGAATCAGTCTGCAATGCGTTCTGCCCCGTCGCCAAGAGAAACAGCGAACCGATTTTCAGGTATCCGAACTGAGAAAGAAGATTCGCTGCTGGATATGCGCCCGTCACCAGCGGGAGCATGGAGATGAGCAGATTGTTTGCCGCATCGGAAATGGACATCAGCCATTGTCCAGCCGAGACCGACCACTGCACCGCCAGATTCACGATGAGCGGATTCCCGTCCACGGTCAGGTTAAGCTGCATGGTCTGATTCAGCGCGGAGGTGAGAGGGACTTCCTGATAGCTCATCGCGCCCCCATGTATTGCTCGAAACTAATAGTCTTCCGCGTTCTCGGATACCAAAATAGAGGGAACAATCTAGACGATCCGCGGCGCAGGGCGGATTTCAAGAGCGCAGTCTTGGTACTCTCCTCAATATCAGACGACGTGATGACGGCCAAGTTGACTCGCGGGCACGCTTCTAGATTCCTGCGATTCACGCGCTTGCTGAGTATCACCCAATAGAGCGTTCCACCGTTCGTGCGAATCCTGTCTCCCCTCTTCGGAAAGTCGCCATCTGAGCAATCCAGATAAATCTTGCGCACGCGATTGGGAGTATCGCTCAATAGAGAAGCCCTCCCGTATAGACCGATGAAAGGCTTCCTCCGGGAACATAGTTCTCTCCCGTCGCCCCGTACCCATCGAGCAAACCGCTGGGAACCGATACGCCCGAAGTGACGCCGTAATTGCCCAGAGATGTGGATTCCGGCCGGCTTGAGTTCTGCGCCAGTGGCTGCGTCGATACCGAAGCGAGAATGAGTTGCTGAAACGTGATCGTCGCCCGTAGAGCATGCCGCGTCGTCACATCATCCGGCACAGAGATGTGCGAGATGAGCATCTGCTGGTAAATGTCCAGCCTCGTGGACAGCGTGAAGGACGTTCTCGCCAGCGCCAGCGACTTGAATTTCTGATATGCATTGACGCTCTTCGACCCCGCCGTGTTCCACATCCCCGGCGAGTAGGAGTCCATCGTATCCGACATGCCGATTTCGAGCGTCACCGTCTGCGGCTGCATGTAGGCATGGTCCACGATGTTCGTACCCGTCAACACCGGATTCTGTGTCAAAGTCATTTCAAGGTCGTGCTGCAGAGTGAATACAGCATCAGGAACGTAGATGTTCCCGTTCTGGTCGATGAGATACGTCAATGCCCCTGCAGCCCACTCAGGCGGCCTCCACGGCCCCGCAGGGAAGGCAGAGGGAAGATTCCCATTGGCGAGGCTCTGAATCGATTTAGAGACAGCCAGAGCCGATGCAGGGATATTCAGGATGTTGATGCCGGAGGCGGAAGCGAGGAAGCTGCCCATTACTGATATGTACCCCCTCCGGTCTGCGCCAGCTTCTTCTGCGTCTCAAACTGCATTCCGTCCTTGATTGCCTTTGCGTGCTGCTGAGGCGTCAGATTAGGAGCGCTCTGGATGATGACCTTATCGATGTGCACCTGAGCCGCCATGACTTGCTGCGCATAGGCTTTGTTCTGCGCGGGGTCTTTGCTGCCGTAGTAGTGCTCGAGCGCCTTTTCTTCGGTGCCGTATTGCTTCATCAGCATGGCAAGATACTTCACGCCGCCGTAGATGTTGGACTCTTCCTTTGTCGGGTCCACGCCAAGCATTTGCGCCGTCTCCGGCTGAAGCTGAAACATGCCCGTAGCATGAGAGCCGGGAACGGGAGACATAAGAGGTTTACCAGATTTGTCATACTGCCTGTATCCGCTCTCAACCTGCGCTGTCGCAAGCGCGATGGAAGGGTCGAGCCCAAAGTACCTGGACACCGCCGTGATTGCATTCTTCACAGCCTTCTCTCTATCCGGGTAGAGGAAATCATGGATCGGCTTGATGATCTTCTGAATGGGCGCGATTTCTTTTTTGACGTTCTCATCCCCCTCTTCGGCGTAGAAGAACTCTTTGAGCGCCCCCAATTTGTCGCCCTTCTTCCAGTCTGTTGCGCCCTGTATCACATGACCAAGAGAACTCGGCAGCGCCGGCTGACCTCCTTTCGCCAACAGACCGCTCGCATTGATGCTGTCCATCAGACTCTTGATGCCGCCCGCTAAATCGTTCACGGCCTCCGTGATGGAATCGATGCTGAGTTTTGCGCCCTTCAGCTTCGTATCCCCAGTGAGAATGCCGATGCTCTGCACAATTGCCGTGCCTACTTCGGTTGCCGCATTCCTGACCTTGACCCAGTCGGCATACATCTCCATCAGGAAGTCGTGGACCTTCTTCGCCGCGTTCTCCATGACTTGCGGAAGATTGTCTCTCAGCCAGTCATTGAATCCGTGGAAACTCTTCGTCATCTCGCCAAACTGCGGGAAGAAGTCTTTGAACAGGTCGGAGACGAACGCAAACGAACCGTACTGCATAATCACGCCGAGCCGCTGAAACTCGAATCGGAGATTGCGGATGCCGATCATGTTCTGCTCGAATCCTTTACCCATTCCCGCAGTCATGATTTCCTGATCCTTGAACAACTGCATAGCCCGCGCGTGCAGTTCCGGGTCCCATACAATCTGGTCGAGCGATGCCCCGAGAGCCTTCATGGTGATGGACAACTCACGCCCTACCGCCTGCGTCGTGAACATCCGCAACGCAAACAGGCGATAGCTCTGGTCTGCCATCGCTACTTTGTCGATGACTCCCGCAAGCCCCGCGCCAAGGCCGATAAACACGCCCGCCGTCGCGGTACCCCAATTCAGCAGCTTGCCGCCCGTCGCCCCAATCATCGACTCGACGCTGCGGCTGGTATTGCGCAAGGCTCCCTGAAAGTTGGCGAGACTCGCGCCATCCGGAGCCCACTTCAATTGGACAAGGTACGACTCAAGCACCGATTCTGACATGCGCTTCTCCTAGTGCTTGAAGTAATTCGAGAAGGTCATCGATGACATAGGTGCCATCGTACAACTCGTGCTGCTGCCAGAATCTCTGTATGACCGGCTGCATCATGAGTCGTCTCCATTCCGGTGCCTCTATTGTTTCTCTTCCGTTCTCGCCTCTTTCAAGGCGCGTTCGAAAAAAGGGGCGAGATTGAACCCTATCGCCTGAAACATCAGGTCAAAATACGCCATCGAATCCGACGCCAGAAGTTCGTCCACAACCTTCCCCGAAGCATGACG
>JAEHJW020008495.1_pt1 | contig 10665 bp, 12 predicted proteins | sample 9271431 | NCBI WGS metagenome assembly JAEHJW02
AGCAAGCGCATTGAGGATAGTCTGATACTCAGCTTCTCCGGATGGGAAATGCGCATTAAACCAGTCATATCCACCTTTACAAGCATCCCAACATTTCAGCATTTCATTGGTGATTTTCATTCTCAATCCCTTTCTTAAGATAGTGCAGCACCTGTGCCGCCAACGTCCGCGTCTGTTCCTCAGCAATCTTGCGCAGCGCGTCGTCTACATCCGCAGGCAACTTGATTGATAAGTATCGAACCTTTTTGTCTTTCTCTTGTTTCATGGCATACCTTTCAATTTAAGAAATTCGGCAATCTGTTGTTGTGCTTCCTGATTACCTTTTGACACAATAACATGATATTTCTTACTTTGCAAGAGATAATTTATCCAGTCTTTCTGATCATCACTCAGAACGCCACCTTTGACCCGCTTCATTTCAACCCACAAAAACCATGCAGGAATGAACAAGTCAGGAACGCCAGGCGATGCGCCTTCGGCTTTCAATCTGGCGGCTGTGGTGATGCTTCTGTATCCGCCGTTTGGTATGGCGAAGATACGAACGTCCGGATAGGTTTGCTTAAACCAGCAGACAAAATCTCGCTGCTCGACATGTTCTGATGGCGTAGTGTTTTTTTTGGTCGTTATTCTCAAAATGGGATTTCCCTTTCCCACTTGTCACATTCGCCAACAGATGCAGCAAATTCTTCCGGTGGATTTATGTCAAATACTTCGCACAATCCATTCGCATCAAAATTTTCACAAGTATGGCAGCACTTGGGTGGCCATGACTTCAGCCATTCTCGTCCCTGTACTAAAAAATCAGGCTCTTTTGGTCGCATCTTCCCAACTCCTTTTCAAAACACGGTGAAATTTACCATCAATACGATACTCAATCATGACTGGATACTTTCCGCCATTCATAGCATCAACAATCAATTCTAATGCGCCATCTTCGCCAGATTGAAGTATGTCAGAGATATAAGCGCCAGCAGATTGCGCCATCGACAACAGCAACCGCATGGCTTTCTGGCCTGCATAACCGTCGTGCAGAATCGTCAAATACTCCGTTACCGGCTTATCAGACAACCCGCCATAATATGTGCAGGCCAGCATTTCTTTACCTGTTGACTTGCTAATATGCTTACGCCACGTCCATGACGATATAATCAATTCTGAACCTTCCAGACCCATAATGTCGTCGTCATGAAGTAGCATTTTTTTAGGCTCTGGCGCAGGGAAAAGCATACCGCATGACGGACACGCTCTGGCAGAAATGGCGCACAACTCGGCACAGTTATCGCAAACCTTTACCGGCATCTCGCCGTTTCCATTGCCGTTATCTGGCGCTTTATCAACCCGAATGGCAGTAATCGGGCCATGCATCTCGACCACGCCAGCAAAGTCCAGCACAAGGCAATGGTCAGTATGGCTTTTGGGTCGCATGCCGCGACCGGCCATCTGTATGTAAAGCGATGCTGACATAGTGGGGCGCAGCATGGCGATAAGGTCGGTGTCAGGGTGGTCAAATCCTGTCGATAGCACTCCCATTGATGTCAATGCCGTTATTTTCTTCGCCTTGAAATCCGCCAAAATCTGCATGCGCTCAGCTTTCGGTGTTTTTCCGGTAACGCAAGCTGCCGTTACCCCATTATCAATCAGAATATCGCGCACATGCTCGGCATGAGTAACGCCTGTGCAAAACAACAGCCATGACTTGCGATTACCTGCCAACTCTATCACTTCGCGCACAACACGCTCGTTATTGTCTTGCGTATCAATAGCCGCCTGTAATTCCGATTCGATAAACTCCCCGCCTCGCTTATGTACGCCAGTCGTGTCTAGGTGAGTTTTGGTCACTTTGCTGCGCAATGGCGCAAGGTGTCCCTTATGCAGCAATTCCTCTATCGTAACCGGCTCAATCAAACCATCAAATAACGCGGGTTTGTCGGTAATCAAGCCATGCCCTAGGCGATATGGTGTTGCGCTATATCCAATTACGCGCAAATGCGGATTGATGGCAGTCAGGTCATTGATAAGTGTCCTGTAACCGCCTTCGTCTTTATGCCCCACGAGATGGCATTCATCGATAATAATGATATCCGTATGCCCAATAAGATGCGCCTTGTCACGCACAGATTGAATGCCAGCAAATGTTATCGGCTCGTCAAGGCATCTGCGCCCGAGACTTGAGCTATAAATTCCCATAGGAGCGCCAGGCCAATGCTCGCGCATCTTTTCAGCGTCTTGGACGATTAATTCCATGACATGCGTTAGTACAAGAATCCGTGTATCCGGCCAACTTTGTAAAGCATCCTTGCATAACGCAGCGATAACATGACTTTTGCCGGATCCTGTTGGCATAACAACGCAAGGGTGGCCGGTATTATTCTCAAGCCATGAATACAACATGTCAATCGAGCGTTGCTGATAATCGCGCAACATTACCCTGCAATCCTCGCATCAAATAATTTTCTGGCGTCATCGATAAACTCGGTCGGATTGGCGCAAGCCGAGGCATTCGCAACAATTTCTTTGCTCGTATAAACGCCTTCGCGCGGCTCGCCGTTAGCAACCGGCTTTCCGTCAATCACATAAACCGCTGTCCAATCATCCAACCCGTCATCCTGTTGCCAAGGCACAAGGTCTGGATGCAGCACATGACTATCACAACCATCGCGTTGGAACTCAACCGGAATGTTATCCCCGTCATGCCGTTCGCATCGCCATGTGCTGTCAGGCTTGGCTGTGCTGTGGGCGCAAGTTCGGCAATTGACGTGTTTGGTCAGTTTTGTTTCAAAACAGAACTTGTAAGCATCACAAAATTTGCATTCAAACCAGCTTGGGTCAGTGCTTAGTGGTGGCGGCATCCGGTCAGACAATGCAATACGTTGGCCACGCTGGATATATTTCTCAGCGATTGCCTTGTTATAGCGCACTCGCTCGGTATAGATGCGGTCATCATCCTTACAAACTGCCAGATATAACTCCCTATCAATCTTTGTGCCATGCATATAAACCTGCATCTGGACGAAATGCTGAAACTTGGCTTTTTCAACTCCATTCTTGACCAAATCATCAAACGATTTCTTGCTGTGCGTCTTAAATTCAGCAATATGGCGCTTATTTGGCGCTTCCGGCACGCCAGATTCAATGATGGCATCAAGACTACCAGACACATGCGAGCCGAAGTCTACACGCTCTTGTTTACCTTCAATCGTGCCGCGCACATCCAGACCAATCGCTCGCAAGTCTGAAATGATGGTTACTTCTTCATTCTGGCCGCGCCGGAATAGCCGGAGAATCCGACCCGGAAATTTAGGCTGTACTGCCCACCGGAACGAAAGCCATAAATAACGCTCGCAGGAATGTCCTAGAATTGAACAACCCATGTGAGGTCTTGGCGGTTCTGCCTTTTTTTCGTGATATTTGTCAATCAGGTTGACGATAGAGTTTTCTTGGTCAGGTATTTGCATTGCTCGCCTCATGTAATAAATCCCGGCTCGAAAGCCGGGAATGGATTTATCAACAAATCATTTCTTTGCCCAAGGCGGCGCAGCCCTGCTCGATGCAGGTTGTTGTGACGTGCCGCCATCAGGCTTTGATGCTGGCTGATGAGGAATACCGCCAGAGATTGCCTTGTATCCCTTCACTTCATTGCTCGGCTCGTAACCTTCCTGCGGTTTCGAGATTGCCAGCTTGATTTCAAGATTCGCGCCAATCAACTGGTCGGTGTCCGTCACCCGCGCCAATCCAATCGCACGCATCAGATTACCCAAGCCTTGCCGCCCGATTTCTTCGGCTTTTGGGCTTGCGTTTTTAATATGCAATTTCGCAAAAACTGCACGACCTTGATGGCTTGGGCCGGTAATGTCATATCGGATATTGATATAACTGCCAGTTTTGTCCTTTGTTGGCAAAACTTCGGCACTAACGATATGCGCCGTGTACCAACCCGCCGGAAGTGGGTCGAAGTTTCCGCCGCCCTGTGGGAGTTTGTCTGCTTCAAATTCTTCGCCTAAATATGCCATTTTTGTTGCTCCTTGTTGAAAAAAAGATTAGATTTTACTCGTCATTGATACTGATTGAAAAAGACGGGCGACCAGGCTTGGACGTAATCGCGCCAGCTAATGGCCGCGTGATTGCCTCGTCCGCCGCCTTCCAAGCCGTCATATTGATTTCAGGCTTCCAGCGGAACAGGCTTGATAGATGGTCAAGTAAACCATACTCTGCCGCCAGGTCTTGCAGCATATCACTGTCAACCTTTCGGTCAATACGACCGACAGCCTTGATAATGAATCCGTCTGGCATGGCTGTTTCTGTACCTTCCAGATTTTCAGCAATTCCGATTAAAGACTTCATTCTGTCCTCAATCTTGCGCCGGGAATCAGCAGCTACCTTTTCGGCTTCTTTTTGCTCCAGCCACATTCTGGCAAGTTCTTTCAAATCGTCAGTCATGGCCGACCACCAATCTTTGCGATGATTTCTCCCAAGTTTGGTGCTTCCCATGCATCCAGTTTGCCGGAACGGTCTTTCGCCAGCCACAAGCCATCAGAATCACACATCAGGGCGCGTTGGGTAATGCCTTCGCCATCCTTTTCGACGCGAAGGGCAAGCACTTCATCAACAAGATAAGGAATTTGTTGCGACAACTTGTTCCCAGGCATTGACGGGCCGTAAAGAATACGGCTCATTTCATCCTGTGATTTTTCACATTTTGCAGAAAAATAAACATGTTTTCCTTGTAAATCACGAAAAGCTCGCATAATTTCTAGAACTTGAGCTTGCGTTTCTCCATAAGCTGCGCGCCCATCTTTATTTATCTGTTTTTCATGCGATAGAACTACCTCGGCAATCTCACTTATAGAGTCTATTGCTATTGACTCAAAAGATTTTGCTTCTTCACTTTCGGATATCCATGAATAAGCCTCTTTTAATGTATCGATATCATTTATTTCTATAAATGGAATATCACTATCTCTAATTGATAGCAAGCCTCCCTCTGCCGACAAAACAATCGGTGTTGGAAGTGTTGGAATTAAGCTTGTTTTACCAGACCCGGACTGACCATATACCACCATTTTCACGCCATTGGCGTGAATGTCGCTCGTTTTCTTGATACTTATTGCCATGATTTTTTATCTCCTATCCATGCTCATTCGGCCAATCCGGTCGAGCAATGGTTGAAATGTTATACGCCTTAATGTATTATGTCAACATCATTTCGATGATATTTTATGAAAGGGTGAAAAAATGATGACTTTGGTACAGATCAGGTCTTTGCTACAAGACCGACGATTGCAGATGGTGGCAGAGGCTACAGGGTTGCACGAAAACACAATTCGGCAAATCCGAAACGATGAAACAGCCAACCCGACTTATAAGGTCATGGTGGCGTTGTCTGACTATTTTGAAAAAGAATGGATGTTGAATCATGAATAATGACTATCAAGAATTTATAGAATCAAAAAAAATCAGTCCGATTATTAGCGGATTCGATGTTGATGCCGAAAAATTAAACTCTAATTTATTCGATTTCCAGCGAGCAATCGTCAAATGGGCATTAAAAAGAGGAAGGGCTGCTATCTTTGCAGATACAGGACTCGGCAAAACTTTAATGCAAACATCATGGGCAGATGAAGTTGCTAAAAAAACAAACGGAAATGTGCTTATTTTTGCTCCGTTATGCGTTGCTCAACAAACAATTCGCGAAGGTGAAAAGTTTGACATCAAAATCAGTTATACACGAGATCAGAATGGGGTGAAGCCGGGCATAAACATTACAAATTATGAAATGATGGACAAATTCGATTTGTCATTATTTTCTGGCGTTGTTCTGGATGAATCAAGCATTATAAAAAACAGAGATGGAAAAACACGAAATGCAATCATTGAAGGATGCGCCAATGTTCCATATCGTCTTTCATGTACTGCTACACCATCCCCTAATGATTTCATGGAATTAGGCAATCAAGTTGAATTTTTGGGCGTGATGGGTATGACTGAAATGTTGGCAATGTATTTTGTCAATGACGGCAGTGAAACGCAAAAATGGGTTTTGAAGGGACACGGAAAATCTAAATTTTGGGAGTGGATGGCAACATGGGCAATTTGCATCAGAAGCCCGGAAGATATAGGGTTTAATGGTGAAAGGTATAGACTTCCTCCATTGAACATGACTGGCCATGTGGTTGAAAGCGAATCAACACAAGGGCTGTTTGCAGATATTGCAATGGGTTTGCTGGAGCGAAACAAGGCAAGAAAAGAATCCATAGATGACAGGGTGATAAAATGTTCCGATCTTGTTAATGGAAATCAAGAACAATGGGTTGTATGGTGCAACAGAAACGAAGAAGCAGAAAAGTTGTGCAAATCAATTGATGGTGCCGTTGATGTTTCTGGTTCTTCTTCTTTGGAAGAAAAAGAAGATGCTATAAATAAATTTTTAAGCGGAGAAGTAAGGGTTATAGTTTCAAAGCCTAAGGTTTTAGGCGCAGGAATGAACTTTCAGAATTGTCACAATACTGCTTTTGTTGGTCTGTCTGATTCATGGGAACAATACTATCAAGCCATACGTCGATTTTATCGATTTGGTCAAGAAAAAATAGTTAATGTTCATGTAATAAGTGCAGAATCAGAAGGCGCTGTTGTTGCCAATATCAAACGTAAAGAAGATCAAAATAATGAAATGGGCGCAGAAATGGTTAAATATATGTCAAATGCAATGAAAAAAGAGATTTTTGGGTTGTCACAAGAAAAATCAGAATACACCAGGGAAGTTGTTAAAACTCAAGAATATGAAATTCATCTTGCCGATTGTGTTGACTTGGCGAGTGAAATAGAAACAGGAAGTATTGATTACACACTTTTTTCTCCGCCTTTCGAATCCTTATATGTTTTTTCGAACTCAATCCGCGACATGGGCAATTCAACAAAAGAACAATTTTATGAGCATTTCAGATTTTTGGTTGATGAAATGTTGAGGATTACCCGGCCTGGCAGATTGCTATCTTTTCATTGCATGAATTTGCCGACAAGCAAAGCAAACGATGGATATATTGGTATCAGAGACTTTCGTGGCCAGCTTATTAAATTGTTCCAAGATGCGGGATGGATTTATCATTCTGAAGTGTGCATCTGGAAAAACCCAGTAGTTGCTATGCAGCGCACAAAGGCACTTGGCTTACTGCACAAGACAATCCGCAAGGATTCAAGCATGAGCCGCCAAGGTATCGCAGATTATCTTGTTACCATGCGCAAGCCTGGCGATAACGACAAGCCGATTCAACATTATCGAGATCAAGAAGAAGCAAACCAATATGATGGTGATGAATCTAAAATTTTTCCGGTCGAGCTTTGGCAAAAATACGCTAGTCCTGTTTGGATGGATATTGACCAATCAAGAACCCTAAATTTTCGTGAAAGTAAAGACCCTGATGATATAAAGCATATTTGCCCGCTACAGCTTGATGTAATTGAACGAGCACTTAATTTATGGACAACAAAAAACGATCTTGTTTTTAGTCCTTTCATGGGCATTGGATCAGAGGGCTTTCAGGCTGTATCAATGGGGCGAAGATTTATCGGTTCTGAATTGAAAAAATCATATTTTGATTTGGCAGTAAAAAATATGAAGGATGCAAAAAGAAAGACATTAGATTTATTTTCAGAAATTGAGGAATGTGATAATGACTGACCTAACCAACATCTTCAACGGACCTTGGTCGCCACCGCCAGAAAAGCGCAAAGACCCGCCAGAGGTTCAGCTAAGAAACGCCATGCTAGATGCTGGCCTGACTCCGCCAGAACGGTTTATTTTCGATGGCAAGATTCATCGATTCAGGTCAGGAACAAAAGGCACGCCCGGACATGGCGACAAGCCGGGTTGGTATTTAGTCTTTAGCGATGGAATACCCGCCGGGCGCTTCGGATGTTGGCGAGCTGGTGTTGAGGTCACATGGCACGCAGACATGGGGCGCGAACTAACCACCACCGAATCAATGCTATACGCCAAGCGGCTGGCCGAGGCAAAAGAACTGCGCGAGGCAGAACTTGCACGCCAGCGCGAGGCCGTTTCCGAAAGCGTGGACATTATCTGGTCAAATGCTAATCTTGCCAGTCCTGACCATCCATATCTTGCCAGAAAGGGCATCAAAGGGCATGGCGCACGCGTCACAGGAGACGGGCGGCTCGTTGTGCCTATTTACGATAAGGGTGGTGATCTGACGTCTTTACAATACATCACAGGTGATGGAAAAAAATTATACCATTCCGGCGGCAAGACTGGCGGATGCTTCTGGATGATAGGCACAATGGACGAGCCAGGCACTCTCTACATTGCCGAAGGATTTGCTACTGCCGCCACTATTTATGAAGAAACAAATCGGCCATGCGCAGTCGCATACAGCGCAAGCGGTCTTGTCCCAACCACCGAAGCCCTGCGCGAGATATATGGCGAAGGTCAAGACTTGATTATCGTGGCAGATAATGATGAATCTGGAACAGGCCAGAAATACGCTGACCAGGCATCGGCAAAGTATGGAGCAAAAGTTATCATGCCACCAATCCCTAAAATGGATGCGAACGATTATAAACAATCGGGAAATAACTTATCTGAATTATTGATTCAACAGACTGGTTCTGCAATTATTGATAAGTTAAAAGTCGTCTTTGGCGATGAGCTTGGCGATGAATACGAAGCGCCGGACGAGCTTGTCGAAGGGATTATGACCATCGGTAGCGCTGTCGTTGTTTATGGCGATAGCAACTCTGGAAAGACCTTCTGGGCATTATCAGTCGCAACAGCAATTGCCAACGGGACAGACTGTTACGGGCGCAGGACAGACAAGGGGCTAGTCGTCTATCTAGCCACCGAATCGCCATCAAGCATTCGCTCGCGTATGCAGGCCATCAAGAAATACTATCAATGTACCCTTGAGAATATAGCAATGGTGCCGGTTCCCATGAATTTCTATGCCGGCGATGGTGATGCGCATGACGTGATTGAAATGGTGCGCGAGATAGAGCGTATCAAAGGAACGCCAGTCCGGCTGATAATCGGCGACACGCTCGCCCGTATGAGCGCAGGGGCGAATGAAAATTCAGGCGAGGATATGGGGCCGGTAATGGCGCGTTTTGAGCGCGTGGCAAGCGCTACAGGGGCTGCCATGATGATTATTCACCATAACGGCAAGGATGCGGCAAAAGGGGCGCGTGGCTGGTCAGGAATACGAGCTCATATCGATACCGAAATCGAGGTTAGCGAAAAGGACGATATACGTTCGGTCAACATCACCAAGCAGCGGGAATTGCCGGGTAAGGGCGAAACCATCTATTTCAAGCTGGAAATCGTCGAAATGGGTATCTCAAAATTCGGTAATCCGGCGACAACCTGTGTCGCCATTCCTGATGATGATTCGGAGTCAATAAAGCCTGATAAGAAGGTTTCAAAATACGCCGATTCCATGCGATTAATGGAGAGAGCATGGTGGGTTTCCGGAGCCGAAACGAGGAATAATTCACCGTACATTAGCCGGTCAGTTTTAAGAGATTTGATGGTTCAAGACGGGCTAACAGAAAGGACAGCCAGGAACAAAACTGACCAGTCAAGAGACGATAGCATGGTCTCAATTTTGGCGAAAGCGAGCCTGATTTATCCATACGAAAATGGGTGGATTGTTCTTGATGACGTTTTCGTATCCGCAAACTGTCTTTTGAAAAATGGAGCAAAAAATTACTAAATCTTACTTTTTGACTTGCCCCTGTTTGCCCCTAAACGGTAAAAAGGGGCAATTAGGGGCAATTAGGGGCAGAAATTCGGTTTTGATAAAAAGTTGCCCCTGTTTGCCCCTTTTTGCCCCTTTTTCAGGGTAGGGGCAAAGCGTCAAAAGCGATAAGTTCTGCCCCTAATTGCCCCTCTCCCTATATTATAGGGAGGGGCAAGGAGGGGCAATCGATTGATCGAACTTTCGGGGCAGCTAAAAAATTGTGTTGACGACCAGAAAAAAGTGTCGTAATCTATACACAAGATTTATGGCGTTCAGCTAAGGGGGGAGTGTAAAAATGTCGATGTACAAGGGTAACGTGCCGGATACCAGCGAAGGGTGGAGCTACATTTTCAGAACTGAAAATATGTACGATTCAGAATGGCTGGCATTTGTAAAATACAATGACCCAGAAGGACGATATGTGAATGTAAAAATTGTTTCGATAGAGTACGTCGAAAACAAAGCTAATTACTGGCTTCGGTATGACAAGAAATTAAAAAACATTAGCAACACAGGACGGGATGCAGTCTTGATTAAAGCGCATCGTCCAGAGTTGTACGAAACGATAAAAAACCTGTTAAAGAAAATAATAGATTGTTCTGTTTTTGAGTATAAGGAAAGCTGCTGAATCTGGTGCGGTACGAAATTATTTAATCAAGAAAGGAAAACAAAATGAGCGGAAAAATTTGCGGGTGGATTTATGTTCCGAAGGTCATTGCATGGGCAACACAATGTGGCAGGATTTTCGATGGGTTCACATCAGGAACAACGCCAAACGATTCAGGATTCATCTTCTGTCCATTCTGCGGCGGCGTGATTGTCGAAAGAGTGGATGTCGAAAAGGAGAACCAGCAATGAGTAATATCAAAACTATGGTGCGCGGCGCATACGATATTCAAAAACTCCGCATCCAGATGGG
>JAEHJW020008226.1_pt1 | contig 10641 bp, 18 predicted proteins | sample 9271431 | NCBI WGS metagenome assembly JAEHJW02
TTCGTTTTTCTCCCTTTCAATGGAGTGACGGTGGTCTGGGTAACCTCTGGCGCCGGCGGAATCGCAGCAACGGCTTTCTCAATCGCCTCGAGCTCCGGATAGCGCTCGAACCGATCGCGCCGGTTTTGCTCTGAAAGCTCATGGACTCGTGCCGGCGACCAGAATGTGGGAACTTTTCGGAATGGATCGTTCATGCAGCCCTCCATGCCTGTATTGCGCGGATGATTGCGACACACGGGTGGTCGGCCAGCACGGTCAGCGTACGGCCATGAGACGTGACGCGGTAAGCACGTCCCCGGATGATGGGGTGAGCGCACGCACTAAATTTGCCCATGACTATCCTCCTCAGGATTGGCGCTCGTTGGGTGAACATCCCTCGCATAGGCAATGGCAGATCGGAACGTTTCGGCCAGTTCTCGCCATTCGCGACCCCATTCCTCCTCATCGTTTTCTTCATAGGAGGCAACGAAGGCGTCGGCAGCAGCGAGCAATTTGGCGACCTGGCTGCGCAATGTGGCCGCCTGGCCTGCCAGGGCCAACCTGACCGCGTCGTGTTGATGCATTCTGTTCGCGCTGATCTGGCATATGCCGAGGCACTCGCCCTCAGGATAATTGCAGCCACCGGAGGTGTTGGGGCAGATTACGGTCGTTCTCACGATGCGTCTCCGGCTGCCTCGATAGGCGCTTCTTCGGCCTTATCGATTGCCGCGAGCGCGAGATCGACGATATGGCGCGGCAGATACGAATCGCTGCTGAATGGCTTCAGCGGTCCACGCACTTCGGCGACGATCGTCCGAAGCGCCTCGAGCATGTCAGGGGCGGCTCCGATCAGGCGTGCATACTCCTCAGACCCCGTGGCGGCCACCACCTCCGCAGTCTCGCCGAAATCCTGCTGCTTCACGAACCAGCACCCTTCGCACAACGCGATGGCTCGCCATTCATGCTTGACCAGGTCCATCATCGACCTCCTTTTTTCAGATGAGAGCCAGCTGCACCGGCTGGTGATCATCGGGCTGCCCTTTCGGTTTCGCCGCCGCCTTTCTGGACGCCTGCACCGAACAGCGGAGGGCAATCATCAAGGCCGGATTCTCGGTCGCGGTCTGGAACGTCCAGCCGAGCTTTTCGAGCTCCGAGCGCGCGAAGGCGGTGCGAAGTTCTTGTTCTGTTACGGGCTCATCCATCGCAATGCCCTCCAGCCGGAAAGGATGTGCGTCCTGTTCCTAAGATTGCCCTGCATTGAAGGGCGCCTGAATGCACTGGCAATCATCCTTCTCGATCGCCCCGCACATGCACGGGATATAGCGATGCGTGTAGGGAATCCGCACCTTTCGCGCCTTGATCTCGGCGCGGCTGCCGCCCGATCTTTCCAGCAGATGCAGGAGGCTTGCTATTCCGGCTTCGTCCGCTACCCGGAATCCGACGCCGCCGCGCGGGATCGCATAATTGTTCGCGGTGGTAATGACGAGAGTTCCAGGTCGAATTGCGCTAATGCCATCCCACTCGTCGACAACGCGTTCGCATTGAAAAATATCGGCCAGCCTGAATGTCGCGCGTGTCTTGCCGATACCCTGAGGACCGCTAAGTATTACGATCATGGTGTTATCCTCGTTCTCGATAATGGGCCGCTCTCAGGGAGACATCCCTGTGGCAACCGGACGGTCTGCCGCACTCAAAGAATCGTTGAAAGCTAACCATTTATGGACAGAATAAACTCATAAACGGAAAGCTGTCAACACCATTAGTGGATAGTTGCGGGAAATGTAGGTACAAACAGATTGACCTAAAGCCTACATGTATGTACAATTAGATGCATGCAAATCGAATTCGACCAAGCCAAGAACGAAAAGAACATCCGCGAACGCGGATTTTCATTTGAACGGGTGGCCGATTTTGATTTTGGGACCGCGGTCTTTGCTGTGGACACCCGGCGCGACTATGGCGAAGTCCGTTACCGCGCTCTGGGACTGCTCGATGACCGTGTTTATGCGCTGGTGTTCGTGGAGATCCCGGAGGGAATTCGCGTCATCAGCTTCCGCAAGGCGAATCAGCGCGAGGTGCGACGCTATGGGCAAGCGACCAAATCCTGAATTGATTGACGACGAAAACCCCGAATGGACGGAAGAGGATTTCAAACACGCCAAAGCTTTTTCGACTCTTCCGGAATCCTTGCAAACTACGCTGAGGGGGATGCGTGGTCCTCAGAAGGCGCCCACGAAGGAACGCATTACAATTCGATTGTCGCGTGAGGTGGTTGAGGGGTTTCGTGCAACAGGAAAGGGATGGCAAACGCGCATGGATGATGTGCTCAAGGAATGGATGCGCGATCATCGCCGGTGAGGACTTTCTCATCGCGTTGGATAATGGAGGTGCCATGAATACATGGTGACAAAACTCGCCGAAGCGGGTCAACGCCGGTTCATCCGCCATGCGCTGTTGCGGGCAGCCTTCTTGCCCGCAACAGGCCTTCCTGCGACAGCTCCGGCCTATTGAATGAGCCCGGTCTTTTGGTCGAAGTTTGAATTGCTAAAGGTGTAATTCTGCACCACATTGTTTTTGTCGAAGAGCACGACCAATGTTTTCTCTTTGCCCTTCACTTCGCTCTTGAAAGCGTTGACGAAGGGAATGAAGTCGGCAGCTGTTGCGTGAGCGGAGGTTAGATTATATTTCCAAATCGCCTTACCGCTGTCCGTGAAAGACGTCGTGAGCGGATCGCCGAACATTTGCCTCACCTGCCCCATCGTGGTTTTGCCGCGGACGATCTGAGCGGCCACGCTGGCATGCGTGGCCTGTGCGAGTTGCTGGTTGCCGACCGTCGTGCATCCGGCGACGGCGGCTGCGAGAATACCGGCGGCTGCCACTCTTTTTACCAACTTCATAACCTTCTCCCTTTCTGGTTGTTGTTTCGGTATGTGAACTGCCTTAGATCTTCCCCTATATTCGGATTGCTGCTAATTGGCCAATGAAAGGGCGGTGTCAGCAATTTTGTCGGGGTCGGTTGCCACTTCCACTAGCATGTTCTTAAGTTTCAGGAATGGCCATACCGCGCGATCAATCTCATTGTCGATGTCGCTGATGAGCGACTGGCTGTACCCCGCGCTTCCCTCGGCTGGCCGTAGAATAAGAAATGCCCCGCGCCCGTTGTCGTTGATAATGGAGCGTGTATTCCAGAGATTTAGACAGCCGCCATTTAGGTTAAATCCGCGATAGACCGGGGAGCGAAAATGGGCGGAAACGATCGTGCCATATCGCGGGCCATCTCGGAACAAATCGGGATCCCGCGCCCAGATCGGAAGGTCAAGCACGTGAGACTGATTAGACGAATCGGCCAGAGAAAGCGGTTCTTCATGGAACATCGTCTCGAAAATACCCCGCGCATACTTCCGCGCCGCTCTGAATACCAACTTTCTCAGCTTTGGCGTGTCGATTGTTTCGGCGCCAGGTCCCTCGCTCTCGTCATCATCGGATCCGACAAGGGTCACCATCGTGCGGAAGAGGCGGTCCAATATGTCATCGACGCTTTCGCCGGCCGCATACGCGCGTGGTCCGATCAGGATATGCGGGCTCGGACTTTCGGGCTTTCCGGTACGCTGAAAGTGCTCATGTGCGGCGGCCATGAGAAGACTGAAATTTTCGGTGCCAGCGGCGCCATATAGGCAACGAAATGCGCGGCCGGAATCCAGCATTCGAACCGACAGTTTGTGGCGGGAATCAATGAAGCCCACTCCGATATTCAGCAACTCGCCGGTCGCGACGTCCGGCGTCAGGCGAATAGGAAACCATTTGCCGGAAACCTTTGGGTCGGCAATCTCGGCGGCGTCGTCAAAGATTTTTTGGCGCGAGCTTTCAGTCATAGGTTAAGCCAGGCGATGGTAACGCTTGCGAAGGAGCGCCTCGATGATATCCGTGCGCCTTTCCAGGAACGAGGAAAAATCCTGATATTCCCGTGTCGGGAGAAGTAGCTCCCACCAATAGTGTAATTCGTCGCGGACGTTTTCGAAAGCACCGGCGTGATTTGCGGCCGCATCCAGAATGCAGCTAACCGTGGCATCGTCGGGCGAATTGTTCCACAAGCGCTCCGACAGACGGTTCCAATAGAGCCGGCCGCTATCCAAGGTGCCAGCAGACCAACTGGCAGTCGTGTCGCTGGCCAGCCGGCCATTGTCTATGACGGCATATTGGCGCCGCCCGAGGCGAATAAGGTTGTTGAGGTGCCGATCGGTGTGGGCGATATGCTCATCGAGGGCGGTTGCGCGCGCCACGTCTTTCCATGCGCGGACATCGTCGAGGAGCGCGGGTATCTCGGAATTTGGCATTCGGATCGCGGCGCTTTTGCCATCCAATCGCTTCGTGCAGAATGCCGGCAACGTCGCCGCGCCGCGCCTTTTTTCCTGCGCCACCCACCCGGTCGGAGACCTCAGCCGCGCAAGCGGAATATTGGCGACGAACGCGAATTCCGGCTGCGGTACCCCCATCGCGTGCGCGCACAGCCATCCCGTGATCTCATTGACGATACCGTGGCCAGTTCCGCCTTTATAGAGCTTCGCGAACGCCTCGCACGCGCCAAACTGCGGGTGGCGGAATTCGGCGATGTGGACGGATTCCAGATGGCCGTCGTCAGCAGGCGCCCATTCGATGAAATTCAGATATCCTTGCTCACGGACCTTTGCGATCAGACGTGGCGTCGTGGCCTTCTTCGTTGATTGCGTTTCTAAGACGGGCGTAGTCATCCGAACTCTGTTCTTTTTGTTGGCGGTCGTTAAGGGCGACGTCGAGGATGCTCTCGATTGCGTGCAGAAGCGCGGGCGAACTACTGCCGGCGGTTTCCGCATGACGGAGGCGCTCGATCAGAGAACGCGCATAGGGACTGACATTTTCTTCCTCTATTCGAGACGACTTGGCTTGGGCGGTCACGTCCTCCAAGAGTCGCGTCGGGTTCACCCCGAAAGCATCGGCGAGTGCCTCTATGGTGATGACTCGAGCCGATGTTTCAGCATTTCGAATGCGTTGGATCGTGCCGAGCCCAAGCCGTGCCCGGGACGCGAGCTTTGGATTCGAATTCAAGTCGCGACTCGATTTCATTAGCTCGTTCACGTTCTTCGCAAGAATGCGATCAAGTTTGCCCATACTGCTAGTATCCATTAATGGGCTGTCCATTTGTGGGTTGACACCTATCCGCTAAGTGGTATACATTGGGCTATCCATAAATGGAAAGCCGGGAATGACAATCCTTAACCAGTTGATATCTGACCTTCACGCCACGAAGGGGCGATGGCCCGACGTCGCGCTCGAATCTGGGGTTCCCGTATCCACGGTGCGCAAAATCGCCCAGGGCGTCTCTGCGGATCCCGGCGTCGGCACCGTGCAGAAACTGCTGGCTTACTTCCAGAAGCACCCAGTCGATCGCCGTTCTGGCCAAGACCGTCGCGAGAGCGAGAGGAGGGAAGGGCATGCGGACTAATGCTTCATCACAGTCGGCACTTCGAGCACGCTGGCAATCAGAGATTGAAGAGCTGGATCGTTTGAATAGGCGCGCGGCTGCTCGCCGTTTCGTAAGCGATGCTCTGGGCGAAATGCCGCGATGGGACGGCATCCCGCGTATCGACTCATGGCTCAATGAGCGTGGCCTGCGGCCGTCCCCGAATTCCGCACCATGCTTATTGCAAGACGAATCATTTCTGAGCGAACTTCGTTCGGCACTTGATGGGAAAATAGCCCTTCCATGCGTTCCAGATTCTGAGCCAATATTTCCGCGTTCATCTGTCTGGCAGCGGCTGTTGCAACCATGGCGATCGTCTGTTCGGCGGCTTGCAGCAAGACTCCTTGCTTGTGCTGGAGTTCGGCGAGGACCTGCTGGAAAAAGTGGCAGCCCTTCAATTGTTTTTCGAATTCGTCCATTGCATTTCCTTTTTTTGAGAGATTCTTCGGATCGCGCCGATCCGGCCAAGACCGGCGAGAGGGCGGCAGAAGGGGAGGCGGGAATGCCTAGGAGCGGCACTCGTGGATGGCTCGATCCCGAAAATGAGGCCCGTGCAGCCGGAGAGGCGATCGCCGCCGGGCTTACGCCGTTACATGCGTCAGCCATTTCTCGAAATCGTCGAGTCCGGCGAAGTACGCCTCTGGCATCAATCGCGATAACGCACTGTTTCGCAGCATTTCGATGGATTCGAGGCCATTTTCGAGCAGGTCTTCTTTTGTCGAGGTCAGGCTCGCGAGGCGAAGCACCAAATTCTCGGTTGCCATCAATTGCCCCCACAGGTACCCGGGATCGCGGAAGTTCTCTTCGGAGGTTGGAATGACGTTCATGGAGGCTCCTTTCGGTGAATAGGGTTTTGGTTTGGCGATCAAATCTTATCACGGCCGTGAGCCTCCGCCTTTTTCGATAGCGCCACTGTAGTCGGTAGAAGACAACCAAAAAACGGCGAAATAAGAAGGGAGCCACCGAATGGATGTGCAAGACGCCGCCTATAACACGGTCCACGACTACCCGGGCGGATGCAGGAGCTTGGCTCCGCGACTCGGCATGTCGCCGAACGTGCTGCAGAACAAGGTCAACCCGTCCCAGGAGTACCACAAGCTTACGCTGGCCGAGGCGCTGAAAATCCAGGCGGTCACCGGCGACATCAGAATCCTAAGAGCAATGGCTGAGGACCTCGGCTTTGTCTGCGTGCCGATCCCGTCTTTCGATGGCGTCGCGGATATGGAGCTGCTCGATGCCTATACCGCCATGGTCGAAGACGAGGGCCAGTTCGCATCTGATTTTCGTTCTGCGATGCGCGAGCGCTCGATCTCTCGCAAGGAATTCGAGAGGCTAAGGGCCGACATTCACCAGCAGCAGACACACGAGGTGGAATTGCTCGCCAGGATCGAAAGCCTGGTGGACGACGCGACCGGTAGATAATCCAAACAACAAGAAGAAGAAAGACAAACCATGAAGATCAACTCACCTGCCTGCAGCTTTCGCCCGGCCATCCAAAACCGGGCCACACGGCAGGTTTTGCCCGACGCGCTTTCTCCCCTTTGGCGCGATCGGGCTTTTTTATTGTCCGGCGCGGCAAGCGGCGCAACGCGCCGAAATTTTAGGATAGCAGCCGCCGCGTTTTCCTCAACCCAGGAAGGAGCAACGCGGTGAACGATCTCCAGCTAGAGGTTCTCCAGGTCCTCGCCAAAACCGAGCAGCCTCTCACCCTCAAGGATCTCTATCCGAAGTGCCAGCTGGCGGAAGACGCCGGCGACCTCGCGAATGCAACGGCGTGGCTCGCCAGGAACAGCCTGGTCGACCGGGAGAAGCGAAAAGGGATCGGGCCGGGCGGCTTCGTCATGGCCTATTCGATCAACGACGCTGGGGAAGAGGCCTGCAAACAAGGCATCCGGCCTCTCGAGTCGCCGGAACAACCGGAGCCCGCGATTCCCCTGGCGCCACAACCGCCCGCGGCCGAGGTCGCCGCGAAATCTCCACCTCGCGCGGTAACGGAACCGCGTTCGCCGCGCCGCTCGCCCTCGGCCGCACCCCCCGATATGGGCCCGTCGTTCGCCGTCGATCATGGTGGCCAGCTGTCGATCCGGCGCGACGGAGCGACCCTGCATCTGTCTTCGGCCGAGGCGCTTGAACTATTTCGATTCATGCACGCGGTCGAAACGGTCTTCGAAGAAAAGCAAGAGAAAAAGGAGCAATGATGTCGACAGTGTCAACCCCCCTTCGCGAAGCACCACGCACGGCCGACGCGATCGCAGGCGTCGCGCCCCTCAAGGAATGGAACCTCTGGACTACGCTGAGGGAAATCGAATTCGTGGACGGCCTCGGCGGGCACGCTCCCGCCGTCACCACTGACCGGATCCGTCTGCTCGAGCTCTACCGGGAGTCGATCCCGAGCCGAAGGAAGTGGGATGGCATTGACCACGAGGAGGTCACGCGGCACGTCGATGCGCGCCTCGCCGAGCTCAGGGGGAAACAGCCACGCCGGCGCGCTAAATGACGAAGATCGACACCGACGCGCTCATCGCGCGGACCGACATCGTTGAGCTGATCGGCCGCTATGTGAAGCTCCGGAAGGACGGCGCGGAATACACCGCGTGCTGCCCGTTTCATTCCGAAAAGACGCCGTCCTTCAAGGTCAACCCGGCGAAGCGGTTCTATCACTGTTTCGGATGCGGCGAGCACGGCAACGCGATCGACTTCCTGGTCAAGCACCAGGGCCTTTCCTTCAAAGAGGCATGCGTTTCCCTCGGCGCGGAAGTGCCTGAGACGCCCGCGTCAGCGGATGCTGAGCAACGCGAAGAGGTGCGTGGCGGCGAGAAGAAGCGATCGCCATGGCGCGTTCTCTCTCCGGTGCCGGCGGACGCTCCGGAGCCGCCACGGGCGCATGTGGTGCGCGGGCGCCCCCAGGCGGCCTGGTCCTATCGGAACGGCAACGGCGAGCTCCTCGGAGTGGTCTACCGGTTCGTTAAATCGGACGGCGGAAAAGAGGTGCTGCCGTGCGTCTACGCCGAAGATCCGGAATCCGCCGAGCGCAAATGGCGCTGGCTCGCGTTCCCGGAACCCCGGCCGCTATACGGCCTCGAGCGTCTCAGCGATGCGGGCCTCAAGCGGCCCGTTCTCGTGGTCGAGGGCGAGAAGTGCGCCGACGCCGCCCACCAGGCACTCGCGCGATGGTTCGACGTGGTGAGCTGGCCAGGCGGCGGAAAGGCGGTAAAGAAGGCTGACTGGGCGCGTCTCGCCAGCCGGAAGATCGTCATCTGGCCCGACTGTGACGACAAGAAGGACCGCGCCGGGGCGCCGATCGCGGAATTCGAGCAGCCGGGCTGGAAGGCCGCGAACGCCATCGCTGAAATCCTCGCGGCGCTCGGATGCGACGTGCGCCTGGTCGAAATCCCGAAGCCTGGCGAGAAGCCGGACGGCTGGGACGTGGCCGATGCGGTGGCCGAAGGGCTGACGGCCGACGCTTTGCGCGATTGGGTTGTCTCGCGCCTGCGCAAGCCCGCGGGCGAGGACGCCGCTACCCCTCGCGCGGCTGGCGCTGGGCCGGATGGAGAGTGGCGCCGGGATCTGATCCGGAAGCCAAACGGCGCGCTCGAGAGCTGTCGCGAAAACGTCTACATCTATGCCAAACATCATCCATCCCTGGCGGACCTGATTGCTCTCGACGAGTTCAGCAACGCGATCGTGCGCACTGGGCCGGTTCCTTGGGATCCGACACCGGGCGAATGGTCCGACGTTGACGATCTTCGCATGGGCCTCTGGCTCGCCCAAAACGCCGACATGCTCCTGCGCGCGGCGGACGCGGTACGCGGCGGCATCGTCATGGCGGCGCACGACCGGCGCGTGCACCCGGTGCGAGACGCTCTCGAGGCGCTGAAATGGGATGGCGTCTGCCGTGCCGCTTGCTGGGTCGAAAAGGGACTCGGCGTCCCCAGCTCGGAGTATGCACGCCGTGCGGGAACGATGTGGATCATCATGATGGTGGCGCGCATCTATCGGCCTGGCTGCAAGGCGGACACCGTCCTGGTGTTGGAGGGCCCCCAGGGGGCAAAAAAATCGAGCGCGCTGAAGGTCCTGACCGGCGAAGCCTATTTTGGCGACACCCCTTTCGTTATGGGTGACAAGGATTCGTTCATGGCACTCCGGGGGCGCTGGTTGTATGAGATCGCCGAGCTCGACTCTCTGAACCGGGCGGAGGTCACTCGCGCAAAGGCGTTTCTGTCATCGGCGGTCGATTCCTACCGCGCGCCCTATTCCCGCAGCTACGAGGATCACCCGAGACAGTGCGTCTTCGCCGCCACCACCAACCAGTACGAATATCTGCGCGATCTCACGGGCAATCGCCGGTTCTGGCCCGTTCTTGTGGGGAAGATAGACCTCGAATGGTTGGCCGCCCAGCGCGAGCAGCTGTTCGCGGAGGCGGTTCATCTGTTCAAGTCCGGCGAGCCGTGGTGGCCGGAGGAAGAGGAGTTCAACCGTCTTTTCAAGCCGGAGATCGACCATCGCATGCTCGACGATCCGTGGATCTCCGCGATACAGGCGTGGCTGGCTGAGCCGGAGGTGGCCCTGGATGTACGACCCGACGGCAACGGCGTCTCGGTCCTGGACATCCTGTCCAAGGCCATAAAGATGGAAGTGTCCAAAATCGGCGCGGGGCAACAGGAAGCCAAGCGGGTGGGAACGATAATGGCGATGCTGGGTTTCCGGCGCGTGAAGAGAGGCAGCAAGGACCGAAGGCAATGGGTCTACATCCATCCGGACGATCCGGCGCCAGGCGACGAGGAGCCGCTTCCGGTATGAGCGTTGGTGTAATGGGAGAGATCATGGCTTCCGACGGAATCGGGAGAGATTTGAAACATCGGATAAGGGCGAGAGCGCACATTCTCGCCCAGGAGAGGTACGAAGAGCTTGTGGCCGCGATGCTGCGCGATGATCGTGTCACAAGCGGGATTGTCCGTCCGGAGGACTGGTCGGACGCTGTCGGATCGAATGACGAGTTTATCTCGTCGATGACGGAGAGCTGGAAGGCGTGAAGAGCAATTGGGCGAAAGCCAGCCGCGCAGGCCTGCGTCCGCGTGTCTTACTGCCAGGGATGGGGAACTTTGGGACCGGGTGTCCCAATGGCCCGAAAAGGTCGGGACACCGGAAAAGCGCTGCCGATGCTG
>JAEHJW020008580.1_pt1 | contig 10631 bp, 12 predicted proteins | sample 9271431 | NCBI WGS metagenome assembly JAEHJW02
CCAAGAAGTAATTGATACTGTCGAGCGCCCGCGCTAGCGTGGGCGCCTCTGGGCCGCTAGCTCATCCGGTAGAGCAGGGGACTTTTAATCCCAAGGTGCAGGGTTCGAGACCCTGGCGGCCCACCAGCTCACAGGATGTTTTCCTTCTCTCGGGCATGAGGTCTGCCCACATTCTGCCCACATTACGCTAAGATCTAGGCATGAGAGGATACATTCGCAAGCGTGACAAGGATGTCTGGCAGCTTGTTATCGATCTCCCAAAGGACCCGATCTCGGGTAAGCGTCGGCAGAAGTACGTAACCGTTCACGGATCCAAACGCAAGGCTGACTTCGAACTCCAAAAGCTATTGGTGGGGGCAAGGGACGTGCAAGCTCGATCTTCGACCCAATCTATGGCAGGGGCAATGAGCGAGTGGTTTGAGGGAGTGTCGGGAGGGCTATCACCGACTACCGTGCAAGGTTACGAGGGACGCATACGGCGCCAGATCCTTCCTGCGCTTGGAGCGCTAGCGCTCAACGAAGTGTCCGCCTCCCACTTGGATCGGCTGTATCGGGACCTTGTCGCCCAGGGAAGCTCTGCTTCCTCCATTCGCCAAACACATGCCATCATTCGACGGTTCTTTAATCAGGGTATGAAGTGGGGGTGGGTTGAATCGAACCCTGCGCTGTTGGCCTCTCCTCCGAAGGTGACCCCAGCACGGGTCGTTGCACCAACGGTTGAACAGCTCATCAAGATTCTCGAGGAGGCAAAGGCGGTGCACCCCCAGTGGGGTGCCTTCTTTATGCTTGCAGCCCTGACCGGCATGCGACGAGGAGAACTCTGTGCTCTCCATTGGGATGACTGTGGAGAGACTGGGGTCATGGTGACAAAGTCAGTGATCTATACCCCAGTCGGTGGAACCAGAGAGGCACCCACCAAGACTCACCAGGCAAGGTTCGTCGCCATGGATGCCATTGGCCAAGCCATCATCGAGGGGCAGAAGGAGGAGCTTCGACGAGCGGCGCAGAGTGTGGGCCTGGGTCTTGTACCAAACCCATACCTGTTCTACTCAGAACCTGATGGATCATTGCCAGTTCATCCAGATAGCCCCTCAAAGCTGTTTCGGCGTCTCGGAGACAAGTTCGGGTGGAGGGAGTTGCATCTGCACAGTTTGCGCCACTTTACAGCCACCCAATTGGTTGCGGCTGGCGTGGATATCCGCACAGTGGCCGGGAGGCTTGGCCATGCAGACGCCTCAGTCACACTAAAGGTGTACTCGCATGTGCTTGAAGCCAAGAACCAAGAGGCGGCATCCATTATGGGAACTTTATTGAGGCCACCGATCCAGATTGAGGGTGAGAGAGTCGAATAGGTAGTAGCACTGTCGTGCTGGGATTGAGTGTTCTCCTTGGACTCGAGCGATTAAGTGAGGCGCGAACAAAGTTGGCGGTCTAGACACGGCGGTTTCCTACTTGGGGGTTGTTTGGTGCGGGGAGTTGGCGTGGAACTGAGAATGCAGAGTGCTCCAAGACCCCTGTTGCGTTCTCATCGCTGCGATCGTCGAGGCGTGTTCGCGAGAATCCCGGCAAAACCGTGCCAGGCAGCTCTAAGAGCGACACGGTCAGCAGGCAACACTGTTTTGGGTGATCGTCGCTTCGAGGAGCCATCGTTGCGACGGTTCTCCCAGTTGAAGCAGCAGTTCAATCGGGACATTAGAACGGGAAGAGTTCGCAACGAGAGGACCGGCTGCACCACTCATCAGGAACGAAGAGATACGCCAACGCCTTGGCGGACCAGTCTCAATGGTGCTGATCGGTCATAAGCGGTTGTGCTGAGTGCTTGTGCACGCGATCTCAATCATGTCGAGTGCCCCGGCATCGGTCAGCACAAACGTTGATCTCTTGATCCTTGGAGAGTCGGGTACGCGTCGACTGGCGGGTGGTGCCATTAAGCAGCATCGTCTGGCTGACCCCGGTTGTGCTCCACTTTTTGCCCCATTTGCCCATGGGTAGTATGAGCATGCATCGGTCAGGAAAGGAGCGATGAAATGGCGAGGATCAAGGGGTTACTGAAGAATCTGGATTGGCAACTCAGGTGGTTGGGCGAGCTCGCACCGAGCGAGTTTTGCCAGGCGGTAGCGCCGCTGCTCGGAGCTAAGAGGCAGAGGTGGAACGTAGCTGATGCGGTGCTCTTTGTACTCCTTGATTACCTTGACCATGACGAAGTCGAGAGCTTCACCAAAGGGGTACGACAGATCGTTGAGTCCATGCAGGGTGCGTGCGAGCAAAGCATCGTGAACCAGATCCTCGGTTCTCTCGATGACGAGCTCCGAGCAGATGATGAGGAACCCTTCCCTACACGCGAGACGCGTCTTGGCGATGACAACTCGTACCGACAGAGAAGTTCTGCTCGACATGCCCGTCACCGTTTCTTTCGCGAGTGGGCCCCAGGTATCACCGAGTTCCCGGATGGGACACCCATGAGCGCTGGGGATCTTGCCAGGGCACGGTATGTCTATGACTATGGGTACCTCGAGGACAAGAGCGATGACTTTGACGACGAGGATTTCTATCGTTCCTGTGACAGCGATGGTCATCTCGAGTGGGAGGGCTGCGGGGAGGATTTCGACTGGGAACGCCTAGAAGCCATGGCGACACTGGAGCCAAGGGTGATCCCGGATGAGACGGAACGCCAAGCGCTCATTGCCCGACTCGCTCCCTTTGGTGGTCCCGATCGCAGGTACCAGCTTGAGCTCTTTGGCCCAAAGGAGCTCTGCGCGATCTCAGACTCGGGTGCGAACTATCGAGACCAGCACGCGACACAGCGCTATGCCAAGATGGTCGAGTATCTCGGCTCCACCGGACCCTATCGTGACTTTGGCTTTCGCTCGAGCCAAGTACATCGCCTTATCGACCTTGCAGCTGAGCTCCCCAACTTCGAGGGGGTAATCGCCCACCTCGCCGAGGCGATCAATCTCTCGGTGAGTTGGGGAACCCCTCTGCGTCTCACTCCGATCCTGTTGGTGGGAGAACCTGGGATTGGCAAGTCCTATCTGGTTGGGCGCTTAGGCGAGATCCTCGGGGTGCAACATCACCAGCTCGAGGCTGACAATCTGCATCACTCGAGTGCCTTGGCCGGTGCTGAACCCATCTGGTCAGCGGCTGCTCCTGGGCTCGTCTTTGAGGCCCTGACCTCGGGGAGACACGTGAGCCCGATCATCTCACTCGATGAGATCGACAAGGCGAGTTACGAGTCTGGCCATGGGGATCCACTTGCTCCACTGCATAGTCTCTTAGAGCCAGAGACGGCACGTCACTTTCGGGACTCCTACCTACCGCTTGGGATCGACGCGAGTCATGTCATCTGGATTGCAACGGCCAATAGTCTCGATCGACTCAGTAGGTCCTTGCTCAGTCGCTTTCTCGTCTTTTCGATCAAAGCTCCGACCCCAGACCAGTCACGATTCATCACTGACTCAATCGTTGGTGACCTCTTGGCCCACTATCCGGGAGTCAGTTGCGATGAGGGGGTGATCGATCAACTCACTTCGTTTACCCCAAGAGAACAACGCCGCCTCTTCGAGGCCATGATCGCAAGGGTTACGTTCTATGAGGCTGACCGTATCGTCATCGATGACTTCAATGATGTGTGTGAGCGTCTCAGCCTCAGACATTCGGTACGCGGTGGGCTTGGGTTTGGCGGTTAGGGATTCGGGTAGATTCCGTTGGTCTCGATGTGCTCCGTTGGTCTCGATGAACCCGTACAGAGGCACTGGGGAGAGGGAGGCCGAGATGGGTTGTGGGAGGTTCTCTAGCAGGGTGACGCCTGGATCCAGAGTTGTGGACGGGGTCTGTTGTACGAGGGAGTTGGCGAGCATCACTCGATGAGGATCGGAGGCATGTGCCAGAAGGAAGTGATGCAATGATGTTCTCAACCATCACGGTGGAGGGTAACCGACGAGCGAGTCCAGGTCGTTGCCAAGAGTCTCATAGGGCGAGAGTCCGTCGGCACTCCGAACGGGCACCTTCCAATCCACCAGCAACATAGACCTTGCCTGAGGTTCCCCAGATAAAGTAGACACCAACTTAGCTCGCTAGAGCCTGTGTTGCTAATGCTAGTTCGAAGGCAACGGGCGAGATGTTCCCGACCTTGGAGTAGCGGCGAGTGTTTGAACCGCCCCGGGTTTTACAGAGACTCGGTTAGTTGTCAATCAGGTAGTTTCCTGACTGTCTTCGAGCATAGTAGTGAGCTTCGTATTCGACTGGCGACATCATTGGCAATCGAGGAGTGCAGCCGTTTCGTTGTTGAACCAATCCACCCACTTGCAGGTCTCCCATTCTACGGCAATCTCATCGTCGAGGAGACCAATCGCATGGATTAACTCCGTCTTGTACAAGCCATTCAGACTCTCGGCTAGAGCATTGTCATAGCTTTAACCGGCTAATCCTGACCCAGATGAGTGCGCAGCCCCAGAACCGTGGGGTTTGTTCCCAACAGATTGGTTGAGGTGACGGATCTGTTCTTCGTGGTGTCGGACCTTAGTAGCCACCGCATCGATCAAGCCTCGAAGCTCCTCGACCTGGGCACTTAGTTCGATGAATGTATGAGAACGCTTTGAAATCGTTCGGTAGCCCTCTACCATTTGGCGTAGCTCGGGGTTTCTATAGAGGCTGTTCCTTGTGACCTTAGCACGACGGGCGACCTCAGCGAAGGTGACCACCTGCTCGAGCGCGACTAGTCCTGCGCAGGCCTGGTCGACCTTGGTGAGGGTCTCCTCGGAGATCATTGGCTACTCGCCTGGGCGATGAGTGCATCGAGTCTGTGGACCAGGCGCTGATGGCGATCCGCCTCGGTTGACCAGCCTCGGCTCATCGCATCGGATGCAAGAGTCTCTGTGTCATGACGTTGGGTGACGAGCACGGCTAGGTTCGTCTCATCAACACGGAAGTTGGTACAGTGTTCACAGATGTTAGCGTAGATGCAGGCCTCCTGGGCCAGAGCACGAAGGCAGTGGCCCCCAGAGAGTCGCGACTTAATCAAGGGAAGCCCCTGCCAGGGTTGGTCCCCGGTGACTGGGATGCTCGGGTGCATCTTGGGCGCCGCGGGAGGAATGGCGGCCTTGAGCTCGTTCAGAGCTCGTTCGTACTCAGAACGGATCGTCGTATCAAAGAGGCGTCCATAGCGAAGGCTCATCTCAGCCGACGAGTGTCCAAGGAGGGCCATCAGAACCTGGAGAGATACTCCCGCATTGACCATTGAGGTCGCAAAGGTGTGACGGAGCTGGTGAGGAGTGACCAGATCGATTTGAGCACGCTCACAAGCTCGGCGTAGTTCATCTCTCACCGCGCTGGGCGAGAGTCGGATTCCATGATGAGTGAAGAGAAACTGACACGGCCTGCCGGTTCGCGGATGTGCTAGGGGTCGCCCATTGGATCTCAAACCGACGATCTCGTCGATGAGAGCCACGGTTTCCTCCTCAAGGGGAACCATGCGTTCGGTGTCGAGCTTGCCAAGTGGCACCTTCAGCCAGGAGCCATTCATGGGAACCTCATGGACGCAGTCGAGTTCGAGATCGAGGAGCTCTCCAATCCTTAGTCCGGTCGCACGCAACACCCTGAGTGCCAACGCAGCCAAGGGGTACTCCGTCTCGGTGAGTGCGACTCGTAAGCGACGGTCCTCATCGAGGGGAATGTATCTCGGTAGAGGGGTCGGCAGTCGAGGAACGTCTGAGCTAAAGATCAGCCTGCGAGTCGGGACATCGGCCCAGTCCCACTCGGTGATGTCACGAAAGAATGACCCAAGGGTGACGATGAGCTGGACCTGGTAACTCAGGGTAAAGGGCAGATCATTCTTTGGATTGCGCACTCTTGCGACGTAATTCAGGTAGGGCTCAACATGGGCTTGTCGTTTCAGTTCGGCAAAAGAACCAAGTGCCGCGTCATGTTCGGCCATGAATCGACCAAAGTGGGCCAACCGAGTAGCGATTGAACTCACCGTCTTTGGTTTGCAGGTTCCACTCTTGCGTTCCAGATAGGCAACGAACCCATCACGTAACGCAGGGTGTACCTCGGCCATGCGGCACGAGAAGGGTTCGGGAGTGATTTGAGAGACCGGTGCCACAGCGAAGACCCCAAGATGAAAGAGAACCTGTTCAACGACAAGAAGTGCGCCGTGATAGTGGCGAAACCCCTTGTTTGACACCTCCTTGCGCTGATGTAGGGCTGCCTTGAACTCAGCAAGGTCAGAGACTACGAGCTCATCGAGTGGTCGACCTGTCTGGACGAGTAGACGCACGAGGGCTTGGGACCCAGCACGGATGCTCACCTCGTCGCTGTAGCCGAGGTTGTGCGCCTCAAGGAAGAAGCGTTCCATGTCTGTTGCCAATGGGGATTGAGGAATCATGGCCCAGAGGCCAACCAGTTTGCGCTCAACCAGATAGTCATATCCCGGACGCAGATACCCAAAGAGCATGAGGAAGAGCATGAAGGGGCCAGCGAGGGGTGAAAAGGTCAACCTCTCGGCTAGATCAAGGCCCATGAATGCGGTAGCAGATTCGTAGCGCTCGAGAAACCGGCGGGCATTGGCCATCTCAAAGGAAGCATCGTTGACACTGCCCACGACGGCCCCATACTGGGCGAGGATATTGCCTGGTAAGGCATCTGATTCAATCGATCGAACGTGCTCTAGCCGCATCGAAGGCCTCCTTTACATGGGCCGGTGAAAGATGAATGTAACGCTGGGTGGTATCGATATGGGTGTGTCCAAGGAGAGCCTGGATAACGGCGAGATCGACCCCGGCGGCGGCCATCGCGGTACCAAAGCTGTGTCGGAGAGAGTGAGGGTTCCCTCCAGTCACTCCGCTAGTGAGCCGGTGATAGCGAAACACGGTGCGAAGTCCAGGTGCCGAGAGTCCCTGACCACGGTTCTTGCCTTTGGCCACCAGAAACAGATGCTCATCGTCTGACTCTGGGCGCTCAACGAGCAAGTAGGTCTGGATGAGTTGGCTCACCTCAATGTCGATCGGCACCCTGCGCTCCTTGGCCCCCTTCCCAAGAACGCGCACCCAGCGAGCTCCGATGTCGACATCACGAACCGAGAGACCAAGTACTTCAGCTGAGCGTAGGCCGGAGTAGACCATCAATCCCGCCATCGCGAGGTCTCTGACGCTTCGAAAGTCGCCAAGAAGATCTGAGATCTCTCTGGGAGCAAGTGTGTGGGGGAGCAATCTTGGTTCCCGTACTCTGAGCTCTGAGCGAAAGACTTGACCGCGGGTAAGGTGAGAGAGGGTCCCGTTGCGTTCGCCCCTGACACGCCTCCGCCTGCTCGTTCCCCTAGGAATTGGATTGTGGATCTCAGGGTCTCTCATTGACAGGAAACGAAAGAGCGAGGAGATCGCTCCTAGACGATGGTTGAGCGTCGCAGGTGCATAACCATCAAGGGCAGTGCCATCCATGCGCACAACATTGGGACACGAGCGACCCGGCACGGTTGCCAGACGGCAGGCATGAAGGTAATCAAGGATCGTGTTGGTACTGACCTCTGCCAAGGCGATCTCCTCGGTCAACAACCAGCGACCGAAGGCAACCAGAGAGTGCCCGTAGGAACGAATCGTCATAGCTGAGTAGTTCCGATCCTCCAGATAGGAGAGGTACTCGTTCATGACTCCAAAGCTCTCTGATGACGATCCGGCAATTTTCCAGGTGTCACCGATCTTGGCCACGAAGAGCTGACGTTCATCCATGGGTGCAACTGTACCACACATGTACCAACCAATATGGGAAATCCTGGAGAATCCTCAAGAGGTCGGACCACCTCTCACCAGGGAGTCTGGTGACATTAGCCGGTTAAGGGGCAGTCACCCGTAGTTCCGACCGACGGTCGGATGCCAGCAGCCAGTAGAGTTGTGCGAGTAGGCCACGGAGAGATACTGGACACCACGATCACTGTGATGAATGAGGTCCTCGCCTATCTCCTCGCCGCCATGGCCATCGCTAGCGCATCGGTAGCCAGGTCACTCTTCTAGGGAGCTGGCCACCTTCTGCCCGACGATCATCGCACGAGTTGACGTCGATGACGAAGGCCACATACGCCCACCGGAGCTCTCGTCTTACCAGAGGTGATATCGGCGCACCCAATGAGTCAAGGGGAGTTCATTTGGTTCCCACGACACGAAGTGTCGCGCAGATCTGGTCCTTCTCGCTTCTTAAGGGACTCATCAGCGACGGTGGTGATCACAATGCCCTTACCCTTAAGTGGCGCCCTTAATGGCGAGTTCTCGCATGAGTCTCTCCACTCGGTGCAGCGAGCCACTTGGTGACCAGCCCGCATTCAGCGCAACCTGAGAGCTTCTTTCTCCATAGACGCTGTAATTGGCCTCATAGGTCTCAGGTGATGAGCACCTCTCAGCTCTTCATCCCTCCGCGCCCTTTTGAGAGGGTTCTCGTCGCTTGTAGTCATAGTACGTAGAGGAGGCGAAGTGCAACACTGCACAGATCGGCTGGACCCCCCACTTATCCTTGTTCGCATCGATGATGCGCCACTACTTGTTGCGTTTGGTGCCTGGTTGACTTATCCAGCTTTGCACGCGTGAGAAAATCGATGCCGCGCGCAGAATCTCGTTCGCCCGCTTGAGCTCAGCGTTTTCGCGTTCGAGTTGGCGCAACCGCTCCTTGGCTTCGCTCGTCATCCCATCGCGCTCACCCGTATCGATCTCGGTCTGGCGTACCCAGTGACGCAGGGTCTCTGGGGTCATACCGAGCTTGCTAGCTACCGATTGAATCGCTGCCCACGTAAGAGGGGTATTCCCCTCGATGGTCTACAACCATACGAATAGCCCTATCCCTTACCTCTGGTGAGTAACGCTTCACCTGTGCCATAGTAACTCCATCCTCTCAAGAGTAGGAGTCTCCAGTAAACCCGGGGTTATTCAGTTGTTGTAAAACTCCATGTAACGGGCGACTCCTCGACGGAGGTCCTCAAGGTCAGAAAAGACATGACGGCAGAAGTACTCGTGCTTGAAGATCGACCAGAACGACTCAGTGCTCGCGTGGTCATAGCAAGATCCGGTCTTTCCCATAGATCGCCTAATATCGTGAGCAAGACAGAACTCAGCGACTCTGCGATCGGAGAATTGGCTGCCGCGGTCCGTATGCCATTTAACGCCTCTAGCTGCATCTTTGCGGAGGCGAAGGGCCTTTCTGAGGGTAGAAAGAACGATGTCTGTTGTCATGTGAGCATCAACACAGAACCCGAGGACGCGTCCTGAATGCTCGTCTCTTGTGCGCACACAGATACGCAAAGCCCTCTCCGATCTTGAGATACGTGATATCTGATGTCCACACGGCATTGAGGGCACCCTCATCAAAGTGTCTGTCGACAAGATCAGGTGGGTAGTTCGCATCCGGATCGGCAACGGTTGTTCTCACCCGAAAGACCCGCGGGCTAATCCTTGCGATCCCAAGCAATGCCATGGTGTGAGCCACGGTGTTGTGGCTGGTCATGTCACCTTGGGCATGGAGCTCTGCCGTGATCCTCGGCGATCCATAGGTGCCCCGGGATTCCCTATGGATGGTGAGGACCTTTGCCTCAAGGTCTCTCTTGCGCACCTTTTCGGGGCAAGGGGACATCACGCATGTGTTGCCATCTGTAGTACCCGGATCGTGACACCTCAAGGAGTCTTGCCATCCGGGAGATCTCGTAGTGCGCGCACTCCGCCTCCATCAACGCAAATCTTTCTTGCTTGGTGGATTCGCGGCGAAGTACGCGGCTGCTTTTCCCAGAAAGGCATTGTCCTTGCGTAACTCTTCAAGCTCCCGGCGGAGCCTCATGAGCTCCTGGTGCTCCTTGGGGCTGAGAGGCTCTTCGCCCGCGCTCATGGCCGCCTCTATACGTCTTCGTTCATCCCTTACCCACCGGTAGAGTGAGTCCTCTCCAACGGAGAGCTCTCGTGCGACCTCTTGCACACTCCTTCCGGTGTCGATCACCCGGTGTGCTGCTTCGGTCTTGAACTCGAGAGTGAACTTCCTTCTCGTTGCTCCCATCGTGACATCCTTTCATCCAACATCGTATGTTGGCTTAACGGGTGTCCACTTAACCTGGGGAGGCCCAGCCTTCCTTGGCGCGGGGTCGCGATGAGGGCTTGCTCTGTGGTATCAGAACACTAATGTCCCGATGGACTTGTCCTGGAGAGTAAGTTCTTAGCGCTGAACCTGGTTCAGAAGAAGGCCGCCGACACCGAGATCTGGGCGCAGCATAGAAGCTCGGGACCTGGGATCAAAGCAAGAGTCACGGACCGGTTGTTGTCGAATGCTGTTTCGTTGGTGCAGGGTTCCTGCCATGGAATGGACCATGACATTGCTAAAGGCCCGTGATAGCTCAACTCCGCCCGAGAGTGCGGCATCTGACGATACGGTCTTTCGTACCACGTAGGTAAAGCTCAAGCTATCTCTCGCATTACTTGATGCTGCTAAGAACCAGGCTTCTGGGTGGTTGTCACTGGTCCCCGACCCATCACCAGGTTCACTGCTCAAGGGTTCCTTCGTAGCTACCTCAGGGGTTCAGTGAACAAGGAGGTTCCTCGGTCTCAGGTACCCATAGCTTTTGAGGGCAACCTCGACTCGTGAGGGTACTCACCGTGAGACTCGTAGTGCTT
>JAEHJW020009275.1_pt1 | contig 10630 bp, 14 predicted proteins | sample 9271431 | NCBI WGS metagenome assembly JAEHJW02
CGGCGATTTGATGGCTTTGACCGCGAATGGCTTTTTTGCGGCCGGCCAATACTTCCAGCACCAGATTGGTGTTGAAGCTGTTGGCCGTTGCCCAGGATGCAATGGAGATGCCATTGCGCTTGAATTCGTCGCGGATTTGTTCTGGTGTGAGTGTCATGGTGCGCCCCTTTCGGTGGGTGTTAAAAACGCATTTGCGGTGCGTTTGTGTTTGTTGATGTGCGAACTATAGAAGAACTTCGGAAGTTATGTCAACAACTTCCGAAGTTAAATTCAGGATTTATTTACATATATAAATAAAACAATTGGTTATAGATTGAAAAACAAATCGGACAATTCGGAAGTTTCTGCCATTACGGTTAAAGAGTTGGCCGCTATTGGCATACCCGGCTTTCCAAGTACCGAGCGGGCTTGTTTAGATTTGGTGAAACGTGAGGGGTGGGAATGGAAGGAAATAAAGGGTAAGGGGCGCGGCGGCGTGCGTCGTGAATACATACCTCCCGCAAGAATTGCATTCATTATTGCGTCGATTAAAGAAGCTGACAGCCAATTCTTCGGAAGTGGCGAAATGAAAAAATCCCGCATTGCGCGCGAACTAGAACCGCCTGCACACGCTTCAGCCCCAGAAGGCTTCATCCTTGTGCCGCGCTACGATGTAACCGGCAGCATGGGAAATGGTCACATGATTCACAGCGAGCAGATTGTTGATCACTTGGCGTTCCGCTCGGAATGGGTACGCACCGAGCTGGGGACTAGCTCAAACAATTTGGTACTGATTAGTGCAGTGGGTGATTCGATGGAGCCTGCGCTGCACGCACATGATTTGCTGTTAATAGACCGTAGTGTTTTGAGCGTTAAGCAGGATGCAATCTACGCCTTCGCAGTCGAGGGCGAGCTACGCGTAAAACGCATTCAGCGGCTGTTTGATGGCAGTTTGATCATCAAGAGCGACAACCCCAGCTACGCCACGGAAACATTGACTGTGCAGCAGGCGGAAGCTATCAATTTGGTTGGGCGCGTGGTGTGGTCTGGGCGGAGGATGTAGCGCATGAGTAAGAAAGATGAAGACAGTGTGGCGGCTTTCGTAGTCATGCTTTTCATCGGAGCGGTGGCGACGGTTGTTGCGATTGTATATGGTATTGGGAAGTTCATCTGGTGGGGCATACAGTCCTATCGCAGCCGGAATAAAAATACCGCTGTCACGATAACCTCGACACGAAAGGCCGCGCGACGGGTCAACGCCACAAGTGGCGACCCTTGGCTGGATCACTGCATTGAAATTGAGAATGCTTGGGGTCGCGGCGACTATGACTGGGCCCGCCAACAGTTACAGCGCATTGCTTACGGGATGATTGAACCCTCTGTCACCGATGCACAGCGTGCCGACTTCACACGCTTGATGACCGCATTCGCCAAAGAAGACCCGCTCTACAAAGATGTGATGGAAAGAGTGGTGCCATTGGTGCAAGCCAATCCGGGCATGTTGCAAAGCCAGATTTACAAAGATCAGCCAGACCACATTAAAGAACAAATGCGCTATGTGCTGTATTTCGCCAACGAGCTGGGACATATCAAGCGCATCAAGAAGGGCAACAGCTATCAGCTGATGTTGCCCGGCGAAGTTGTTACTTAAAAGGGAGAGGAATATGCAGCAGACTCACACTGAAGTGATAACCGTTTTACTTTCAAAGAGCCTTGCACGGGTTAAAAATAAACTGCTACACTTTGGGCTATGTTAATGATGAATTTTTCACAATCTCCCCGCATCGCTTTTGAGCAAGGTTTGCTCAAGGGCTTGGGCGCGCCTTATTTGTTGTTTGGGCGGTTTGAGTGCCAATCGCCCGCTGCGATTGAGCCGATTCGCCTAGCGCATGTTTCTACCGCTGCCGCGCTCGCCGGCGACTGGCAAAAAATCGGTATCGACATGCAAGCCGCCATTGAGCAGTATGACCAATCCGCCGCGCCCCGTTAAAACTTCGCCCGTATCGGTTGCGCATCAGCAATCTTTTGAAGGTCCGATTCCCCCTCCCGCATTACTTGAGCATTACGACAAGATAGTTCCCGGTGCAGCAGAACGTATTTTGGCAATGGCAGAGTCGGAAACCGCACATCGTCATCGACAAGAAGCCTTGGCGATTGAGGCGAATATTGCGGTGCAACAGCATCAAATCAGTGCGGAAGCGCGGCAAATAAAGTTGGTATTTCGGAGCGACATCATTGGTCAGTCTTTTGGGTTTGTGATTGGCTTGACGAGCATCATCGGAAGTATCTGGCTTGCATTGCATGATCGGTCGCTCGCCGCCGCCGCTTTGGTGGCATTGCCTTTGGCAGGTATTATTCGCGCACTTAAAGAACGCCCACCCAGCAAATAAACACAGCAAATATTATCTAACCCCGCCTCGTGCGGGGTTTTGCTTTGATGCGGAAGCATTTCCGCCTTAACCCGACTCGCGCGCGTGCGTAAAGTCGCGGCATGGACATCAATCAAACTAACGCCAAACACCAAGCCGCCAAGCCTAATTGCGGCAACTGCGCCAAGTGGACGCAGCACGGAGACGCGCGGATGCCAGACCACGGGCATTGCGTGTACCTACCGGTCGGGCATTACTTTCACCGCACAATGATCTGTAACTTTGTGCCCACGCGCTGGAGCGTAAAAAAATGATTTCGATTAAGCAACTCATCGCCGCAATAGGCTGTACGGCGGCGAATGCCGCGCTCTTTCTCGCCCCGCTCAATGCCGCAATGGCGAAGTATCAGATCAACACCCCGGCGCGCATCAGCGCGTTTCTGGCGCAGGTGGCGCACGAATCGGCGCGGCTGCAATACGTGCGCGAAATCTGGAATCCCAAGCAATGCCCCTGGCAGGCGGAATATGAGGGGCGGCACGATCTGGGGAATGACCAGCCCGGCGACGGTTCGCTGTTTCGCGGGCGCGGGCTGATCCAGATCACCGGGCGCGCCAATTATCGCGACTGCGGCAAGGCATTGGGCTTGCCGCTGGAAGTGAGCCCGATATTGTTGGAAACGCCCGCCAATGCGGCGATGTCGGCGGCGTGGTTCTGGGCGACGCACGGCTGCAACGAGCTGGCGGACGCGCAGAAATTTATCACCATCACCCGCGTGATCAACGGCGGGACGAATGGGCTTAAAGACCGGCTGGCGTTGCTCGATCAGGCAACCAAAGCCATCGCTTAGGAGGGGTTATGAAGAATGCTGTGGTAGTGGAAACCAAACCGTTTCACCGTTCCAAAACGCTGTGGTTGAACGTGGCGGGCGCGGCATTGATCGCGCTGGAGGCGCAGTTTTCGGTGTTGCAGCCGTTTCTGCCGGGCAATGTGTACGCGTATATCGCCACGTTTTTGACGGTGGCGAACGCGGTGCTGCGCGTGGTGACCAGCGCGCCGGTGAGTTTTGGCGGGGGCGGCAATAATGAACCCGCTTAACCCGTGGCTGTTATTGGCGGGCTTGCTGGCGGTGCTGGGCGCGTTTGGCAGCGGCTATGCCGCCGGTCACCATGCCGCCAGCCTGGCATGCACGGCGGCGCAAGTGAGCGCGACACAGGTCGAAATCAAACAGGCGGCGCAGGAAACGCAGCGGCGCGAGGCGGTGGGCGCGGCGGCGGAAGTGGCGCAACAGCAGATCCAAGTGGTGTATCGGACAATCAAGGAGCAAGCGGATGAAACGCTTAACAGTGGTGAACAAACTCAAAATCATTCAGGTGTCGGTGGTGCTGCTGGCTGCGAGCTGGCTGCTGACGGCGTGCAGCTCTGGAACGATGCCAATGCCGGTGTTGCCCGCACCTTGCCCGCCCAACCTGACTACCGATTGCCCGTTGCCGCCGCCCGCGCGGTCGGGCAGGTTAACGGACTTGCTGGACAACCATATCGAGGCGATGGAGTTGTACGCGCAATGCCGCAGCCAGTTGCACCAGCTGGCGAGGTGCGCCAATCCGCAGGAGTAGCTCCATGACGGATGTGATCGATGCGGGTTGCGAGCGCGAGCAGGATGACCGCGAGCGCGCCCTGGCTGCGCAGCGCAACAAACCGAAGATGGAGCCGGTGGGCTTTTGCTATAACTGTGACGAGCTGGTGAACCACGGGTGTTTTTGTGACAGCGATTGTCGGGATGATTTTGAGCGGCGCGCACGTGCCGCAAGGTTAAACAAACAGGGGTGCGCGCAATGACGCTGGAGCTGGCGGTCGGGTTGGGGGTTGCCATTATCGGCGGCTATTGGGCACTGGCAAAAATTCTGCTGGCGCAGACCTTCAAGCAGCTGGATTTGCGCTTCTCTTCACAGGAAGACGCGCGGCGCATCGCGCAGGAGCATTGGGAGCTGCGTTTTAACCGTATTGAAAATCTTGCCCAGCGCACCGAGGGCGACGTGATCAAGCTGCGCGAGGTGCTGCCCATCGAGTATGTGCGGCGCGAGGACTGGATACGCTTCGGCGGGAGCATAGACCGCAAGATGGATACGCTGAATCAGTCGATCAACCAACTCACGGAGAAGCTGCATGCACGACATTGATATGGAACGTAACCAGCGCGAGGAAGCGCGCTGGCGCATCTTGAAGGTGCTGGACATCGGTCGCCCCAGCCCGGTGGCGGAAACGCTGATCTGGCGGCATCTGACCGGCGATCTGAAGTTGCCGATCACGCCGCACGGGGTGCGCCGCGAGCTGGATTATCTGGAGGAACGCGGGCTGGTCAAGATCGCGGGGCGCGGCGACTCGCCGCTGTGGCTGGCGGAGATGACCCGCGACGGCATCGACGTGGTGGAATACACCGTGGGCTGCGACGCGGGTATCGCCCGTCCGCCCAAGTGGAGTTAGCGATGGCGGCGCGCAGCAAGATCGTGCAGTTGCCCGAAGCCGTGCGGCAGTGGCTGGACAGCACTTTGTGCGACGGCAACTTCAGCGGTTACGAGCTGATTGCCGCCGAGCTCAAGGCGCGCGGCTACGGCATCAGCAAGACGGCGGTGCACCGTTACGGGCAGGGTTTGGAGCGCAAGCTGGCGGCAATCAAGGCCAGCACCCACGCGGCTTCCGCGATTGCCGCCGCCGCGCCGGACGATGCCGATTTGCGTTCGGCGGCGGTGATCAGCCTGGTGCAGACCGAAGTATTCGATTTGCTGGTGCAGATGCAGGAGGTGGATGCTTCCGAAGATCCGGGCGAGCGGCTCAAGCTGCTGGCCAGTGCGGCGCGCAGCGTGGCGGAGATGTCGCGCGCCAGCATCGGCAACAAGAAGTTTCAGGCCGAAGTGCGCGCCAAGGCCGAGGCGGTGGCGGGCGAAGTGGAAGCCATCGCCAAGAAAGGCGGCTTGTCGGTTGCGGCGATGGACCAGATCCGCAAGGGCATTTTGGGGATCGCTGGCTGATGGATACCCCCGCCGTCCTGTTGCAATACCAAAAAGACTGGCTGTCCGACCCCGCCGATGTGGCCGTATGGGAAAAGTCTCGCCGCATCGGCGCGAGCTGGACGGATGCGGCGGATTCGGTGCTGACGGCTTCCCCTGCGGAAGATGCGATGGACGCGATGTATATCGGCTACTCCGAGGATATGACGCGCGAATATATCGACGATTGCGCGATGTGGGCAAAAGCCTTCAATCTGGCGGCGGGCGGCGTAAACGAGGCGGTGTATGAGGATGAGGGGCGCGACATCAAGGCGTTTCGCATCGACTTTGCCAGCGGCAAAAAGATTCTCGCGCTGTCCAGCCGCCCGCGTTCGATACGCGGCAAGCAAGGCAAAGTGACTATAGACGAGGCGGCGTTCCACGATGACTTGGCCGGGCTGCTCAAGGCCGCGCTGGCGATGTTGATCTGGGGCGGCAAGGTGCGGGTGATTTCATCGCACAACGGCGATGCCAACCCGTTCAACGAGCTGGTGAACGATATCCGCGCCAAGAAGTTGCCCTATTCGTTGCACCGCACCACGTTTGATGACGCCTTGAATGATGGGCTTTATGAGCGCGTGGCGTTGATCCAGGGCGTGCGGCTCAAGGAAAAGACGCAGGCCGAATGGCGCGCGAAGATCTATGCTCAGTACGGCGAAAACGCCGCCGAGGAGCTGGACGTGATCCCCAGCAGCGGCAGCGGCCGCTATCTCACCCGCATGATGATCGAGGCGTGTATGCGCGCCTCGATTCCCGTGCTGCGTCTGGCTTTGCCGGACGGTTTCACCTTGCAGCCCGCGCATCTGCGCGAGGCGGAGACGCGCGACTGGTGCGAGGATGCCTTGCGCCCCTTGCTGGAGCAGCTCGACCCCGATCTGGATCATTATTTCGGACAGGATTTCGCGCGCAACGGCGACGTGTCGGTGATCTGGCCGCTGGTGCAGTCGCGGTCGCTGGATTTGCTCACGCCGTTCGTGCTGGAGATGCGCAATGTGCCGTTCGAGCAACAGCGGCAGATATTGTTTTACCTCGCCGACCGTTTGCCGCGCTTGATGGCGGGGGCGATGGATGCGCGCGGCAACGGGCAATATCTGGCGGAGGTGGCGATGCAGCGCTACGGCCCGCGTATCGCGCAGGTGATGCTGTCGCAGGAGTGGTATCGAGAAAATATGCCGCCGTTCAAGGCGGCGATTGAGGATGCCAAGCTGGTGCTGCCCGGCGATGCCGATGTGCTGGCGGATTTGCGCTGCATCGTGATGGACAAGGGCGTGGCAAAAGTGCCGGACAGCGCGCGGGTAAAAGGTTCGGACGGGCGCGAGCGGCATGGCGACGCGGCGGTCGCGCTGGCATTGGCGACCTTTGCGGTGTTCACGATGGAGCCGGTGAAAATGGAGTTTTATGCGGCAGGCCAAGAGCGCGTATCGAGCGCGGCAGACTTTGGGTTTGTCGGCATGGGCGGCATGAGTTTGAGAGGGTATTAACATGGCAGACAATCAAGACAAGGTGATCCCGATCACGTCGGCGGACATGCAGGAGATCGCGACCACGCTGGACGGGCGCGACATCACGCGCGGCTATCTGGGGCCGTTGCTGATTTCGCAGGATTCGGTGCTGCTGCAACTGGGCGGCAACCTGCTCGCCTACGAGGAGGTGTTGCGCGACGATCAGGTGATGTCCACCTTTGCGCAACGACGGCTGGCGGTGGTGTCCACGCCCTGGGAGGTGCAGCCTGGCGGCACGGCGTTGAAAGACAAGAAAGCGGCGGAGTTTTTAACGGGGGTGATTCAAAAAATCGGCTTCGATAATCTCACCGAAAAAATGCTCAATGGCACGTTCTACGGCTACGCGGTGGGCGAGTGTCTGTGGGCTTATGACGGCACGTATATCACGCTGGACAAGATCAAGGTGCGCAAGGCGCGCCGCTTCCGCTTCGCGCCCAACGGCGACCTGCATATGCTGACCTACAAGGACATGATGCCCGGCGATCTGATGCCGCCGCGCAAGTTCTGGGCGTTCGCGTGCGGGGCGGACAACGACGATGAGCCTTACGGCTTAGGCTTGGCGCATTGGCTGTACTGGCCGGTGTTCTTCAAGAAAAACGGCATCAAGCTGTGGCTCAAGTTCCTGGACAAATTCGCCCAGCCCACCGGCGTGGGCAAGTATCCGCGCGGATCACAAGCCGCCGATGTGAACAATCTGCTTGGCGCGTTGCAGGCGATCAGCACCGACAGCGCGATCGCGATCCCGGAAGGCATGGCCATCGAGCTGCTGGAGGCGGCGCGCAGCGGCACGGTGGATTATTCCACCCTGCACGACAAGATGAATCAGGCCATCAGCAAGGTGGTGCTGGGGCAGATGATGACCTCGGAGGCGGCGGGCGGCCACAACAAGGCCGACGTGCAGATGAAGGTGCGGCAGGACTTGGTACGTGCCGATGCGGACATGATCTGCGACAGCTTCACGCGCACCGTGGCGACCTGGCTGACCGAATGGAACTTCCCCGGTGCGGCTATTCCCAAGCTGCGCCGCATCATCGAAGAGCCGGAAGACTTGAAAGCCCGCGCCGAGCGCGATGCCAGCCTGTTTTCGATGGGCTATCGCCCCACTTTGCAATATGTGTTGAACACCTACGGCGGAGAATGGACGGATGTCGGCATGCCGCAGCCTGGGCCGCCAAAAGCCCCCACCCCGGACAACCCGGCGTTTGCCGAAAAGGCGGACGACCCGCACCACGTGGACGCGCTGGCGCAACAGTTGTCGCAGCAGGCTGCGCCAAGCTGGGATGCCATGCTGGACAAGCTGCGCGGCATTGTGAATCACGCGGACAGCCTGGAAGCTCTGCGCGATGACTTGCTGCTGCATTTTGCCGAGTTGCCCGAAGACGAGCTGGTGAAGGTGATGCAGACCGGCTTTGCCGTGGCGGAGCTGGCGGGCATAGGGGACGTGCGTGCCCATCAGTAACACATTCAATTCGCCGTTTGCCGAGCAGGTCGCGTTCTTTCGGCAAAAAATCAATCTGCCCTCCGAGCGTTGGGACGATATTCAAAAGTCCGCGCATGACCGCGCTTTCATCGTGGCGGGCGCGATGAAGGCGGAGCTGGTGTCCGATTTGCGCAATGCCATCGACCAGTGCATCCACGACGGTAAGAGCCTGGGCTGGTATCAAAAGCAGTTTGATGAGATCGTCAAAAAGCACGGCTGGACGGGCTGGACAGGCGAAGGCAGTAAAGCCGGGCGCAACTGGCGCACCACGATCACCTACCAGACCAATATGAGCGTGAGCTATGCGGCGGGACGCTGGGCGCAACTGCACGACCCGGACATGGTGAAGTGGATGCCGTATCTGACCTATCACCACGCCGACGGCGTGCGCCGCCCGCGCCCATTGCACTTGAGCTGGAACGGTTTTACCGCGCCGCGCGAGCACCCTTTTTGGGCAACGCACGCCTGCCCGAACGGCTGGATGTGCCATTGCTACCTCTCCGCCGCATCGGAGGCGGACTACGCTTCTGCAAAAGCGGCAGGCAAACATGAGCCGCCAGCGGGTTGGGATAAGGTTGACCCGAAAACCGGCGAGCCGGTCGGCATCGACAAAGGCTTTGGCTACGCGCCCGGCGCGAATGTGCAGCGGCCGCTCAAAGATTTCATCGACCAGAAGTTGATCAAGCTGGATGCGCCGCTCGGCGCGGCGATGTGGCAGGCGTTGAAGCCTATGCTGCAAACCGAGCAGGCGCAGGCGGTACGGGAGATGGTGACGGCGACAGCGGATAAGATGCAAGCTGGCGGTGACAGCGTGGTCGCGCACGTGGTCGCACCGGCTACGGTTGCGTCTTTGGTCGTTAATGGCGTTGTGTTGGCAGACGCGGCAATCTGGCTGCGCGACCATGAGTTGTTGCATGGTCTGCGTGATACCAAAAACCTGCGCGGTGCGGCATTACCCAAGGATGTGTGGCTGAATCTCTCGGCAAACATGGACAAGGCAACACCGTATCTGGATACCCAGGATACCGCCTTGATTTACGCGCTCGACTTACCCGATACAACGGGCAAAATCGTGGTGCGGGTGAACTACAACGATAAGGTCAAAGAAGCAGGTGTGCGCAAGAAAATTAAATCTAACTTTATTACGACAGGTGGGGTTGTTAAACCGGAGGATTTGCAAGAGATGTTGCCGGACGGCAATAAGCGTTACAAGGTGCTAGATAAGTAGAGTGCCGTGGGTGGTGCCGGATTCGAACCGGATCATACCGACACTTGCGTGCCCGCAACCATTCCCATTGGAAACAACCACCCGCGACAGCGACAGTATAGGGGATAAAAATGATCGAAGTCAAAATTGACAGCCAAAGCGTGACCGAAGCCCTGCGCCGCCTCGCGGCTTCGGCTGCCGCCCCCGAACCCGCGCTCAAGATGATCGGCGAGCGCATGGTGCGCTCCACCAAAAAACGCTTCGAGACCAGCACCGCACCGGATGGCGCGAAATGGTTGCCCAACAAACCCTCCACGCTCAAGCGCAAAAAAGGCAACAAACCGCTGATTGGCGCAACCCACAGCTTGGCCACGCAAATCAGTTATGCGGTGAGCCTGGACACCTTGAAGGTCGGTTCGCCGATGATTTATGCCGCCACGCAGCAGTTTGGCGCAAGCCGGGGGCAATTCGGCAAAAACAAGCGCAATCACCCGATTCCCTGGGGCGACATCCCAGCGCGCCCGTTTTTGGGGGTATCCAAAGAAGATGAGGAAATGATAGACAACACCGTCGCCGAATATTTACACCGCGCGGTGCGGGGCTGATTTTTTTGTTCAGTTTGCCAATTTGGTCAAGTTGACGTTTTGCGCAAATTTATGCAGATTTCTTGCGGCAATTTTGTTTTTTACCTGTTAAAACTATTTTTTATTTTTCATCCGGTCTAATTCCGGTTAATCCCGACTCATCCCCCATTTATCTCGTTTTTATTCATTATTTATCTCAGGTCGGTTCACGCTGGCCGTCGCATGTTCCGCCAAACTATGGTCGGGCAAATTACCAAGATCGCTTTTAGTGCTTTCATCGTGATCTAGGCTAGCGCGGATATGCGCCAGGCAATGAAGATACCGCCCAAAAATTAGCAGAGAGTTAGGCTCGATATTTTTGCCGGCTATGGAAGTGGTCATCTGGGCTGATACAATTTGCGCATCTCCATTGTTGCAGGGAACCGGATCGCTATAAGCGCTTTAGATTTGCCGTGTGGTGCTAAA
>JAEHJW020003946.1_pt1 | contig 10624 bp, 17 predicted proteins | sample 9271431 | NCBI WGS metagenome assembly JAEHJW02
GTCGCAGATGCCGCCCCATACGCGCCAGTCGCAGATGCCGCCCCTTGATTGCCAGTCGCAGATGCCGCCCCATACGCGCCAGTCGCAGATGCCGCCCCTTGATCGCCAGTCGCCGATGCCGCCCCTCTCCAATCAGTCGCAGATGCCGCCCCTTGCCTGCCAGTCGCAGATGCCGCCCCTTGCCTGCCAGTCGCAGATGCCGCCCCTCTCGAGCCAGTCGCAGATGCCGCCCCTCCGTAGCCAGTCGCTTGTGATCCATTGCCTTCCGGCTTGGCGCGATCTGTTACCCATGAAACAGCACGCTGAATCAATTCGTTTAGCGAGATTTCCGCAGTCACGGTAATTTTGCTAGATGCTACCTTACTATCGTCTCGGTGTCGCGACAAAACGCCAAATTGCCGCACTTCCGCATATCGACTAGATGCCGGCGGGTAATAACTGAAAACCTCAAGCGGATGCCCTTCAATAGCGTGAAACCCGCGTTCACACGCTTCTATCGGGCCATCTAGTTTATACGTTTTTCCGATTTCGTATTGAAACCCCCGGCATTGCCAGTTCTGGCCAAAGCCTTTGATTGAGATGATGGTTTTACCGCTCATGATACTTCTCCTATTGCTCTAGCCATTTATTATGCGCTTTGCGCGGCCCCATTGCAACAATTTCGCGCGCCAAGGCAAGCGCTTCAGAAGCTGACCCGGCTTTATGAGTCCCTGCCAGCCACATACAGCGACAAATTGCGATAGAAAGCCCGCCAGAATCGCCTGAATAGGCTTCTATCGTTTGCGCGTGTGTAGCCTTTTGGCGCGTAATTTCCGCTGTAGCGCCATCCCAGATCACGGCATAATCTCCGTTGCTATAGACGCAGGTTGTCATCTTAGGCCCTCCTAGCGTCAAAGCAATCTGGGATCAGGCACCAATTCAGCGCCGCCTTGTGCATGTAGGTTATAGGATTAGGCAGGCTATTCCAAGCGCTAAGCGCTGCATGCGGTAAGACTGACACCCACGGTTCTAGGGTTTCATCATCTGTAGCCTGCCATACGCCATCTTTGCGGCGCAAGGTAACAGATGGGAAATCGAGATAGGCCATCATTTTGACTCCTCACATACCGCGCAAGGCAAGCTCAATCGTGGTCTTGCTGTATGGCGCACCATCTGGCGTGCTGGTCACATTGGATTCGTGTAGCTCTTCCAGGATCAGCTTTGCGGCTTCGCGACGGTTGCGCGCAATGGCAATCCAATAGCGTGCCATGCGGTAGAGTTCTTCCTGATTATTGATCCACAGGCTGACATTCCAGGCATTCCAGTTACGATGCCCGTTGTATGGTTTATGCTGCGTCATTTTCAATCTCTGTTGTTTCAGATTGGCGAGATTGCCTAATCTTTATCATGTGCTCTACCTCCAATAGAGCACAGAATAAGGATTAAGAAAAATATGTTCCGGCTATCACATATTCGTAATCTTGGCAGTATTTTATAACGATTCCTGAAAAATAGCTATCTGATAGATATCCCTGCCAATTTTTAAGATCGGAAAAACATTGTGGCATGTGCAAGCAATGGTCAATATATGAAAACTCCCCTAAATCATATACATAGCCTTTATACCGAAAAAATGAAGCAGAATCTCTCTTTTCATCTGAATCTAAATAGTCAAATTCCTTTTGTTCGGTTTCTGTCAATTCGTACCAATAAATTACAGGGCGCGGAACATGATTTGTTTTGACAGTGAGGTTAGACATTTTCAGTCTCCTGTTTCAGATTGGCGAGATTGCCTAATCTTTATCATGTGCTCTATTTCCAATAGAGCACAAAATAAGGATTAGACACAATCCCAAATGGTAACAAATTCTCCTTTCTCTGCCGTGCCAAATGTGACATTCCCGTGATCGTTGACTAGCATAACCTCCCCTACGTAATCGGCTGGAATTTCCGACAAATCAGAAACCTTTAGAACGTCTTCATATCGGCAGGCATCTTCAAGTGAATCAATACTTGGCCAGAAACCATAATCGCTGCCGTCACCTTCATTGGCGCCAAAATAGCAATAGGGAGCCGCAAATTCACCTAAAGCATCCATCAAATCATCAATCACCTCTACCGCTGACTCATCTTCCGGATCAGTTTGCCTTGCGTCAAACAACAATTCGGAAAATTCAGAAAGCCGGTCGTTAGTTTTTGCCAGCCTTTCCAATTCGTCAGCGAAAGACTCCATTAAGTCTTCGCTCCGCATTGTTCCCCATGAAACGGAACCGATTGAACCGTAAACCATGATAAAGCTCCTTTTCTCTAGCGTTTGCTACTGCACTATGAACTTGGTAGGCGCATAGTGCAATAGGAAAGGCTAAATAAATTCAAAGTCTGTTTTGTTCATACCTTGTTGAGTCGTTTATCCATAACATCTCTGATGATCTCTTTCGCGCCCCGCAGTGTATCAGATGCATAGTTGCCGGCACCTTCAATGCGAAAATAATAAGGGAGCGCATATCCTGGGGGATTGCGGAATATGATTACCCCGCGATACTCGACAAATGCGCGTTTTGTTCTCGAAGCCCTTGTTGTTTTGGGAGTCGTTTTCATTTTCAGTCTCTTGTTTCAGATTGGCGAGATTGCCTAATCTTTGCTACTGCACTATGAACCTGGTAGGCGCATAGTGCAATAGTAAAGGTTAGACGAAAGAGATATTTTTAGCGGCGTTCACTTTAGCTGAATAAGACAATGAATCAAACCCCAGCCATTTTTCATCTAAAGATGACAGAGCAAAATGATAATACGTTTTCTTGTTTTCCGCGATATGAGCTGACACTACAAAGTATGCATGTGCCGCAGGATTGCGAACAATGAACGCCCTCAATTTATTTTGATGATCGTATAACTTGATACCGCCTTGCGCGTCTTTATAAAAACCAGAACAAGTACCGGAAGCATCAAATAAGGAAGAAACAAATTCGGATTTGTTTATCGCAAACTTTTTATTGTTTAAGACTAACATTTGTTTATTTCCTTACATTTTCGGAATCATGAAACCGTCATCCGTGACGGTATAACCTTGCGCCTCAACCTGCATACGAATAGACTCGAAAGTATCTTCAAAGCTGAAAAACCCTGCACGCAGATCATCCGTGCGCAAATCATAACAAGCAAACCTTTCGGTACGTCTATGGTGCCTCGCAATATACCCAACTGCATTAGCAGGCCGATTAGCAGGAATGCCAGGTTTTGAAGCCATGAGAGTGATTCCTTTTCTCTAAAAACAACATATCCAATTCAGCCAAAATTAGCAAGAAAAATCAACGCATAACTAATCAAATTGCTATGCATTTCTGCTTATAAATCCCCATGTGCCACCTTTCTGCGAAAGAATTATATAATCTGAATAAGTTAATATATTATATGGCATACAAACTGCCATAATTTTTAGAGCCTATAGGGAGCGCGGGCGCCCGGCTTCAAATCGAGGCGCCACAAGCTAGACCGTCATCCCAAAAACAAATGTATTCCGCATGGCCTAAGCCGACGTTCAAAACCCGCACAAACCCTAGGTTTTATTGCGTCTAGTGCGGAGGGGTTTTCCGGATGATCGCGTAGTCAAGTGAGCTACGCTGCAGCGAAAACAGGAAATCCCGTTAAACGCGCGTACACGCCGTCTAGGATTGATCCGGTATCAGTAGATCGCCCAAAACGAGGCCCCGTCTAGCGCGCTCTATGGGGCCGGGAGGTGGGGTGAACAAACCCAGAACACAAAAGGGCCGGTTCAACCTGTCGAGAGAAATTTTAAAATTTCATCCCTGCTTATAAATCCGACTTGACATTTATCCGGATTTATGGTTAAAGCGGTCTCGGCTTTTACCTTCATTCCCTTTTTCTTCTTTTTCTCACCTTCGCCACCACCACCACTACCAAGAAAGGCACCTTATGACTGACGTTACTACCCCTGCAGATGAAGCGCCTGTCACGCCTCGGCTAAAGCAGCCGAAGGGTATCAAGGCCAATGCGGTTTCACACCGCAAGAACCGCGCAAAGCGCAAGGCGCAGCATCTCAAGAATGCCGCTGCGCGGGCCGCCCTTTACCAGGAAAAGGGCCGCATCAGTGCGCAGGAATGGCATTCCCGCCTTGACGGCTTGTCCAAAGGAACAGTTTGATGACAGCCCGCAAGCCTATTCCGGAATGGACTTCCCCTGCGGATATCGCGCATATGCTGCAGTCGCTTTATGACCGCATTGACCGACTTGAAGAACGCCTGCTTAAACTGGAAAAGGAGCGTCAACATGAAGATTGATATTCACGATCAAGGATTTGTGCGCGTAGTAGACATGATGGGAGGGGATGAGGATATTGTTGATGCGGCTCGCGTATCGTATGCCGAGGGAACTGCTACCGTCAGATCGGACGAATCGCTGATCCGCTATCTCATGCGGCACAAGCATACAAGCCCATTTGAAATGTGCGAAATCAAACTGCATATCAAATGCCCTATTTTTGTTGCGCGGCAATGGCTTCGCCATCGCACAGCAAACGTCAACGAAATTTCTGGCCGCTATTCCATCCTGCCAGACCAGTTTTACGTTCCTGCCACTGACGCCATTCAGCAGCAAAGTTCAACAAACAGACAGGGACGGGAAGATGGTTTGAGTACTGCTGAAAAAGAGTCGGCTCAACTCATCATTGAGGAAGCATCTGAAGCGGCTTATGAAGATTATGAGGCCCTTCTTGAGATGGGCACGGCCCGCGAACTTGCGCGTGTGGTCCTTCCAGTCAATACGTATACGGAATTTTATTGGAAGATTGATCTGCACAATCTGCTGCATTTCCTGCATCTTCGCATGGATAGTCATGCACAACAGGAAATCAGGGATTATGCAAACGCTATTGCAGACATTGTTTCGGAGTGGGTACCGCTTACCTGGCAAGCATTTGAAGATTATGTGCTCAACGCCTACACTTTGTCCGCAGGTGAAATTCAACAACTGCGGTATCACTTGACCGGCGAAAAAGTCGCAGAGCCGATTCAGCTTTCCAAGCGCGAGCAGGAACAATTTGATCGTTTTATTGAGGAGGTCAGCCAATGACAGAAATCGACAACACAACTGATCCGCAGGATAACACCAAAAAGAAGAAGGGTGCAGGGCGCCCTCTGCGCTTCAATTGGCCTGCGATGAAAGTAGGCGATATCATAACTGTTCCTAATTACAATCACGGAACGCTTTTGTCCGCAGCATTGCAGTATGCAAAGCGTCATTCCCTGCCCTGGAAGTTCACGGCCAGCAAGAAACCAAACGGCGATGCCGAAGTCAGGAGAATTCTTTGATGGCAATTGTAATCGGGCTTTGCATAGCGCTTTTGGCAGGTCTTCAAACGTTTCAGATTTACAGGGATGGCAAGCTGATCAAGGAGTATTACGCTTTGCATGACCGGCGCGTGATTGCTCTTGCGGCTGCGGAAGATCAATTGTATATCTTGCGCGCTGACGGGTCAATCGAAAAGCGCGTTGAAGGACGCCCTTGGGTAGAAATCAAGATAAAGGATTGAAATGTATAAAATTGAACAAGGGGATTGTCGTGATATACTTGAGGTATATGCGGCAGCAGGAATGTTGTTTGATTCGTGCGTTACCGATCCACCGTATCATCTAACATCGATTGTTAAAAGGTTTGGAGCAGCAAATGCCGCCCCAGCAAAATTTGGAACTGATGGCGCATTTTCTCGTGCGTCAAGAGGCTTCATGGGGCAGCAATGGGATGGAGGTGATGTTGCTTTTGATCCGGCCACTTGGCGTGCAGTCTACGATGTTTTGAAGCCCGGCGCATATCTCCTTGCTTTCAGCGGTACGCGAACGTACCACCGGATGGTTTGTGCGATTGAAGACGCAGGTTTTGAAATTCGTGATCAGATCGCTTGGGTGTACGGGTGCCTCAGTGAAGATACTGAAATTCTTATTGATGGTAAATGGGAGCATTACAGTAAAGCCATTGTAGGAAGTCTCACACTATGTTATAATGTTAGTGATGACACCTACGAATGGCTCCCAATTGAAGATACTATTGAGTACGATTACAGCGATACCGCTTACAGAATTCAATCGGATAATACAGACCAAATCGTCTCCAGAAACCATCGCAGCCTTGTTGAACGAGGCGGAAGATTTGTTTTCCAGTATGCCGAAACACTGGAATGCGAAGAGACGATACCCGTATTGGAAAACTTGCCAGCATTGCTGCACGATCTTCGGTGCTCAGACGAAGGAGCAAGTGAATCGCAACCGATATTGCGGAACGTGCAAACTTCCTCGGATTCTTCCGAAAAGGAAGCGCAAGTGTGTGACATTGATTCAATGTGCAGTTTGCGGAACGGAGGTGCTGAAACCGAATGCGTGGTTGAAGAAAGTGGAAATTCCAACGTGCTCTTACCATTGCAACGGCATTTTGAGAAGCCCGACTCTAAGAGCCAACAAGTTCGACCGCACCGGAATGAAGTTTCCCAACAGCGGCATGAAAGGGGAAAAGAACCCTGCATGGAAAGGAGGTGTAACGTATATCCGCAAGAGGGGAAATTACAAACCAATCAAGTACGTGAGGTGTCCAGAGGAATTCCTTCCCATGGCACGGAAAGATGGATACGTGATGGAGCACAGATTGATTGTGGCTCAAACGATAGGGCGATGCTTGACGAGGCAGGAAGTAGTTCACCACGTAGATCACGACCCGCAGAACAATGCGGTAGTGAACCTGGAACTGTTTGCCTCCAACCGGGATCACAAGTTGTACGAGGCACACGGTACACCTATTCCGATATGGCGAGGATCACACCCTTCCATTATTATGGAAAAGTCTGGTGTGTAAAAGTCCCTACCGGAGCGTTTGTAGCGCGGAGAAACGGAAAAGTATTTATAACTGGGAATAGTGGCTTCCCAAAGTCTCATGATGTTTCCAAGGCAATTGACAAAGCCGCAGGCGCAGAGCGAGAAATCGTAGGAACCGGAAAAGGTAAAGGGGGCCAAAACTTAAATGTTTTGGCGCGAACCGATGGTGCGGATGACCCTTCCGCAAAAGGATGCGGCGCTTACGGCCAAGGCGCAAAGCAGGAGACTATTGACATTCCTATAACTGCACCCGCCACTGACGACGCACAACAATGGGAAGGGTGGGGAACTGCGCTCAAACCTGCTTTTGAACCGATTGTCGTCGCCCGCAAGCCTTTGATCGGCACGGTTGCACAAAATGTGCTTGAATACGGAACAGGGGGGATTAATATTGACGGCTGTAGAATAGAATTAGCAGACTCTGACCCGCTTCAAAATGGAGTCCGTCATGAGGAGCGAGCCTTAGATACTGGAGATAGCGATACAAAATGGCGATTTAAGGCTGTTGACCGAGCGCCGGGCCTTGGCCGCTGGCCCGCAAATCTTATCCATGACGGCAGTGATGAAGTTTTAGAGTGTTTTCCGGAAGCAAATGGACAACTTGCCTTTACAAGTACACGCGACACTCAGCGTGCAGGAATCAATACTTATGGCAAAATGGGGCGCCCTAGCGAAAGCACGGAACCGCGAGTAGAACTTGACAAATCTGCTGCCCGCTTTTTCTACTGTGCCAAGGCATCCAAGAAAGACCGTGCAGGATCAACGCATCCCACCGTGAAGCCTATTGCGCTTATGCGCTATTTGTGTCGTCTCGTAACGCCTCCTAACGGCACCCTTCTTGATCCCTTTGCAGGATCAGGTTCTACTGGGCAAGCAGCCTTGGAAGAAGGCTTTAGTATTACTATGATAGAGCAAAGCGAAGACTATGTTAACCATATCAAAACTAGAATGGAGTCTTTGAAATGAACCCCTTCTACTATCTCGCATCGCCATACAGCAAACATCCTGCAGGAACGCAGGTGGCTTTTGAGCGAGTACTTCGCCAGACGGCGATTTTGATGGAACACAAGATTCCGATCTTTTCTCCTATCGTTTATTCGCATATCCTTGAAACGCAGGGAAACGTAAGCGGCGATCATGCTTTCTGGATGAATGTGGATTATCCATTCATGCACGCTGCTATTGGAGGCATTGTCTTTCGCGATGACGGCTGGCGCGATTCAAAAGGCGTTTCAGAAGAAATCGCGTATTTCACTTCTGCGCGCAAGCCTTTGTTCTACTGCGATTACGGCCACGTTCCAGAAGAACTTCTTCCACTTTGCCAGCAGGTGAACGCATGAAGATTGTTCTTTTCAACGGTCCTCCTCGCAGCGGCAAGGATACGGCAGCTTCTTACCTGCATGACAAGTATGGCGCTTACACGACCAAGTTTGCCAAGGCGCTCAAGGAAGCAACGCATGCGCTTTATGGCCTTGGGGCTTTGCCAGATGATCATTTTGAGGTTTCCAAGTCAAAGCCTAACAAGGTTTTCTTTGGGCTTACGCCACGACAAGCGTACATCAAGGTTTCGGAAGAACTGGTAAAGCCTGTATTGGGGAAAGACTTCTTTGGGCAAGTGATGCTTGAGACGTGTAAGCGCGCAGAGGGAGAAGGTCACGATCTGATTGCTATTTCAGATTCAGGGTTTGCAGATGAAGCGCAACCGCTGATTGACTATTTCGGCCCTGAAAGCGTATATCTCGTGTATATTCATGCGGAATCGCGGGGGTGCTCTTTTGAAAACGATAGCAGGTCTTACATTGACCTTCCGGGGCTTCCGCTAGATAATGTATGGGTATTAAACAATAACAGTTTCATCGTGGATTACCACAAACAAATTGACCATATGATGAAGCATGTTCTGCTTCACCCATAGGTTCTCTTTCTATTTTATGCTACACTAGCCCCGAACGCAATTATGTTTGGGGCTTTTTATCATGCTTATTATCTCTAAAAGCGTTGTGGCTGGAACGGCTGAAAAAGACACGTTGCTGGTTATCAAGACAAAAGCGGGAACAGCCGTCGAAGCGATTGAAGCGAATACGACTGTGCTGAAATCGTATGACGATGCCGTCGCCATTTATGCGCTGCCAGTAAGCAAGGCGAAAGAAGAGAAGAAGCTGCCGCCCGGCGAGCACAGAACTCCGCCCAAGGGCTACCCAGAGTCTAAAAAAGAATACGCAGGACCCGGATATACCTTTCCTGTAAATACAGAAAGCCGCGTGAGAAGCGCTTTGGCATATTTTACAAAACACCCGTGGGAATCTTCATCCGAGAAGAAAACAGCGGCCCGAAAGATATTGGAAGCAGCCAAAAAGTTTGGGGTTGAAGTTTCCAAGGACGACGACGTTTACCGCGCTGCTCATAAGTAATCATGACCGCTGTTCCTCTTTATGCTAGAAGACCTGTTCTAAACGCAAATGAAATTATAAAATGGTATAAAGATCAAGGATTTGAGTCTCTTACGGTTCCGGAAGAGATGCATGTCACTACTATATTTTCCAGAAATCCCGTAGAACAAAAAATTCTTGAAGAAAGCCCGACAAGATTATGTGTTCCATTCGTTGAGGGCACACGTATAAACGCGCCATTAGGCGACAAAGGCGCAATCGTCCTTAAATTCAAATCTGATTGGCTGCAAAAACGATGGGAACGGGCGCTTCAAAAAGGCTGTTCATGGGATTATAAAAGTTACCAACCTCATATTACTCTTACCTATAGTAAACCAGATGTAAATCTTGCTAGAATAAAACCATTCCAAGGCGAAATCGTTTTAGGACCGGAAATATTTGAAATGCTTGTAGATAATTGGCGTCCTGTAGAAAAATCAGAATATTGTATTGAAATTCCTGCAATTGTCAAAGCCCACAAAACGGCAGACGGCACGCGCAAGATTTCCTTTGAAGCTTCTAACGAAAGTGTAGATTCGGAAGGCGACCTTATCAAGCAGGCAGCGCTCCTTGGTAGTGCAGAGATTTTTCTGAGGGGCAAGATTGATCTTGACCACTTGTCTGAAATTGGCCAGCGATACGGTATGAACCCCAATGAATTTATTGTGGGCGAGCCAGTTTCTGTTTTTGATATGGGCAGCGGTCGCACGGGAGTTACGGGAACTCTTTATAAAGGCAACCCGCATGCGGACAAAATCTGGGAAGACTTGAACAACCCAAATGCACAACCTTGGCGAGCATCTATTTATGGCTTTCCCCATCCAGACGGCGGTCTGATTGACGTTCGTAAAGCCAGCAACTACGATAATCCGCATGGCGCTACTCGCTTTGTAGTTGAAAAAATGATATGGCGTTCCATCGCATTGACCCAATCTCCTGTCAACTCTGCAATAACCGGAAACGCCCGAATCATCAAATCTTCTTCCTTTTTCGCTCGCCTTGAAAAAGCCTATGGGTCTTATGGCACCTCATACACGTCCATGCTGCCAAGCCTCACGACGACGCCTGTTGTCAGCGATAACATTGATGGATTGCAGGCAGGCGATATTCGAGGGCCACAGGGAAGTGTAGCGCCGAATGCGCTATACGGCAAAGACGGTGATACGGCCCCTGCTTCATACGCGCCGCTTCATCGGCCTAGAAACAGAACAGAATTGATGGGGCATTTCACCCATCATATTCAAAAAGGAATGTGCAAGCACAATTCCTTGGCGAAAGCGACTGCAAACAGTGTCTACAGTTTTCGTGAGCATTTCATGAATTGCTGCGGCTGCGACT
>JAEHJW020000844.1_pt3 | contig 10619 bp, 8 predicted proteins | sample 9271431 | NCBI WGS metagenome assembly JAEHJW02
GAGGTTCTCTATAAGGGGAGCCCCGAGCAGCGCGTCACGACGCTCAAGAGTGAGGTTCTCCACAAGGGCAACCCTGAGCAGCGTGTCACGACGCTCAAGAGTGAGGTTCTCCACAAGGGCAGCCCTAAGCAACAGGTCACCTCGTTCAAAGTCGAGGTCCTCTACCCGCTCGCGGTGGTGATCCCTGACTGGCCGTCCGAGACGTGGCCCTCGCTGGGGTCGGGCGCGCTAGGCATGGGGCCTATCTCGGCCACCACGGGGTGGCCGCCTTATTATCTGACGGCCTCAGGCGCGGCCGCGGGCGCGTCGAGCGTCACGGGCGCAGGCCTGGGGCTCACTGTCGGGCAGGCCACGGGCACGATCGCGGGCACGTCGAGCGTCACAGGCGTCAACCCGCTCACGCCCGCGGTGGGCAGCGCAGCGGGCACGTCGAGCGTCGTAGGTTTCTCCCCGCCGCCAGGGAGCGTGGGCACGCTCACAGGCACGTCGAGCGCCGCGGGCGTGAGCGCGGCGCTGGCGAGCAGCCTGGGCGCGTCGGCGGGCGCGTCGAGCGTCTCGGGCGCAGGCGTGGGGCTCCTGACGACCACGGGGGCGTTGACCGGCGTCAGCGATGTGCAGGGCGCAGGCGCAGCGATCAGCCCCATAGTTGGAGCTTTGGCGGGCGTAGGGGTAGCTTTTGGCGTCGGCGTGGGGGCTGGCGTCGGCGTGGGCGCGGTCACGGGCGCGGGCGCGCTCACAGGCGCGGCGGTCTCGGTCGCCCAGGCGCGCGGCATCGTGGGCAACAACTACGCGACCGTCACAGGCGTGGCCACGCGGGCATACGCCAGCGCCGGGATGCTCGCGGGCGCGTCAAGCGTCTTGGGTGCAGGCACCGCGCTCATCCCCGCAGCAGGGGCGATCACGGGCGCGGGCGCGCTCTCGGGGATCCCCGCGGCACTGGCCCCCATGGGGGCCTCCGCGGGCCAAGCGAGCGTTCTGGGCGTGGGCGTCGCAGGCGCTCAAGGTGTGGGCGCAATCACGGGCGCGGGCGTCGTGAGCGCAACAGGCTTCGCGTTCGCGCACGTTGGGGCTGCCGCGGGCGTCTCCACGGTCGCGGGCGTGGGCGTAAGCGCGGTCACAGGCGCAGGCGCGATCGCGGGCGTGGGCGTGCTCACGGGCGAGGCGCTGAACAACGCCCTGGGCGTCGGCGTCCTGCTGGGCACGAGCACCGTGCTGGGCGTGCCAAACGCCGGCACGCTCGTCAACGCCACGGGCGTCGTTACGGGCGCGAGCGCCATGCTGGGCGTGGCCGGTGTGATCGGCACGGCCAGCGGCACGAGCGTCGTGCAGGGCCAGGGCGCGATCTTGGGCGTCGGGAAGGGCACGCTCTCGGGCGCGTCGAGCGTCGTCGGCGTGGCCGCCTCCGGGGTGACCACAGGGACCTTGGTTGGGTCGAGCACAGTTAAGGGCGTGCAGGGTTACATCGGGACCGCTGCGGGCCAAGCGAACGTCCTGGGCGCGGGCGGCTCAGGCGTCTACGGCACGGGCAACATCGCGGCGGGGGCTCTGGTCAAAGGCGTGGGCCATGCGTATAGTGCCGCGGTCGGCGACGCGTTGGGGGCTGCAAGCTCTGACGGTGTGGGGCGAGCGGCGATCCCGAGTGATGGCGTCGCCACGGGCGCGGCCGACGTTACGGCGGTTGGACAGAGCCTTGGAGGCGGGACAGGCATACTTATAGCCTCGTCTGCGGTGTCGGCCCAGTCCACGACTTTGGCTCGTAGCGTCGGCCGCGCGATCGGCCTGGGGCATGTCCAGGGCGTCACCGCGTTCGTGCGCAGCATCGTAGGCACAGCGGCCGGCGCGGGCGCGCTGAAGGCCATCTCTCTGGCGCAGGCCGCCAGCGTGGGGGCCGTGGCGAGCAGCGCCACCGTGCAGGGCCAGGGACGCGCGCTTATCGCCGGTGTCGGGAGCGCGGCGGGCGCGTCGAGCGTGGCAGGCGTGGGCAATATCCCCGCTTACGCCCATGGCTACATGCGCGGGAGCGCCTTGGTCTTGGGTGAGGCGAACATCTTCGCCCCGACCAAGAGCGTCATAAACGCGGGCGCGCAGGTCTTGGGGGCGAGCGCCGCGCTGACGGCGAGCAGGGGCTTCGCTGTTGGCCATTCCCTCGTGATAGGGTATTCGTCTGAGCAGCAGGTTATGCGCCCCGGCACCGTGACCGTGACGCTGGGGACGCTGGGAACCATAACGGTGACGCTGGAGAGCCCTGCTGCGGTCACCGCAGTCGTCGCTCAGCAGGCTGCGGTCCAGGCAGCGATTGGTGTGGCGGGGAGCGCAGCCTGATGTCCGTGATCGTCCGAAAGAACCTCGCCACATTTTCGCTCGTGTTCACCGCGAGCGATGGGTCGGCGACGCAGCCCTCGGCTGCGAATGTGAACATCGCGTATATAGACCTGGGCGGCGCGAGCCACACGACCAACATAAATTTGACACTGACAAACGGCGCATGGGTCGGGACCTGGGACACGTCAGCGTCCGGCGAAGGCACAGTATTCTGGGCGGCTTACGGCTACGGAACGCTGCAAGCCGCTGCGCAGGGATGCTTCGAGGTCGTCGCTAATCTGGCGAACACGGTGTAATAGCAAGGGAGGTCTGGGAAGAGGGGACCCCCGGTGCTGGATGACATCCTTGGGTATATCGGCGGCATAACTTTCAAAGACTGGGGTGGGCCGGTCATGGCGGCTGTAATTGCACTATCTGGTGTGTGGTACACACAACGCTCCAAGGTCAGGCTGACGAGGGAGCGGGACGCGCGGGACACCGAGAGGCTCCAGCGCGAGGCCGCCGAGCGCGCGAAGACGGGCGATCGCACGTTCGACATCGCGGCCACCCACGACCTGACGGTGCGGTTCAAGGCGCTCATGGATGGTTATGAGGCCCGCATCCTGGACCTGACCAACGAACTGCGCGCCACCAAGGTAGAGCTACGCGAGGCGCGCATGGAGATCATCCAGTTGAGGGAGCGGCTCGATGCCGGCTGAAACACCCCAGGGCGTCCCAGAGAGCATCGTCTTCCAGAGCTTCACTGGCCTGAAGAACACTGTTGACCGTGGCAAACTTGGACCACGTGACCTCGCGGTCGCCGTGAACGTCGATCTTGACGACGAAGGGCAGCCGCACCGCCGCCGGGGCTATACCCAAATGGCCACGGGCAACTTCCATAGCTTGTTTGAAGCAAGTGATGGAACTGTGTATGGAGTGAAAAATGGCGATCTCGGCATCATCGAGCAGGACTACGCCTTCACTATCCTACAGGCCAACACAGCAGGAGAGCACAACGACGGCGACCCGAATATCTCCTATTGGCAAATCGGAAACAGCATCTATTTTACCGCCCCTTATTGCTCAGGCATTATCACTCATTCGACGGGGCTAGTCAGCCCCTGGGGGCCAGCGCAATCGTTCTGGTATTCCCCAGTGGTTGATCCTTCGAGCACCCTGCCCGCCATCGCGGGTAAACTGTATGGGGAGCCTCCACGCGCCAGCGCCCTGGCCTATTACAACGGTCGGCTCTACCTCGGAGCGGGGAAGATGCTTTGGGCGACTGTGTTCAATCTCTACACCCTTGTGGACAAGACGAGAGGGTTCATCCAGTTCGAGGATGACATAACCATGGTGGCCGTCGTGAGCGACGGCCTCTACGTCGGCACGACCGAGGGCATCTGGTTCCTCGGCGGAGCGTCCTTCGAGAAGCTCCAGCGGCGGCGCGTCATGGACAGCCCGGTGGTCCCTGGCTCGCTCGTCTATATCCCCAGCGAACTGGCGAACCCGCCCGGCGTCGGCCCCAGTTATCGACCCAACCCGGAGATGGAGGTCTCCGTCGCGTTCATGACGACGCGGGGCTTCTGCGTCGGCGGCGACGGCGGCCGGTGCTCGAACCTGACCGAGGCGGACTTTTTCTTTCCCGTGGCGCGGCGCGCCCCGGCGTTCTTCCGCCGGCAGGACGGCATGAACCACTACGTCTGCTGCATGCAGACCGATGGGCCGCCTGTGAACGGCGCGCGCAGCGGAGATTTTGTGGACCCCACGATCCAGCGTGGTAATGCTCTCTGGGTGGATGTGTCGGAAACTGCAAAAGCGAGGGAGAGTTACACATGAACTACGTCAAGCAAGCGAGTGGGCTCCTGACGCCCGACAAGGGCCTCGTGGTGGGGCGCTATCACGCCAAGCTCTTTCGCAAGAGAGAGTTGATCGACGAGTGGGACTTCGAGAACACCGTCGTCAACGAAGGCCTGATTGCCATGCTGAACGTCCTGTTCACAGGGCAGTCGAGCATCTCGAACTGGTATCTGGGCGTTTTCCAGAACAACTATACGCCCGTCGCGACCGACACAGCGTCCTCGATCGTGGGCAACGCGGGCGAGTTCACGGGCTACACCGGAGGGGCGCGTCCGACCTTCTCGCCGGCCGCCGCGACGCAGCCGACGCCCACGGTCAGCAACTCGGCGACCCAGGCGATCTTCACCTTCTCGGGCACCGCGACGCTGACGGGTGCGTTCCTCATCTCGTCGGCGACGCCCGGCTCGAACACCGGCACGCTTTACAGCGCGGCGCAGTTCGCGTCGTCCAAGCAGGTGGGCAACACGGACCAGCTTCTCCTGACCTACAGCACGTCTCTCGCCTCGGCGTAACCCATGGCCGATCTGACCAGCGCCCTCGCTGACAGCCCACTGGCGTCCGAGGGCTACGCCTTCGTCAACGTCACGGCCCTCAGCGAGGCCGTGACCGTCAGCGACGCCTTCACGCCGACGATCAAGCCCGGCGGCGTCGTGGGTGACCACGCCACCGCGAGCGTGGCGATGGCGCTGGCGCTCACGCATGGGCTGGTCTCGCCCCCGGCGATCGCGATCGCGCGGGACACGCTGCGTGTGCGCCGGCCGGCCTCGCTCACGTCGAGCGCGGTCGCCAGCGGGACGTTCACGCCCACGTTCAGGCACCTCGTGCGCGAGCGCGCGAAGGCGCGCGACACGCTCACGACCAGCTTCACGCTGCACACGGCCCTGAGCGAGAGCGTCAAGGCGCGCGCCAGCGCCACGCTCCAGGACGCCAAGGACGCGTCATCGAGCGCCGTCGCCAGCGACACTCTCTCGACGCACTATGTCGCGGGCGCGCTCCTCGAAGAGAGAGTGAGCGCGCTGGTCGCGCTCTCCCCCGCGAGGCGCGCCAACATAGCCATGCTGGAGGTGGTGCGTCCGAGCGATCTGGCGACGACCAATTTCCACTGGCGCGTGGCGCTCTCCGACCTCGTGAGCGCGAGCGAGCTTTATCAGATCGCGGGCGCGGGCGTCACCTGGGCGATCAACACGCGCACCAAGGCGATCACGCAGTACGCGAACTGGGCCTTCAACAGCTTCGCCAGCGTGAACAGGAAGTACATCGCCGCCGACCAGAACGGGCTCTACGAGCTTGACGGCGCGCGCGACCCGAACGCCGTCAACGTGGCCGCGACGCTGGGGTCGGGCTACACGCGGATGAACGGCACGAAGTTCGCCGGCCTGAAGGGCGTCTACGTCGGCATGCGCGGACAGGGCACGTACCAACTAACGCTGCTCTCGGGCGACGGGCGGTCTTGGGTGTACGAGAAGGTGTCGAACCCGTCCCGCGTGACAACCAAGTTCAACATCGGGAAGGGGCTGCACACGAGCTACCTCGCGTGGGAACTCACCAACCAGGATGGGCAGGACTTCGACTTTGAGGTGGTCGAGCTTGTGCCGATGATGAGCGGCAGGCGGATCGGGTGAGCGACAGCTACCATCCGCAGCCATGGCTCTCGCCCAGCCCCGGCGGCATACAGCGCCCCATGGGTGTGCGCACGAACATCAACCTGCCCCATGACGCGAACCAAGCCGACACGGCCGCGCTCACGCAGATCGCGCACGGCATCGTGCAGGCGAACGCGCAGAACATCAGCAGGTTCGTGGCCAACAACCGTCAGCAGCACGCGCTCAACCAGCAGCCCTACGCGGAAAAAGTGATCCGCCACGACGGGCTCGACGCGCGCTGGAGGATCAACCACGGGCACGAGAAGCTCGAACTGGAGGTCTACCCGCTGGGGCGGCGAGGGGCCAGCACGAACACCAGCGACACCAACCTGGATGGTTACCTCGTGTGGGTGCATGTCGATCCCTACTGGCCAAACCCTCAGCCCAACAACACGTCAGGCTCGCCGACCCCGTATATCGTCGCCATGAACGGCTACATCCTGGAGACGGCGTTCGCGATCACGGGCAAGTGCATCGGCTACCCGGTCCTGATCGGGAAGACAGCGCTCTTGTGCTCGTCGTATGTCGGGGATGTCGAGAACAATAACCCGATCGTGAACGACCCCAAGTTCAAACAACCAATCCCTGTGGCCCCCCCGACCGGCTGGGGCAGCTACAAGGCGGGCGCAGCGCCCGATGGCATCGCTCAGAGCGCGATCCAGAAGACGTTCGGGTATTGGTTGTTTGACTGGGAGAACCCCCACAACCCGTTTCAGTATCTGCAATACTTTAACACGTGGCATAATTGGAGAGGCTTCTGGAACGCCCAGCTTTCGGTCGCTGTCGGAGACCCTGTGTTCTCCAAGGGCATCTACTTCGCGTCGAGCCAGAAAGATAAGAGCCCGTTCAACCCGCGGGGGAAGAACAGTTTCGGCGTCACCGCGGCGTGTCAGTTCGCCGAGGAGGTGCCCATCTTCAATATGTTCTACGGTGAGTTTTACGACCGTGGGAAATATCGCGGGGCCGCGCAGTCGTGGCACATAGGCCGGTCTCCCGGCAGAACGATCGCCATTCCCGACAGCCCGCTCCTGTTCGCGACCGCGGGGTATGTCTATGACTACTCGGGTAACGACGGCGGAGGGATCGACTTTGATCTCACCCCGAGCGTCACCGCGAAAGGCTCGGCGGGCGACGACAACATCATTGACATCCATGGCGGCGTGGTCGTCGGGGGCGGTGCTGGGGGGGCCGGGCTCAACGCCGATCAGTTGGCTTCGGTTGACGATTGGATCGCGAAGGTCATCCAAGTCAACCAGCAGAACGATACGCAGGACAGCGCGCTTATCAACCAGAGGCTGGACGCGTTCAACGCCAAGTGGGCCACGCCCCAGAACAAGACCCTCTTGAACGAAGCCTATAATGTCCAGGCGTCGCTCAGTGCGATGAGCGACGCCAATGGGAATTACGCGCCCGTCACTTATGGCGCTGACGGGCCGGTCACTGTGGTCTACGGCACGAGCACATTCTATGGTCCAACGCAGAAGTATTGGTTCGAGTGGGACAACCAGTTCACCGGGCTGCTGATGCCCACCTACCCGCTCCATTACGGGCTGTATCTGCCGGGGGCGGGCGGTGCGAACTTCTACACGAACAACCCACCCACGCTCGCCAAGGGCCAGACGCTCGCCAACGGCGGGCAGGCCATGACGTACCAGGAGTTCTACACCTGGGCGACCAACTACGTGAAGACCGACGCCGTGCAGCAGCAGCAGACCGAGTACGACCAGATATACGCCAACCTGCCGCAGCCGGTGTACCCGGCGTTCCCTACCCTTCCTGGGGGTGACATCAGCAAGTTCACCTACAGTCGCATCACCATCTCGGGCAACTCCTGGAGCTACACACAATGACCAACAATACAGGACTGATCCCCCAGTGGGGCGACGCGGCCCAGATGTTCTCCGTCTCCCAGTCGCTCTTGACGCAAGCAGAGCAGTTGGTGACCAAACTCACAGATCAACAGTGGTATCAACCCTACGTCATCGGCCCGAGCTACCCGAGCATCGGCGCGCCGCCTGTGCCTCAACTGCCGGGCAACCCCACGCTTCAGGAGGTGATATGGACGACGCCCAACGCGCCCGCTGCGTTCGCGGCGCAGCCGCCGGACATCCTTGGGCTCTTCCCTGGTCCGTTCACCGGGGTCCAGCCTTCGCTCAACTTCGGGTCTCTCCCGCAGCCGGCCTACGGTGTGGCCCCGGCCTCCCCGTCTATCGACCTGAACTTCACCTATCCCACCCCGAGTGTGACGCTCCCGACCGCGCCGACGCTCCTGGCGCTGGACGTGATCGACTTCAACCCGTTCGATTACACCATTGCTAACTTCGAGGGGACCGTGCCGGCGCTCACCCTGGTCGCGCCGAACATCCTCAACTTCACCGAGCCGCTCGCCTATGCGAGCACGCTCTTGGACGATGTGGTCGCCAGCTTGGAGAGCGCGCTCACGTCGGGGACGGACACAGGGCTCGACGCCGACACGCAGCAGGCGATGTGGGACGCCGCGCGCGAGCGCGAATACCGTGAGACCCAGAGCGTGCTCGACGCGCTCGACCGCGACATGGAGGAGTTGGGCTACGCGCTCCCCTCGGGGGTGTGGGCCGATCAGCGCTACCGCACGCTCACGGAGCTTCAGAATAAGACCGCGGGGCTCAGCCGCGACATCATGGTCAAACAGGCTGAGCTTCACCTCGATAACGTCATGAAGTCGCGCGCGCTGGCGATCGACCTTGAGAGCAAATATCTGGAGATCCACAACCAAGCCGCGCAGCGCGCGTTCGAGAGCGCCAAGTATCAGACCGAGGCGGCGATCGGCCTCTACAACGCCAACGTGCAGGTCTACGAGGCGCGGCTGAAGGGCTTCGAGATGACGGTTCGCGCCTACGAGGCGCAGATCGAGGGGATCAAGGCGCGTGTGCAGGTGCTCACCGCCGAGGTGCAGTTCGAGCAGGCCAAGGCGCAGATCAACACCGCCTTGGTTGAACAGTACAACGGGCAGATCAAGGCGGCCGAGGCGGTGCTCGACATCGCCCGTATCCAGGTCGAGATCATCCAGACGCAGGCCAACGTCGAGAAGACGAAGGTTGAGGTGTTCGCGGCGCAGATCCAGGCGTTCGTCGCCACGGTCAACGGCTATACCGCGGAGGTGGAGGGCTACAAGGCCAACGCCGAGGCGCAGGGGGCGATCGAGGGCGTCTACAAGACGCAGGTCGAGGCCTACACCGCCCAGGTGCAGGGCGCGGCGGCGCAGAGCACAGCCCTGGTGGAGGGCTTCAAGGCGCAGGTCGTGGGCTACCAAGCCCAACTCGACACGTTCAAGTCGCAACTTCAGGCCATGGTCGAGCAGGCGCGCGCGGCGAGTGAGTTCAACCAAGCCGCCACCGCCGAATACAGCGCCCAGGTTCGGGCGGTCGGCGTCTATAACGAGGTGCTGGTCAAGGAGTGGCAGGCGATCCTGGACGAGGGCCTCCAGATCGCCCAGGTCCAGGCCAAGGTGAGCGAGGCGAACGGCCAACTCGCCATCTCGACGCGGCAGATCAGCGTCGATGCGATCAAGGCCGGGGCGTCGGTCATGGCCCAGTTGGGTGCAGCCGCGTTGGGTGCTATACACTGGGGCAATTCGTCGTCGTGGAGCATCGGCGCGTCTGAGGACCTGAGCAAGTCAGTCGAGACCCACGCGGCCAGCGACGACTACATATTCACTGCCACGAAGAATCAGTAGGAGGCTAACATGATTGGTGCTGGAATAACTGGGTTCGCGAATATCAACCTAAGCCGCAAATACGCGAACCTCGAAGCGAACACGGCCGGCGAGAACCAGCTACGCGCCGCGCAGGCGGCCGGCATCGCCAACTCCCAGGCGTCAGAGAACGCGCTGAGGCTCGCCCAGGCGCAGCGGGCGAAGGGCACGATAGCCAGCGAGAACGCGCTGAACAGCGCCAAAGCCGCCGGGATTACGGGCGCGCTCCCTTCCGAGAACGCGCTGCGGGGCGCGCAGACGTACAGCACGGGGCAGCAGGGCGGCACGTTCGCTCCGCTCGCGCGGGCGGCGATCAACTCCAGCGCCGCGAGCGACGACCTGACGGGGGCGCAGACGAACCTTACGGGCGTTCAGGCGGGCGTGCAGGGGCTCCCATTGTCGTATCCGATGGATATGGCGCTCCGCAACTATTACCGCCAGTCCGTGTGGGGGCCAAGCTGGAGCCTTAAGGGGGGCGAGGCCCCTACGGGGCCTAGCTCTGGGGTCACCATGTCTCCTGTGGACGCGGCCCCGAGCTACCCAGGGACCAACCCATCGCGGCCCTACGACACTACGGACCCCAACAACGGGGCGGTGGTGCAGGGGTGGAACAGCGACGGCCACGCTGCGGGCACGGCCAATGTGACCCCCGGTTACGCCGCCGGCACATCGAGCGTCCCCGCGAAAGGAGCCAAGCCCAACATGAAAGGTCCCGGCAACAAGACCCAGGTCGCGGCCAACCCGCCTCAGCCCATGATGACCCCCGATGGGCGCATGGACTTCCACGCGGTCATGGCGCACGCCATGGGCTCGCTCCATGCTGCGGGCGGCGCTACGAACGTGCCCGCGCCCGGCCAGACGATCACCAGTGGCTCGTGGGCCGGCCCCACCGCCCCAAGCCCGCCGCCTGCGCCCCTACCGCCGACACCTCTGACCGGGGGCGACCTGCGGGCGCGCCTCGGCATGGGCAAGGTGCGCGCGGCCGGCGGTGCGACTGACATCAGGCCACCCATGGGTGCGCCACCGATCGCGCCGCCCGTGGCGTATCCGACGCCGCCAGGCACGCCTGCGGGCACCTTCGGCAC
>JAEHJW020004579.1_pt1 | contig 10603 bp, 17 predicted proteins | sample 9271431 | NCBI WGS metagenome assembly JAEHJW02
GACGTTTCGTGATAGGTGACGGCAATATCCCTGCCAACCCCGTCGTCTTATCTCACCCGGGCCTATCCAATCTAGCGACACAGGTGTGAAACCCGGCAGCTAATAGAAGACTCCCAGCAATATTCCTGTTGCTTTCTAATCCTCAAGCAGGCGAGCCGCCGGGTTGTCTGCGGCTCGCCCTGTTTGAAAATACCCCACCACGCTCGACACGGCCCGATGCTCGGTCATCGCCATAATTGCCGGCAGCGCCACGCCCTGACGGCTGGCCTCGGTGACGAAGCCCGAGCGCAGGCTGTGCCCGCCAAAATCCCCCTCCAGCCCGGCCAAGCGCGCCCGCCGCTGCACCAGCTCGCCCACCGCCGCCGGCGACAGGGAAGGGCCGACCCTGTCCTTCCACAGCCGCCGAAAAATCGCCCCCTCGGTGATCCCGGCCGCGCTCAGCCAGGCCTCCAGTGCCGCAGCGGCCCGATCGAGCACCGGCTTGTCCGGCGCCGAGTTAGCGGTGACGCCGCCTTGCTGGGTCTTGCTGTGCTCGAGGCGATAGATATACGCCTGTGGGCCGATCCGGCGCAGGTCGCGCAGATCCGCCGCGGCAATCTCGCTGCGCCGGCGCCCGCCGCTGGCGAAACCGAAACAGAGCAGGGCGCGATCGCGCAGGCCTTCGAGGCTGTCGTCGCAGGTGGCGAGCATCGCCTCGAGCTCGGCCAGCGTGATCGCGGTCTTCTTGCGCGGCCGCTCGCCGCGTTTGACCGCGGCCCGGGCGGCGCGGCTCAGTACCGTCCTAATCGCCGGCTGCTCGCAGGGGTTCGGTGCCTGCTTGAGCCGGTGGGCGGTCGACAGCACGGCGACGCGATGGCGCACGGTGGCCAGGGTCCACGGGCCCAGCTTGGCCTTGAGGCCGGCGGCGACCAGGGCCTGGTCGGCCGCTGGCGGCAATTCCCAGGCGAGCTCGCCCTCGGCCGCGCGCCGCACCACGTGGTCGACCACGAACTGCAGCACGGTGGTTTCCGGTACCGGCAGCGCCAGCTCGATGCCGTAGCGCGCCGCGTGCCAGCCGGCCCAGTAGCGCAGGGCGCTGGCGTAGCTGCGCGTGGTGTTGGCCGCGGCGGCTTCGGCGAGCAGTTCGCGCACCGCCTCGGCGGCCTGTTGGGCCAGCTGCTCCGGCAACACCAGGCTGGATGCAGTTTGCGCCAGGGTCGGAAGTGGTGAAATATAATTCATAGTGTGTAATGTATACTACAAAATAAGGCGTATACCCACGATAATCATCACTTATCGCGAGTACGTCAATGGGCGGGCAGGGCTCGGATTGCGGAGGCATCAACATGCGTCGTGGCATCACCCAGGAACAGGTCGATCGTGCAGCCGATGCGCTGGTCGTCGCTGGCGAAAAGCCCACGGTGGAAAAGATTCGCGCGCATCTCGGCACGGGTTCGCCCAACACCATCGTCCGCATGTTGGAGGTGTGGCGACAAGGGTTGGCCGAACGGCTGCAGGAAGCCCTGTCCCTGCCGGGCGTACCGGCGGACGTCGGACAGGCCATGGCCGAGATCTGGCGCCTCGCCGTTGATCACGCCACACGCATCGCACAGGCGCAGCTCGCACAGGAGCGCGAGGCGCTGGAGCAGGCGCGTGACCGCTTCGCACAGTTGGAGTCGGAGCTTGCTGAGCAGCTTCATCTGGCGAACGCTGCCGGGCAACGGCTCGCTGCGGAGCGCAACGCCGCAGTTCAGCGAACCGCGGATCTCGAGGCCCGACTTGGTGACGTCCAGCAGGAGAAGGAAGAACAGCGGACACAACGGGATCGCCTGCAGCAGCAAGCGGATCAATTGGCATCGGAAGTCGAGCGCCTGAATGCAGCACTGACCAGCATGCAGGCGGCCTCAAAGGCGGAGCGTGACCGCTATGACGCGCATCTCAAGAGTGTGGAAGACCACGCGCAGATGGAAATCGATCGTGCCCGGCAGGATTCCAAGGCACTCCGTGCCGAAGTGGCCGCGGTCAAACGCCTCCATGCCCAAGCCTTGGCGGCAATTGAGCGCGATCGGCGCACACTACAACGTGCATTGCACACAGCCGAATCGGACGCTGCGCGTCAGGCTGGCCACGCCGCTGCTCTGGAAAAAGCACTGGCCCAACTGCGGTTGGTCCCCGCCAACGTCAGAGATGCGAGGGCACCGCGGCAGCAGGCGCGGAACCCCCGGAAATCGATGCGGACGAGTTCGACGTAGACGACTACAGGCCCTGGGGCAACTGTGGGACACTGCGCCTGTCCTGACACGTTTCGTTTCAACGCATGCCCGTCCCATCCGATGCATTCCGCCGATTTCAGGACGAACTTGCTGCACTGGAACCCGCCAAGCCGAAGCTGACCCGGGAGCAGGAACTGTTGATCGCCAAGACGGCATTTCTCGAGCTCCAGCGTCGCCATGGGCTCACCGTGGCCGACGTGATCGGGTTCTTCCCGCCGGAAGAAGGCGTTGAGTATCTGCGGCAGCTGATTGACTCTGCGCCGACGAGGCCCACCGCCCGCCGACGGCACCGGACTCCAGGCGGTGACTAGTGGACATGCTGGTCCAAAGTGATGTGCACCGGTCGAACAGAGCTTCCGCGTGGATGCCCTGAAATGTCTGCGGCAAATAGTTCACTCGGCGAGTGGGCGGCTTTGTTGGCCGCCAGTCAACGCAGAAGCGTCTGTTGGATGCAGACAACAGCAATTTCGTGAGATTTCCGAGGCGGGTTCCGGCTTGACAGTAATCCAGTGAGAAATCCCCCGTTGGCGATTTTTCATCAGTCTCACATCTTTACTGCCCGAACGCTCACAAGATTGCCGCGTTTCACTGCCGTCAACAATCTCCCACGTCCTGCGCATGCTGCCTCCATCAGTTCGCGGAGCCGTGCAAGCAAGCGCCGTGCCAGATTTTTGCACTTTTGCATATGTATACGGCGTCACGGGGCAGACTCCGCAGCAGGAACCGCCTCCACCGGAGGTCCGGAAGACTCCGCAACAGGGTGCAAATCGTTCACCGACTGACCTGAAAAAACGGGCACGAAATCCGCGCGGCGATGCTCCGGTAGTTCGTACCAGCCAAGCTCAGAAGTGCCGTTGCCGGGCGAGGTAAGGCGCTTGCGCATCGCCACCAGACTGAGGCGGCGCGTGATCTCATGGTGCAACTGCCACAGAAACCCTGATCGATCCATCCACGGCATGCCCTCGAAGATCCACGGCTCACCCGACGCCTTGAAATCCTCAAGGATCGAGCGGCCGGCAGCGTAGTACGCCTGAACGGCCAAGCTCACGAATTCATCGCCCGAGACGCAGCGGATCGATGCCAGCGCGTCACGCATTTTCATGCTACAAACTCCTTGGGGGCATCGCCCCCGGTTGTGGTTGTACCTGCGGCACCCGGATCGCCGACAAGCTCGCCGGGTGCCGCACCCTCTACGCCATCCCTGGCCGTCCGCAGCAGCGTTTGAACTTCAACCCGGAGCCGCAGGGGCAGGGCGCATTCAGCGCCACCACCGGACCCCGCGCCACCCGCTGCCTGACCACTCGAACCGGCGCAGAAGGAGCGGGAAGGGCCGGGGCTTGAAAGCCGGCCAGACCCTCCGACTTGCGCGCCAGATAGGGAACATAGGAGCGCAGGGCCATCACGCACAGAGCGTTGAGACTCAGACCGTGAAAGGAGGCCACCGTCTCGGCCTGGGCCTTGAGCTCGGGAGGCAGACGCAGATTCAGCTTGGCAGGGGTGGGCATCGAGAGTCAGTCCATGGGGCCATAATGGCCCCAGATTGCCACCATCAGCAACAGCCCGCAAGCCAGTAAAATGCTCAAAATCGGCATGGTGCGTCCCCTTTGTTGATAGAGAGACAAGCCCCGCGGTGGCGGGGGGCGCGCCCTGCGGGCGCGCGCCCCCCCACCACACCGCCGCCCAGCCAGTAAACAGCGGCATCCGCATCCCCTCAAGAGCGTTCAGCGGAAACCCGCCAGCCCCATGACCGGCCGCGTCTGCGTCCAGCGGCGCGGCGTCCCCGGCTTCGAGATGAGGCGGCACGGCCTGCGGCCTCGCGGGGGCGACCGCCCCCACACCCCCGAGCCGCGCCCGGCTCTCCCGAAACGCCCGTGCCTGCGCCACCAGCAGCGCCCACCAGCTCGACTCGTGCGGGGTGAAGGCGCGGCCCTCGGGACTGTGCAGCGCACCGCCGTGCAGGCTCCAACCCGCCCAGTCACCGGACAGCGCGCCAAGATCGCCCAAGCGCAGGACGCGCAGCAGCCGCACCACCGACCACGGCACCCGGCAGCGCCCGGCTTCCCAGTAGGCCACCGTGCGCAGGCTCACGCCGAGAAACTCCGCCGCAGCTTTGCGGCTTAGTAGGCAGGACCGGCGCAAATCCCCGAACCCCTCCGGGCTGACGTGCCAAGGACGCCGGCGAGGACATGCCGCACCCGCTTTCCGGAATCCGTTCGGCCCCTTGCTGACTTTCGCATATGTATAGTCTGGGCTTTATCGTGCGACGGCTGCACCTGCGCTGTTGCGCTCTGGTGGAGTAGCCCGCCCAGCACCAGCAGGACGCTTGCCGCTGTTCCGGCGATGCGTAGCCAGGTTGCACGCGCTTCCTGTGTCTTGGCCCGCTCCGCCTCGATCAGTGGCACCCACTTCGCGGCGCTGAGTCCTGCCGCTCTGGCCATCGCTTCGACCGTCTCCGGCTCGGGACGGTTTTTCCCGTGCCTCCACGCGCTTACTGAGCTACGCGTGACCCCCAGGGTCAGCGCTGCCGCGTTGTCCGACTTCAAGCCTGCAGCCTTTTTGTAGCGGTCCAACAGTTCGACGGTGTGGCTCATGTTCGGCACCTCTTGACAGTCGATGTTCGGGGGCACTATACATTCCCGCGTGTTCGGTGGGTCCGAACATCTGGGGGTGTCGGATGGGCTTTACCGTAGGTGGTTCCTTGCTGGTGGTCGGCTTCTCGCTGGCCGTTCGTATCGTGCTGGTGTTGCTGCGACTGCGCGCGCGCCAGTCTTCAACCCTTGACGGCGTGCGGCGATGAGTGACCGTCCCTCATCCCCAGACGGTTACGCCGCCGCCGTCGAGGCTCTATCGGCCTATCGTGACCAGTGCGAGCGGGCAGGGTGGCCGGCCTCGTTCTTTGAGTGCACCTGCGCACTCACGGTGCTGGCTGAGGCTCGCGAATTCGACCTGCAGGGTATGCAGGTCGGGCTGTCAATGCCGCTGGATTTGGGGCCGTCCGGTGGCTAATCCGGCCGGCCAGGCTGCTGATGCGCGGGGGGCGCGCGCGCCCGCAGGGCGCGCGCCCCGCGCGGGGCTTGTCTCTCTATCAACAAGTGGGACGCCCTCCTCGATTTGCACGGGTGCTGTTGATTCTGCGGGGGTCTGGCTCCGTTGTGACCCGCACCGTTCCCGTCTTCGTCGCATGCGTCGCTCGGTGATGTCCTCCGCTCGATTGCTCGAGGTTGACGCTTTGCTGGGTGGCTTCCGGCTTCGTCGTTTGATGATCACTCTCACGTACCGGCCCGATGCTTCTCCTGCTGTCGGTGACATTGCCGCCTTTCGTGACCGCATGCGTCAGTGGTTCAAACGTCGCGGCGTCCCTTGTCGCTTTGTGTGGGTTCGCGAGGCTCACAAGTCGGGCCGTCCGCACTTTCACGTGCTGGTCTGGCTTCCTCGCCGCTTCATGCTGCCTGCTCCGGATCGTCGGGGCTGGTGGCCTCATGGGTTGACCCAGGTCAAGCCTGTGCACTCCGGTGCTTCCTACGTCGCTAAGTACGTCAGCAAGGGTTCTGATCCTGCTGCCTTTCCCAAGGGCTGCCGCATTCATGGTGCCGGCGGTCTTTCTGTTTCTTCGCGTCGTGAGCGTCGCTGGTGGCTTCTTCCTCTTTGGGCGCGTCGGGTTCTCGGTGGCTTTGCCGATCCCCTGCGTGTTCGTGGTGGCTGGTGTGATCGCAACACTGGCCTTTTCGCACCCTCTCCGTGGTCTGTCGTCGTCGGGGCTGGGGGTATTCGTTGGGTCGTTCGACCCTTTGAACTAGGAGAGTCCTGCAATGCAAGTTCGAGTCAAGTCTGTTTCGCCTGATGTGGTCGTGAAGGAGTGGGAAGGTCGCAAGTCGGAGTATCGCCGGCACGTTTGCGATGTCCTCTTTTTGGACGGCCAGACGTCTTGTGTCATCGACCGCCCTGTTGCTCAACCCGAGCTCAAGCCTGGCTTGTACGAGCCGTCTTTCCTCGCTGCTGAACTCGGCCGCGGTCGCCTGTCGATCAACCTCAACGAGCTGGTCCCGGTCAAGGGTTGATCTCATGCCCGGCGTCGCTCTCCTTCTGGCTGCCGGGCTTCTTCTTCTTTTCGTCGTCGTCGCGCGTGAGTTCTCATGAACGGCTATCTCTGCACCGCTCTCGATGCTGCTGGCACTACCTGCACCCAGTGGGTTGCTGTTGCGGGTCCGTTCCCTGCGCTCACTGTCGCCGATGCGATGACGATTGGTTCTTGCTTTGTCGGTGCGTGGGCCATTGCCTGGACCCTTCGCTTCGTTGCCTTGCAGGTCTTCCGTTCCCGTTCCTGATTTTTCCCTCCCCGTGTTCCGGCCTCGGGGGTTCGTGGGTCTCTGCCGGTCAGGAGTTCGCGTTATGCAGTTTCGTTCGATGTTTCACAAGGCGGGCGCTGTCGCGCTCAACGTTGCCGCAGCGGGTGCGGCTTTGGTGGCCGGTACGGGTGCCGCTCTCGCTCAGACCACGACCACAAGCGGCATCGATGTTTCGAGCGTGACCAGTGCGTTTGGGAACCTCGATACCGCCATCTCCACGGTGGGCGGGCTGATCATCGCCGCCGCTGCTTTGGCGGTCACGTACAAGTGGGTAAAGGGCATGATTTTCGGCTGAGCCCGGCCGGCGTGCGGCGGCTTCTGTCCAGGTGGCCGCCGCTTTTTCTTCGATGAGGTGGCGAGGTGGAAGGGTGGATAGTTCTCGCGGCGATACTGTCAAGTTTTTGGCTGCTGTTCTCGCCGTTGCGCTGAGCACGGTCTTTTGCGGTCTGCTGCTGGCTCCGGTCCCTGCGCGTGCCTACACGACGCCGCCGCCCTTCAGCATGGGGTACGGTGGCGCTAGCGCCGAAGGTCTCGACGCGTCTGGTGGCTCGTTCGGTTCTGCGAGCTTCACCATCTCCGGGGCGGGCGCTGCTGACGGAACATATTCCGCGGCGACCTACTGGACCGGGCAGACGATGGGCGGCCTGGCTATTGATGCCCTTTGGGCGTCGGGCGTGTTTGACGGCGGTCTGTCGGACATCCTTGCAGGTGCGCTTGACGCCGCTGGTCTCTATGTGGATTTCAATACTCACATGGTTTACACCAGCAATCCCAACTCGCCGCAGTACCGCCAGTACGCCGGTTGTTCTCAGGCGACCGTTGCTTGTTATGTGGTGGCTTTCGGCAACGATCCCGGTTTTGCGAACAAGGCGGATGCTGTGAGCTACGCGCTGCAACTCGGTGATTCCGGCGCGTGGGAGAACTCAGGCTTCACAGACATCAGCTGCACGATGGACTCGTCAGGAGCTAACGTCGTTTGCAACTTCACCTACAACGGCCAGCAGTACAGCAATCACACCACGGGCATACAGATCGACACGTACAATCTTCCGTACAACGCTCCACCGCCACCACAGAACCAGCCGCAGACGGCTACGCCTCAGCAGATCGCGCAGGCCCTCGCGCAGCAAGACCCCGGCATTGCCCCCGAGTTGGTGAACAACGCGCAGGGGCAAGAGTTCAACACGCCGAACGTCCAGCAGGCGGCCTCGCAGCTTGCGTCTCAAATTCAGACACAGACAGGGCAGGCACCCGCGAACCCGGACCCTGCGCCCAGCACCTCCACGCCGCTCGATAATCCCGCACCCGCCAGCAGTTCGGCCGGTCCTTCGCTCAACCTCCCGGCGTTTTGCAACTGGGCGGCGGTCGTCTGCGACTTTGTCAAGTGGGTGGAACGTAAGCCGCAAACGCCGCAGCCCGTGCAGCTTCCTGTGAACCCTGCGCCCGCTACCTCGTCCTGGTCCTCGGGCCTGGGTGGTGGGGCATGCCCTGCGCCGTACACCTTCAGTTTCAACAATCAGAACTTTGCGATCGATCTAACCCCGATGTGCAACCTCATGACCGACATTCGCTACCTGGTCCTGGCTGCTTGTGCGTTGATCGCTGCGTTTATCGTCTCTGGATCAGCACGGAGTACTGTCTAATGTTTGCGGCCCTTGGTGAGTTGCTCGAAGGCTTGTTCGGCGTGATGCTGGCGAAGATCCTCGTTGGCGCTGGCCTCGGTGTGGTGACGTACGGCGCGCTGAGCACTGCGGTGAACCTGGCGCTTAGCGCTCTCGTGGCGCAGTTCGGTGGTTTGCCCGCCGATGTGCTCAACATGCTGCTGTTGTCCGGGGTAGGGCAGGGCCTTAGCATCATCGGTTCCGCTATGGTCGCACGCGCTGCGATGAAGGCGGCTTCTGTGGGTATCGGCATGGCCGCTGCGTCGAACACCGGTGGCGGGAGCGCACCGTAATGCTGACGCTCATAACTGGCGCACCCGGCGCTGGCAAGTCGCTGCGTGCGGTCTACGAGTTGAAGGAAGCGCTTGCCTCTGGTCGCCCCTGCTACGCTGATATCGCTGAACTCAACTTGCCGGGCGTTCTGCCTTCGCCGGATGACTGGCGCGATACGCCGGAGGGGAGCTTTATCGTCTATGACGAATGCCAGCGCCGCCCGTGGTTGGCGGCTACCGGCAAGCCCGGTTTGAGCGATGACGCGCGCGTGCGCGCCTTGGAGACGCACCGGCACACAGGTCACGATATCGTCTTCGTCACGCAGCGGCCTACCTTCCTGCATCACCACGTGCGCGGCCTCGTTGGGCGGCACGTTCACGTGCATCGTGGCGCCGGCCTGAGCCTGGTCAACGTCCGCACCTGGGACACTGTGCAGATCGATCCGGATGATTGGGCCGCGAAGAAGGATGCGGACGTGCAGGGCTGGAAGCATCCTAAGGAACTTTTCAGCCTCTACAAGTCGGCGACACTGCACACGCATAAGCGGCGCATCCCGGCAAAGCTTAAGGTCGCCGGCACGGCCATTGTTGTGCTGCTCGCTGGGCTGTCCTTCCTTGGCTGGAAGTCGGTGCACGGGTTTCGCAAGGAGGCGCATGCAGTGCCTCACACTGTTGCTGCTGCGCTTGGTGCCGGTCCCGCTCCTGCTAGTACGCGACCGCTTCGCATCGTTTGGCAGTGGACCCGCTCCCCGCGTGTTCCGGTGGTGTCGGGTTGCATCTCTGGGCCGCGTGGGTGTGCGTGCTACTCAAGGCGTGGGCGGATGCTCGATCTCACGCATGCGGAATGCCTGACGGCTTTGATGCGCCCGCTGCCGTTCGACATAGGCGGTTCTCGCCGTGGTGGGGAAGGTTCGCGGTCTAGCTCGAACCTTACGCCCCTCAAACCCGCGCCGTTGCTACATTCGCCCCCTCAGATTTCGAGCATTTCGGGCGGGCCTGGTCAGCAATCGGGCTGGGGCACTCGTTCGAGCGCTTTGCGTGTGAACTATCAGCCACCGACCTATTCGGGCGGTCATACCGGGGGGGCGCTGCGATGAGCTTGCGCGTGCGTGATGGCTTGAAGGTTCTGGCGGTTCTGATCAGTGCGCTTGCCGCGTGGTCGATGTGGTCCTCGTTCGTGCCTCACGCGGTGCCTGCGCTTCTGCGTGCTCGCGAGTCTGTGGTGGCGGTGCGTACGGCGGGCGGCGTGCTGCGGCTTCGCGTCGCGGCCGATCAGCAGCAGCGCCGTGCCGGCCTCATGGACGACAGTCCAAAGTCGGGTACGGGTGAGCTTTTCGTGTGGCGTCGTGACGGTTCGCGGCACTTTTGGATGGCGGACACGCCTTCGCCGCTCGATATGGTCTTCATGAACGATGAGGGCGTTGTCTCGCGTGTTCTTTCGGGTGTCCCGCCGTGTGTGGCGCTGCCGTGCCCGATTTACTCGCACCGCGCGCGCTACGTCATCGAGTTGCCTGCGTTCACCGCTGCGACGTACCGCCTGCGCCCTGGCGCACGGTTGCAGGGCCTTGCAGGCGTGCGGTAGGGGGTGGCGGGGGTTTCCCCGCCGGATGCGCTCTTGATCCCGCCGGGGTGATCCTAGAACCGCTTGCGCGCCTGTACGCCGCTCACCGCGTCACTGCTCACGCGCCACCTGCCGAACCGCTTTTCGCCCATTCCCCGAAGCGCTCGGCTGTCTCCGGGCGTATCTGGAACCGCCGGTGCTTGGGCACCAGCACGCCGCCTTGCATCCGCCAGCCGTTCCATGCTGCCGGCAGCCGTACGCGCTGCTCGATCTCATCCAGCCGCGCCGCCATCAACTCCCGCGTTCGCCACGTCCAGCCGTTCGGCGCGACAATCACGCCGTCGTCAATCGCCCACGTCCTGCGCATGCTGCCTCCATCAGTTCGCGGAGCCTTGCAAGCAAGCGCCGTGCCAACTTTAGACTTTCGCATATGTATATTATGTAAAATAAATCATTCGACGTCATTCCTCACGACACGCCTTTCTTTGACGTCATCCTGGCCGGCCCGCGT
>JAEHJW020007472.1_pt2 | contig 10603 bp, 12 predicted proteins | sample 9271431 | NCBI WGS metagenome assembly JAEHJW02
CTTATTTGTAGCATCGGCTGTAGATTTCTTTAATGAATCATTATAACCTTGTAATATTGATGCTGCGGAATTTACTCTTCTTTGCTCACTTGATGCCAATTCAGCCGCGGATGGTCTTTCCACATGTTTAGCAAAATTAGCTGTTTTTTCTGCTACATTTTTACCTTCTAATCCTTTAGCGTAAGAAGCTCTTTCGTCAGATCCTCCATATTTTATTGATTCTCCACTACGTTCCATTAAAATCCATTTACGTTGGATTGATGGATCAGTCCAATCTTTTCCTATAGAATTAGCGTAATTCTTAAGTCCTTCTAATCTTTGTCCAGACCATTGCATATATCCATAATGACCGCTTTTTTTGTAATCTTCAATAGAAGTATTAAATCCACTTTCATTTTGGACATTTGCTGCGATTGCCGCGGCATCTTCCGGACTAACTCCTTGAGATACCATATCTTGCATAAAAGCCAAAGCTTTATCAGAAACAGAACCTTTTCCAGTAACAACAGGAGAAGATGAATTATCGGTTGTGCTGGATGGTGCTGTATAATAATTACTATTTCCTCCTGGAATAGAAGGCATTATTGTAGAATTTGTGTCTGATTTTGGACCGGCGACATTAGGTGATCCATTTAAAGGAACATTATAAGAGGCCTTGATAACCATACTCTTATCAAATCCAGAAATATTTTTTCTGAATGATACAGGTTGTATATTTGATGATGGTACTTCATTATAAGACAAGTTTAATTTTGCTATTTCATTCTTAACTTGTCCCCATTTCATAGTAATGCCTTGAGATGGAACCACTTGATTTTCATCAAGAGAAAAACTACTACCTTTCATAGTACCAGTTAATATCATTACTGCCCAAGCGGTTCCAGTTCCTGCTTTATTTAAAGAAATAGAAGGTATTTTTCTTATCATAAGAACCATATTACCATCTATTTCATTATTTTTGGTATTTTTAGCTACACCAACGCGAACTATATCACTTTCTTTTTTACCTTTTGACATAGCATCAAAGTTTACACTTGGAGCATAATCTTCTTTTGGTTGAACATAATCAGGTTTAGCCCAATCTGGAACAGCATTACTAAACGTGTCGAAATATCTTCCTTTTTCAGGATATCTCCAATAATCTAATGATTTTGCATCTCTTGCTTCATGACTATCACTATTAAATTTTTCCATAGCTTTATCATATTGCGATTGCAGATTGTCGATATATGTTTTAGTGGTCATATAATCAGCACTACCAGTATCAACTCCCTTCTTTTTCATATCATCCAAATTTTTTTGGTTTGATCTAATTTCGTCACGCATTTTTGCCATTTCATTAATAACATCAGATGTATTTCCTTGATTTAATATAGTTTCTCGCTTCTCTCTTTTTTGTTTTTCTTCATCCATGCCTACTATTAAACTTCCAACTATAGTAGCTGAAGTTACGTAAGGTAAAGCTCTTAAAAAATAAGGAAGTGCAACCATAGCAAACCTGGTCATATAAGTAGCAAAACTACCAGTAATAGCTATCATACCAGGAGACATACCTATTCCTCCCAGTAGAAATTTAGCAAAACTGCTACCTAAACCACCTACATTATTTTTTTTTTGGATATTATCTAATCGATTACGAATATATGTAGTATCGGCCTTGATATCTTGAGAAAGTTTGGTAATTTCATTAAGCATGACAGTTTGTTCATGCATATCTCTTTTGAATGTACCAACAGGATTTTCTAATCCTTCTTCAATTAGATCAGGAACCCAATCTACCATCTCTTGATGTACAATATCTTGAATCAAGGAAGATAATCTATTGAGTGAAAATTGATTTAAAACATCTTTACTTATTTTTTCGTTATCGTTTGGCATAGTTTAGTGCATCTCTTCTTGTTTCTTCTTCTCTTTTGTTTTGTGACACCAATAAATCTATGTAAATATTTCTTTCCCAAGGTAACATATTTTCTAATTCGGTTAGACTATATTTGTGCTGATGCATTAATTTAAAATTAGTCATGTAGTAATTCTGTAAAGAATCATGCATCAGCATTAGGTAAAAAAACTGAATATATCTTCCGAATGAATTCTATGATTAAAACCACATTTAGGACATTTATAATATTTGTCAATACTATATTTTGGAATATCTTGTATGAATTCTACAATTTTGTCATATTGTTCTTTACTCAAGGAATCAAAGAACGCACTAATATCTTCTTCAGGTTGTTCACTTAATGGATATACTGTATTAGCATCATATACTGATTCAATTACTTCTTTAAGTAAAGCATAATCAAATCCTTGTGAATTAATATCTTTGACAAAACTATATCTTGGATATCTTAATATAACACCTGTTTTTTTCTTAGGATCTAATTCAATATTAGTTCTTTTCTTATAATGTAATTCTTTACCATTATTAATTTTAATATCGTTTAAATCTAAGCTCACTTTAAATGGAGTATTACATTTTGTACCCTGATCATCAATAGAATTATTACAGATCAAATCATTTTCTATTTTATTACCTACAGAACGTATTCTTAAATTTATTAATATCCATTCAATATCAAAAACTGGAGATTCATCAACATTTATAGGATCAATTAAACAATTGTTGATGATTTGTTTGATAGCATTTTTAATTTCTTCTGGATCCTTCGATTCGTATGCCATAAACAATATTTTTTCTTCTTTAATCAAAAAAGGACGAAAAGCAACTTCCTTTCCTGTTGATGGTAATGTTAATTTATAAATTGGTATATCAAGTTTTGGTAATGACATTATTTTCCTCTTTCATTTAAGCTAATAATCTCCATGATGTTAGTACTTGGTCTCCAGTATTTTGTATAATGGTAGAATTCTTAATTAAACTAAAATTACCTGGAGCCGGATCGGATGGAGTTACCCAATCCGTAAATGTGAATGTTACCTGTAATCGATGTATATTATCATCTGACCATGATAGTGGTAATGGATTTACATAGGTAGGATATGCTTGTCGTAATTGAACTTTGTAAGTAGCTCTTAATCCTCCTCCTGGGGTTTCTATCTGAGAGAATTGGAAAATATCAATTAATGTTGAATAATTATCTCTATATTCGAAATTGTAACGATCTTTTGGATTTATATATTCCATCCAACGATCAAAAAATTCTTTTTCTACCATTTCATCACGACATAAGAAACTAAAATTTATATCGGTATAGGCTGATTGATATGGAGTTTTAAAAACCGGTCCATAATATCTGGTTTCATCAATATTTAATCCTCTACCAGGAAGTTCTGCAACATCACATAAAAATGGCATATTAAGCAACAAATATTCGGTAGCATATATTACTACCATATATTTTGCTGGTCTCGCTACATCTCCATATTCGCCCAAAACTGATCGGAATATTTCAATATCCGAAAGATTATATGTTTCTCCTATGTCAAAATATCGTGCCATTTAAATTACCCTCTCTACTGACTGGTCATAAATGTTTCGTTTTGTATTTCCAACAAATCTTTCTACTGGCAACAATATTGCATATTCAAATTCATCAGCCGAAACTTCTACCATTGGGCTATTTATATGATAAGTGAGATATCTTTTGATACATGGCTTTGCATATCGCAATCTTCTCATTCTTTTAATCAAATAATATGTTAATTTAATCCGAGTTGAATTATCCATTTTGGTATTATTTAAATATCGATACATATTTGAAAGAAGCAGCATCCTATAATTTAATGGAAGATAGTGTAGATTCAGTCCTAAGAAACCGTCTTCATAGTAATAAATTGGAATACAAAGAGGAAATCTATCATAAAATGGTAATTTTTGTTTAAGTTTAGGGTCATAATAAAAGAAATACATTTTACCTAGTGTAGGACGTCTTGAAATGTGCTTATTATTCTGAATGATGCTTCTAGGAGTAACTCGAATACTACCACGGATTAATTTATTAATCCAGGCTCGGGCTTGTCTGCTTTTTATATCTAATCCTTGTGTTCTTATCTCTTCTTTCAGCTTATCTATCAGTTCCATTTATATCTTTCTCCGTAATAATTTGGAATTGCCAACCTCTCTTCTTACAATATTCAGTCGCGGCTTCCCATTTAGCATTATTAGTAACCCAAACCTTAGATTCCATTAAATAACGTTTTTCATTCTTGCCTTTTTTGGGTTCTTTAGTTTGTGATAAAGGTTTGACTTCTATCATCATTTCATTAATATTTCCCTTACGGTCTCTTGTTTTTACCCAAAAATCTGGAAAATAACGGTGTGTTCTTCCATCAAGAGGAGATTTATACAAAACGATGATTTCTTCGTTAGACCATTCGAGTATATTGGAATTCGTATCGAAAAATTGCATACACAACCATTCTAATCTGGATCGGAATACAATTTTTCGATGATCACCTTTATATTTACCTATATTATTAGGATGAAAAAACCCTTTATATATCTTGTAAGCCATATAAATATATAGGTATAATTACAAAAGAGGAAAGAATGAACGGTATTCTCGATACAATAACAGGCGGATTAGGAAATGCTTTAAATGGAGCAGGTAATCTCATTGGAGATGGACTTAATACAATCAATCAACAAGTAGGTAAAACCCTCGGTTCTCCACTAGTCACTCCAGATCAAATTAATGATGCTACATTAGGACAAAGTAAATATGATTTTTCCTATAGAGTTTTTCCATCAAATATAGGTAAAGAATCATATTTCGGACATTACATGGTTATTAATATTAATGTCAGTAATTATTCTAATATGGCAACAGTTTCAAAAGGTGGAGCAACGGTAACTAATTTTACTCGATTAAGTGGAGAAGTTTCAAAAGTTGATGCTTTACGAGCAACCATAGATCAACAATACACTGGAAATGGACAAACTTTAGGACCCGGTAAATCATTTATTCCGAGACAAACGACTAGAATAGCTGAATCAATTGCTTTATTCATGCCTAATAATGCAGTTTTTACCGATGCAAATGATTACGAAGACGTTCGATTAAGTGATATAGTAGGAGAAGTACCTGCTATTTCATCAGTTTATGGATTTGCTCAAAAAGCTACTGCTTTAGCACAAGCACCAATTAATCCAAGAATAGAAGTCATATTTTCTAGTACTTCTCTAAGAACCTTTGCATTTGATTTCCTCTGTGCTCCCGTCAACGAAACAGAATCCAAGACATTAGAAGAAATTATCCGAACATTAAGATTTCATTCCCGTCCTGAAGTAAATAGTTTTTTCCAATCAAGCATTGCCGGGGATTTAAAAGGTTTCCTGTGGTTACCGCCATCAGAATTTGATATTACATTTTATCAAGATGGTGCGGAAAATACTCATATTCCTCGTATCAACACTTGTGTTTTGGAACAAATAGACGTTGATTATGCTCCTACTGGAGTTTGGGCAACATTTAAAAACGGTTACCCTGTAAAAACTAGAATTCAAATGAGATTCAAAGAAGTTGAAGTCAATCATCGCTTGCGCATACAACAGGGCTTTTAAGTAATGTCCAAATATTTCGATCTTTTTCCAAAAATTAACTATGATATATTTCAAGACGGAACGGGTAATACTATTCAATTTACCAATATTTTAACTCGTTTAAAAATTAGCGATGATATTAAAAATAATCTCTATTCTTATTATGAATATGATATCAGAGATGGAGATACTATAGAAATATTAGCTGAGAAATACTATGGTGATCCGGAATATCATTGGATTATAGCACTGGCCAATGATATGGTCGATCCTTTATTTGATTGGCCTAAAAATAATATGAATTTTGATAATTATATAATTTCCAAATATGGATCTATTGCTACTGCTAAAACTCAAATACATCACTACCAAAAAGAAATAGATAGAACTGTTAATTCTCAAACCAAAGATGCTCAAATTTTTGAAATTGACGCAAACACTTATAATACTATAGCCACTTATTCATATACTACATTTAACGCTAATAATAATACGGTATTAGAAGAAGTAAAAACCAGTATTGTTTATTGCTATGATTGGGAATTTGAACAGAATGAAAATAAAAGACACATCAAATTGATTAAAAAAGATTATCTCGGTGAGATATTGAAAGAATTCAGCGATTTGATTTCGACTAGTAACCCGGTGTTTGCTACTGGATTGAGGAGATTTAATGCCTAATATTAAAGATATGTATCCTTATTCAGGAGGATTTGATTTATCCATAATTAATATGTCGGATGATGATCCTTTATTATATGAAATTACCATACCTGAAATTTATATGATGGAAAGTTTATTGAGTCCGTATCTAGAAACAACTGTTATGTTACAGTCTCCTATTCATAATGTCAATACGAAAAACTATGATAGGTTTAAATTCAAAACAATAAAAGTTTCCATGAATAATCCTAATATAAACAATGGACAATCATATGAATTCCAACAAATTATTTACAGAATGGAAAAGAGAAAACCTTTACATGAAGGTAATTATAGTGTAGAAGAATTTTCATTAAAATCCTGTGATAAAACTCAAATATCAGATTTAGGTACAAGAGTTAGCAAATGGTGGAATTGTCAAACTCCCACAGATGTAGTTGATGAAGCTTTAAATTGCGCTGGTGCGATTAATCGAGATTTGGAACCTTCTCAACCTAAACGAGATTATCATGCACCTAATATACATCCTTTTCAAGTTATAGCAGAACAAGCAAATGTTGCTTTAAATAATAATGATCCTGCTTTTCTACATTACATGACTTATTTAAATGGTGGAACCCATCATTTCCGTTCATTGAATAATTTGACTAAACAATCATCAAAATGGACTTATGTTTATAGTGAAAGTGGATTAGGACAAGATTTGGGTAATACTCAAAATATACTTAATTATAATTTCCCTTGCGATTTTGATGGACTAACTGATATACTTAATGGTTTAGACGTAAATGGTAATCCTAGTGCATCATTAATTGCTTATAATGCTTTTAATGGCGTAGCTTCATTAGTAAAAGGAAATTTATCTAGTTGTGGAATGAGTGGTGCGTTAAATCGTGTGGTAGAAACAACTAAATATAATAATGACGGACATTGCGGTTCTCACATTGAAGATTATGGCGAAGTAAGAAAAGCTCGCGTTTCCTTAATACAACAAGATAAAATCATGTTAAATATAACAGTTCCATTCAATCCTACTTTGCATGTAGGAGATATGATCGATGTTTATTTTCCTTCGAAGGTAAGTACAGATTTCAATCATGGTTCTGGAACATATCTTATCGTAAACATGATGAATAATATTAAACGTGGTGGATATGCAACATCAGTTTTAGAATGTGTTTCTCAAAATGTAGGTAATTACTAAATGACAATTAATTCATTAGAGGGTAAATTTATTCCGGGAATTATAGTCGGAGGAGGAGATTCAAAACCTGATCCATTAAAAGCAGGTCGTGTGCAAGTAGCTCCACTCACTTTAAGTCCTAGAATTGATGTATCGACATTACCATGGTGTCAATTATCTTCTTCTCCTAAAGAAGGTTTTATGAGTTTTGATAGACCTCCACCTCATGGTACTTTATGTCAAGTTTATTATCCTCCCGGATCGGAAGGATCTTTGAGTGGAGTTGTTGTTCTTTCTTATAATCAAGTACGTAATCCTAAAGAAATAGCACAAAACACAACTTTATTTGATAAAGGATGGTTTGATGAAGCATTAAAATGGAAACCTAATATTAAAGGATTTGCTAAGGAAGTACAAAAAATTGAGCAAAATTCTACTGGAGCAGAAAAAGTAACTACTCAATTTATTGATAATGCTATTACTTCATTATCCGAAAGAATTAATATACCATCTAATTTGATAAACAAAACATTGGTTAAATTATATGATAGTATTAATAATGTGTCAACAGCTAAACAAGAATCATCAATGTCAATGACTCCTGATTTAGCCGCAATGTTACCGGGGAAAATCTTTGATTTAACTCAGATTTTGAATTATATTCCTAATTTTGGAAATCTCAATGATGATGTAAAAAAAGCTCTGAATTCATTATCATCTGTTGTAGCAGGAACATCACCTTTATCAGGAACTAATTTTGCGCAAACAGGTAATAGAATTGATGAACAGTCATTTGCTCAAAACTTAACTAATATGTTAGGTGAAGTATCTAATTTAAGTGCTTTGGAAGATTTATTATTTGAAGTTATAAAAGGAAATCCTTCTATTACAGGCTCTAATAATTTGCAATCTGTTTCAATTCAATTACCTGGACCATTTGGAAATATAAAGATTTCTATTAATGCAGATGGTAGTATAAACAATGAAGTTTCTGATTTAATTAATAGTCTGATCAGTGGATTTTCTTCTTTTTTGGGAGGAATTCAAGTAGCTACAGGATCATTGTTAGGAAATTCATCTATATTAACAGATTCATATAAACGATTACCGCTTGATATACAACAAGCCTTTAAAGATGCAGTAGGAACTAATGTTCCTGCTAAAATAGGAAGTTCAATAAACAAATCAAAAGGTTACTTAGGATAATGACAGATACTAATTGGAATTTACCGGAAGATGCAAGAAAAAAGGGTATGCAATACCCTAATTATGAAATAAAACAATCTCCATCAGGACACGGTTGGGTTATTGATGATACTAAAGATGCTGAGAGCGTAACAATCTTCCATAGAACAGGAAGCCAAATACAATTTCAACCAGATGGTTCTATGATATTCATCAATAAAAAAAATGCTTATCAGATTGTTTTTGGTGATAATAATATAATGGTAACTGGTGCACAAAACGTTACTGTTAATGGAGGGTGCCAACTTAAAGTTGAGGGGGATTATGATTTGACGGTTAATGGTAATGTGAAACAAACAATTAAAGGAAATTTAGAAACTATAGTTTCAGGAGACATGACTACTGCAGTCCAAGGAAATCAAGAGAATGTAGTAGGTAAAAATATTTCGACGAAAGCAGTGGCTAATCATGAAGTTATTGGTAATAAAACTGCTATAACCGGAGAATCAAAAATAGGAATACTTTCACCGGGCCAAGTAGATGTTCAAGCTGAATCTGATGTTAATGTTTCTTCGGGAGGAAATATAAATAACAGTAGTAATGTATTATATCATAATGGCGTTGATGTGGGTAGTGATCATAAACATACTGGTGTTACATCTGGACCATCTCTAACTGGACCTCCACAATAAGGATAAAAAATGGCTATTACTAGAGCACCGGATTATAAAGATTTAGCATTTGTTTACAAATGGATTGATACCAAAAATAATATGTATTATATTGGTTCTCATAAGGGTTCTCCGGATGATGGTTATATTTGTTCTTCCAAATATATGTTAGAAGAATATAATAAAAGACCAGATGATTTCTATAGAGAAATATTGGTAATTGGAGAATATCCTTATATTAGGGATTTGGAAGAAAAATTACTTAAATTGGTAAATGCAGCTTTGAATGAACAATATTATAACAAATCTAATGGAGATGGTAAATTTTATTGTATAAAGCATTCAGAGGAAACGAAAAAGAAAATGAGGGGTCATCCAAATTATCTGAAAAATCATACTGAAGAAACAAAAAGAAAAATTAGTAAAAATAGCATAGGTCATCCAAATTATCTGAAAAATCATACTGAAGAAACGAGGAAAAAAATAAGTGAAAGTATGAAAAAATTAATTAGGAAAAAATATATAGTTATAACACCACACGGCGTAAAAATTTATCCAAATAGTTTAAGACAATACGCTTTAGAGAACAATTTGCAATATCAAAATTTATGGAAAGTTTCTAAAGGATTAAGAAATAATACACGTGGATATAAATGTAAGGAATTATTATGAATATAAGTCGAGTTCCTTCATATACTGATTTAGATTTATCTTTCACACCTCATCCAGTCACAGGAGATTTAGTGAAAAAGATTGGAGTTGACTCCATTAAACGTGCGGTCAAACAATTGATATTAACTAATTTCTATGAAAGGCCATTTCGATCTTATATTGGATCTAATGCAAGTAAAATGTTATTCGAAAACATTAATCCTTTAACAGCAACATTTTTAAAAAATGCTATAGTGGAAGTTATAACAAATTTCGAACCGAGAGTAACTTTGTTAGGAGTAGATATTAAAGTTACACAAGACCAGAATGCATATCAAGCTGATATAATCTTTACGGTCAATAATAGACCTGAACCACAAATTTTGAATTTAATACTACAACGTATAAGATAAAGGTAAACATATGTCAACTCAAAATACAGCACTTCAAATTGCTGATTTGGATTTTCTAAGTATAAGAGAAAATTTAAAAACTTTCCTTCAAAGCCAAAGTGAATGGGATTCCTATGATTTTGAAGGAAGTGGTATGGCCGTATTGTTAGATTTGTTAGCATATAATACCCATTATATGGCTATGAATCTTAACTTAATTGGTAATGAAATGTTTATCGATAGTGCCCAATTACGATCTTCATTATTATCTCACGCTAAATTACTTAATTATGTACCATTAAGTAAAGTATCGGCAGAAGCTAAAGTAAATATTTTGGTAACTCCGGGAATTAAT
>JAEHJW020000019.1_pt1 | contig 10602 bp, 10 predicted proteins | sample 9271431 | NCBI WGS metagenome assembly JAEHJW02
CGGTATTTCCAATAAAGATTTGAGTGAAAAAGAGGCTGAGGAAGTAGAAAATAAGGTCAAAAATTTTGCTAACGTTTCTTATGCTTTTAATAAGTCGTTAAGAGAAGAAAGAGAAGGCAAGAATGCCAGAGCCATGGGAGATTCAGAATGATGAAAACGAAGAGCAACTTGAGACACCTAACAATGAAGTGCATAATCCGCGTAAACTTGATTTAACAAACCCTAGAGATTTATTAGTATATTTTTGCAAGAGGTTTGAAGAGACACATAACATACCATATATTATTGAATGGGATAAGGAAACTTCTTATTTCAAGGGTTTTATGACTAGGTATGGAATAGATGCTCCTGATATTGTAGATGTCTTATTTGATAAATTCAAGGGCAATATTAACGGTAACATTATTACAGCCACTGGATTTTCAAAGGGAGCTAAGTGGATACAGGACATTTTATTTAATGCCTTGTGGGAAGAACGCAATAAAAAGAATAAGCCATCAACGGCTACTGGAACTTTAGACGGAGAAGATTTTGTCAACCTCATGGGAAAATGATTATAAAGATTTAACTTACGAATTATTATCAGATAATATAATAGAGTTTCTGTCTCACAGAAATCCTAATTTATCTAAATTTGTTAAACGTGGATGCCCTACTTGTGATGGGCCAAAGTCTGCTAATTGTTGTGGGAATTGTAAGCAACAATTGCAATTATACAAGCACTATCTAAATGCTGGTATTGGTCAGACGTACCAAAGATTGGATTGGTCTGATTATCATGGTGACCCTAGGGCATTAGCCGTAGCTGAAACTTATTTGCAACAGCATAAAGCCATGGTCAATAATGGTATTGGTATTCTGTACTATGGTTCGTGGGGTACTGGTAAAACACTATTGTCCGCTCTAACCGCAAAAGAATTAGTCAAATTGGGCTATTCGGTTTATTTTGCTACATTCACTCAGATGATTGATGAATTCACAAGAGGTTGGGGTAATAACACTGATCGTGATAGGTTTGAAGATAAGGTCATTAAGGCAGATGTATTCATACTTGATGATGTTGGTAAAGAATTTAGAGCGAAGAGCAATTTGAGTGAAGCCACTTTCGACCATGTTCTTCGTCAAAGGGCTTTAGACAATCGTTCAACCTTTATGACAACAAATCTTAATAAAGAGGAGTTGAATGAGGGCTACGGATCTGCTATATTCTCTTTGTTGAGAGAGCGCATGATTTTGCAGGAAGTCACTGGCATTGACTACCGAGAGAATTCTAGAACGAGAGTTCTAACTGAAATTAAGGAACAAAAAATTAGAAAGATTTATTAAATGAAAGCTCGTAATATATTAATTAATATTATTGCTCTCATTTTAATCCTTGCATTTCTAGTGTTGGCATTTAAATTAATGGGAGTAGTTACTCATAGTTTATCTCAAGGTTCTCAAGATTTTGGGTATGTCATATCGAGACATCATGGATTTGTACAAAAATAGTAGATAACAGAAAGATTTATTAAATGGACTTAGAGTATACAGCGATTAGAAATTTTGTTAATATTAATGATTTACAGTATCTGTGGGATAAGGGGATTAGGTCAGAACATTTCTTCGATAATTCCATTAGAGAGATATATAATTTTTCTTTAGACTACCTAATTAAATCAGAGTTCAAATCAGCGCCAACTGAAAATTTATTGAAAATAAAATTTGCAAGTTATTTCAATACAACAGCGTGGCCCAGTGAAGAATATCTAGTACACATTATTACTGATGACTTATTAGAGAAATATCGACGAGCTAAAGTACAAAAGATCCTTTTGGAATCAGCTGATATTCTGGATGATGATCCAGAAAGGGCTATTAATATAGCTATATCTAAATTGTCTAAAGTCCAAGAGGACACTGCAACAAGAGAGCGTATCGAGGTATATAAAGATGGATTCCAAAATAGAGTAGATGAATATATCGACTCAACGATTGATTTAGAAAAATCAAAAAAGCGTAAGGGCATTTACTTTGGTTGGGATTTGATCAATGATCAACTGTATGGCATTCATCCAGGTGAATTAGCAGTAATTGCTGGTTATACTGGCGTTGGTAAATCTTTGACTGGTGCGAAACTAGCTCTAGAAGCTGCTCGCAGAGGAACGAAGGTTTATTTGTTAAACCTTGAGTTAGATAAAGAATTAGAGTTAAAACGACTGGACTGTTTGGTGAGCGGAGTTAGCTTTACTAAATATGAACGAGGAGAATTAAACGCTTTGGAGCTGGAGCAACTCAAGAATGCTCGTGCTGAGATTGAATCGTTTGGTGAAAATCTATTAATTGATACTCCTTCTAATGCATCTGAAAGAACTGTACAAGACTTATATAGTAGAGCAAAACTTTGGGGTGCAGAATTAGTTATAGGTGACCAATTAAGTTGGCTAACACCAGAAGGTAACTATAGAGGTAATGGAAACACTCAGACAGCACAAATGGGTGAATTAATTGTTGACATCACTAGAATTAATAAAGAGATGAATCTAGCCAGTATTTGGTTAGTTCAGTTTAATAGGGATTCGCAGAATAAATCGAAACAACGTGGTGGACTTCAACATATTGCTTTGTCGTCACAGATTGAGCAAAATGTTAGTATTGCTATGGGTATTTCTGCAACTCAAGAAATGATGCAGCAAGAGGTAAAGGTATTTGAAATCTTAAAATCAAGACGTAGTAGTTTGAAATCTTATTTAATGGAATATGCTATGGATGAAAAAACTTCTATTGAGGTTATAAAAGAGTTAGACGCAGACGCTGATACAAATGGAGATTAGCAAATATGAGTAATTACTTAAATGATGTATTCCCAGGACTAGATGTTGAAAATTTGTTAGAGGATTTATTGGGGGCTACAAACCTGCAGACCTCTAATAATGAAATTATACATTCTTGTGTACTAAATTTTGGATTACATGGACATGGAGATCAAAATCCATCGGCATCCATTAATAAAGAAACTTTGTTATTTAATTGCCATGTTTGTGGTGGTGGAACAATTATTTGGCTTGTTCAGAATGTTCTAGATATTTCTAAAAATGATGCTATTAATAGAATCAAAAATTATTCAGAGATGTTGCGACCCATTCCGGTTGAGCAATTTATAGTTAAATTAGATAAATTATTTAAAAGCCAAGAAGTGTCACAAGAACTATTAATTCCAAGATATTCAGAAAGAATATTAGATGAATGGGTCCAACCATCTGAATACTTGTTGGAGCGTGGCGTTTCATATGAAGTTCAAAAAGAAATGAAAACTGGTATTTTAGACCCCGGTTATGAGTTAGACAAAACTACTAAAGAGTTAGTCCTAGTAAGAAGGAATGTGCTACCGCATTTTATTGGTAATAACTTGGTGGGATGGGTTTCAAGAAGGCTGGATGACACTAAAAATGTGGCAAAATACAGAAATACCAGAAGTTTCCCACGTAAATATTCCCTCTACAACTTAAATAATATTACAGATAATAGCCATTGTTATATAGTTGAAAGCCCAATGAGTGTTCTAGTCTTAAAATCCAGAGGAATTAATGACGTGATAGCAACTTTCGGGGCATCTGTTAGCGAGGAACAGGTCAAATTACTCCGCAGGTTCGATAATTTGACCATCTGGAGTGATGGAGACAAGGCTGGCCAAGAGGGTGCTACAAGGCTCTACAGCCGCCTTAGAGAGTATTCTGGCGTACGTATCATTCAGTCTCCCAATGGAGAAGACCCAGCCACTCTCATTGAGGTTCCAAAGTCAGTTTCTGGGCTGGAATATGCCATGACAACCAAAACAGCCGGAAAAATGATCTAAAAAGGTACTTGACAGGCAAGTAAAAGTCAAGTATCCTTGAACTAGTTGATGAGTAAATTACTCAACACAAAGCTCTCCAAATGGAGATAAAACAACTATCAACCACGATAGTTAACAAAGAAAGGTGACAAAAATGTCATTCAAAAGAGGTATGGGTGTTGTAAACGATGCCATGGCAAAGTTGAACAACCAGAATAAAGATTATTCAAAGGGGTTGACCACCAAGTTTCTCTCATGGGGAGACAATGAATCAAAGGTGGTAAGGTTCCTAACTTCAGCAGACGACATAATCTTTGTAGACATTCACGAATTTGTCCAATCACATGATGGGAAAAAGCGTAGTTATGTCTGTAGAGAGAATTTCGGTGCAGAGTGTGAACTTTGTGCTCGTCCGTTTGGCTCCAAGCAGCCACCGGAAACTATGCGCCGAGAAGTTGGTTATGGCGTTGTAGTCCTGAGAGAACCTAAGTTCACTAAGGATGAAGAGACTGGGCGTAACGTCCGAGTTTTCGCTGGTTCTGCTGATAATCAATACCCTGAACATCGAGATGCTGTTATTGAGTATGAGATAGATGGTAAAACGTCTAAGGCTCCATATGTAGCAATTATTAACCAGGGTGTTCGTTTCTGGGGACAGATTGCTGTTCATTCCAGCAGGATGGACAATCAGGGACTAAGTTTGCCTGATCGTGACTTTGAAATTATCCGTATGGGTAAGGGAACTCAAACTACATATTCAGTAATTCCAGCTTATGGAACCGCCATTAATGATTTGGGAAAGTACAATCCTTATCTCCCAGACATTGAAGGACTTCTAAAGAGAATGGGCAGTCAGGAATACTATGACCGCTATCTCCATGGGGTTGAAGCGGCTCCAAAGAACCCTAATATGAGCAATTCTTCAAGTACTAATGTTTCAAACACGTCCAAGAGTTCTGTTTCTAGTTCATGGGATGATGATGACGAGTATGAAGATGATGTTGATATTAACGAGGATACTTATGCAGATAAGCTTAAGTCTGAATTAAACGCTTAACAAAAAAAGATATAAATGGGGAGATCCCTGGGGGAATTGTGCAGCAGCTTACTGCACAATTGCCCTGGGGAATTCTCATCTATAATAGAAAATATAAGGCAGCAATGATGTATAATGGAGTTATATGAATTCATTTGTAAACATCCACAGTCACAGTGAGTATTCCCCTTTAGACGGAATTTCCTATGTTGAGGATATTGTCAAAAGGGCAAAAGAATTAAACTATTCTGCAGTAGCTATAACTGACCATGGAGAAGTTGGTGGTCATCTAGAACTAGAAAAATACGCAAAGCAATATGATATAAAGCCAATATATGGCATTGAAACATATATGTGCGAAGATCGTTTTGATAAAGATAAGACCAAAAAACGCGGTGAAGCGACTGGTCACATGGTTATTATAGCCATGAATAATAAAGGTCTAGAAAATCTATGGGCTTTAAGTAGTTTAGCCTATTTAGAGGGTAAATATTATGATCCTAGGATTGATTGGGACCTTCTACAAAAATACAATGAAGGCCTAATAGTCACTGGTGGATGTTTGAGTGGTTGGATTGGTAAAGATATCCTAACTAATCCGAAGGGAGCACTATTGAATGCATCAAGACTTCAAGCTATTTTTGGTGATCGATTTTATTTAGAACTTCATACATACCAAAATAAAACTCAAGAAGAGTGGAACCACGCATCAGTTATATTGGCTAAAAGATTATCAATCCCCTTAATAGTTGTTAACGATTCTCATTATACCAATTCAGATGATTGGTATCTTCATGAATGTTTAACTGCTGTTCAAATGGGCAAGACTATGAGTGACAACAATAGATTCCAATATGGAGAGAACCAACTTTCTATGTTAAGTGAATCAGAGAGCCGTCAACGCTTAAATTATTTATCTGATGACGTTGTAGAAGAGGCAATTAACAACACTGGAATAATAGCTGGGTTGTGTAATGTAGAAATTCCTCGTCAAGGTGATATGCCTTTATTCTTCAATGACAAAGAGATGGACGCTGATATTCTCCAAAAGAATATAAAAATAGGGTTTGATAATAGAATTAAACCTCATATTGCACCAGATGAAGTTGAAACATATTGGAAGAGAATTTTATATGAGACTGATGTGATTATTGACCACGGTTTCCAAGGATATTTTCTAATTGTTCAGGACATTATTCATTGGTCAAAAAGTAATGGTATTTTAATTGGTCCTGGACGAGGAAGTTCGGGTGGGAGTGCGGTGGCATGGAGTCTGGGGATAACAGAGATTGACCCAATTAAACATGGTCTTTATTTTGAAAGATTTCTTGATGTTGGACGAGTGTCGCTACCAGATATTGATATTGACGTACCTCAAGACCAGAGGCATTTAGTTAAAGAATATCTTGAGACTAAATATGGCAAACATTCTGTAGCCAGTATTGGCCTTTTTAATACTATGGCGCATAAGCAAGCAATCAAAGACCTTTGTAGGGGATTAGATATCCCAATTGCTGATGCTAATCAAATTTCGAAGATTATAGATTCAAAGTTAAATATCAATGGAGTAATGTTAAAAGATTTAACTTGGGAGCAAGTTAAAGTTCATTACGCTACTGAACTTATCCCATGGATAATTAAGTATCCTAAACTATTTGAGCTATTACCTAAAACAATAGGACACGTTAGGCATCATGGTGTTCACGCTGGAGGGATGGTTGTCAACAAAGACAGTTTGATTGGTAAATTACCATTACGTTTTAAGGCTGAAAAAAACGCTGAAGAAATTAGTACTCAGTTTGATATGCACGGAGTAGAAGATCTTGGATTTGTAAAGATTGACTTACTTGGTATTAGAACTTTGTCAACATTGACTGAAGCTATGAGACTTATTAAAGAACGTCATGGTGATGTTTTAGAGCATTTTTATGATTGGTCGAATAATTGGGAAAAATACTATAACGATCAAAATGTTTGGGATAATATCTCTAGCGGGAATGACCTTGGGGTGTTCCAGCTAGAAACATCTAACCTTTCTCATCTTGCTAAGAGGTTTAAGCCAAGGAATATTGATGATTTGGCTGCTCTTCTTTCTGTGTGTCGTCCTGGAATTTCTAGAACCATTGATGAAAAAACTGGGATGAATTATCTTGAGCTGTATCTCCAGAAACGCGATAAGAAAGTACCAATCACGTACAAGCATCCAAAATTGAGAGAAATGCTAAGTACTACTTTGGGCACTTTTGTATATCAAGAACAGGTTATGAAGGCAGCAGTAGAAATTGCTGGTTATTCTCTACAAGAAGCAGACAGACTACGTAAGATTATTGGTAAATCTCAATCTGACAAAATGAAGGAAGAAAGAACCACCTTCGTTAACAAATCTGTTGAGAATGGAACCAGTGCTGATCTAGCTAATAGCATATTTGATGAGATGGAGAAGTTTGGACAATATGCCTTCAATTTAAGTCACGCTCTTGGTTATTCATTTATTACATATTGGACAGCATATTTAAAGACACATTATCCTCATGAGTTTATGACAGCATTGTTTAGAACAAATCCTGATGGTGCACCAGCTTATACAAAAGAAGCTAGAAGATTGGGTATTTCAGTATTAGGCCCAGACATTAATGAATCTGGGGATAAATTTACTCTTACGAAAAATAATTCAATTAGATATGGTTTAGAGTCAATTAAATATATTTCTGGAATTACGGCTAATTCAATACAACAATTACAACCATTTAGTTCTATGGCAGACTTTATTAATAAAGTTGAAAAAAGTAAAATTAGAATTAATAAATCATCCGTTTACTCAATGATATCTGTTGGCACATTTGATTCATTACATAGTGATACTATAAATGCTTTGCGGGAATATCTTAAAGAAAAGCATGGATGGAAAGAAACTGATTATGACGCACCCCATGTAAATAAAGTTGAATGCGAGTTGTGTCATGGTTCACTTTCAAAGTTTAACTGCTTGAAAGTTGAATTAAATCTTTCTAATAGAGCAGCTAATGAATTGGCTAATCTTGGTTCATTAGTAACTATTAACCCATTACAAGGTTATACAGAACTTATTAGACAAGAAACTACTTTTGCTGGCGAAGATTATATGATAACTGGCGAAAAGGTAATGGTAGGTGGTTTATTATCTGAAATTAAACCATTAATCACTAAGAAGGGCAAGAACCCAGGGCAGAAGATGGCACAAATTGTATTAGACCTTCCAGAGGACGATAGTTTGTTCATTGAAGAAACCGATGAAGATGGAGAGATAACTGAAGTTAGTTCCTTGCAGATTGTGGTATTTCCATCAGTCTATAAAATGGTTGCAGATAAACTAGAGCAAGGAACTCCAGTGTTAATTAAGGTAGAAAAATTAAGTAGTGGCTTATCTCTCCAAAATATTTGGAGACTTGATCTACTAAAGAATAACCCATAGGTTGACAAACCACGTATAATTATAGTATACTATAAGAAAGGCAAAATAAAATGAGTAAGAATAAACATAAATATTTTTGCTTGACTTGTCGAGCTACATTTAGCAGTCCTACTGCATTTTTTAAAGATCGACAAAAGCACATCTCCGAGAAAGAAACAAATAAACAAAATGTCAAATCAAAAACAACTATTAACTAAATTAATCGATGAAATCAATAAAGATTTTACGCCCAAAGGTTCTCACAAACCAGTGGCATCATTGGGAGATGATTATGATTATGTAAAAGCCATCCCAACCTTCTCGCCTACTTTGGACTACGTTCTTGGAATTGGTGGGTGGCCAGAAGGTAAGTTAATTGAAATTTTTGGCAAGGAGCATAGTGGTAAGAGTACAATGGCAATTCTTGCCCTTAAAGACTGCTATGATTTTTACAAAGGAGAAAGATTAGTAGGTTATATCGACGTTGAGCATAGGTTTAATAAAGAGTGGGCTGAAAAACTAGGTTTTACGATTGATGAAAATTTAATTGTTGTCCAGCCAGCCGATGCTGAATCAGGCACGGATATTATGACTAGAATGATTAAGTCTGATATGTTCTGTGCCATTGTATGGGATTCTATTGGTGCTGCTGGGACCATCCACTCTCAACAAGAGTTGACTGACAAGAAGGATAAGGTTGGTGGCAACGCTTCAGTAATGAAAAGATGTGTTCAAACCAATGGACCTTTAGCTGACCTCTTTGATGTAACTATATTTATGATTAACCAACTAAGGGACGATATAACCGGTTATCACCAGTTGGTTCGGCCCGGTGGACACGCTGTAAAGCACCAGATGAGTGTAGTGTTATACTTGAGGCCAGGAACAGAGAAATACTTTGATAAGGTCAATGGGGAAGATATGCAAGTAGGGTTCCCCATCATGATCAAAACAATCAAAAACTCTTACGGCCCTCCCCTCATACAGGGGTGGACTGACTTCTACAACCAGCCAAGCCAGTACCTTGACCACGTTGGCATCGACTACGATAATGACCTGTTTAGGATAGGCGTCCTACTAGGAGTCGTAAAGAAGGCAGCATCATGGTTCTCATGGAAAGAATTTAAGGAACAAGGTGCTGACAAGTTGTTGAAGACTGTGGTAGAGTCTAACCGTAAGGAAGAATTGCTAGCCGACATTAGGACTGCAATCAAGCAAGGGAGGAAAAGGGATAGAGATATAGAGAGAGAATTAGAAAGTGAATTTGGAAAGAAATTGTTTGATGGGCCAGATATTAATGACCCAGAAATTTAAGTAATAAATAAAATAAAAGGATAAAAAAACATGAAGAATGCAACAAATACTATGATTTTCCCTCAAGAGTTGGTTGATGGCCTAATTAGTTCATTCGCTGAGGATACAATTAAGCTTAACAGATTGTCTAGCCCGCTGTCTAATGTGAATATTTCACTTAATGAAGGTGATGACCCTGAGAACTAAAAAACAATTAATGGCTGATCGTCATGAGAACGATATAGCGGCTTATTTCCCTAATCTTAGAAAGACCAGTGCTTCTGGCGCTAAAGATGAGAAGGGGGATTTGCAACCTATATCCTCAAAAGAGGACCAACTATTCTTGTTTGAATGTAAGTCAACTCAAAGACAATCTTTTTCTGTAACTAAAGAGTTATGGAGGACGATTGAACAGATTGCCGGGGTTCGGAGTCACAAAATGATTCCGGCCCTGGCAATCAGGTTTTATGGGCCAACAGAGTTCAAAACAAGATGGGGTGGTTACGTCAACCTTGACCCTCGTGATTTAGATATCGAGGAAGACCTAGTAGTAATCCGAAAGAGCGATTTATTAGATTTAATAAAGAGAGCAGAATGAGTTTTCTAGAACGTACCTTGACCTCGATGCAAAAGAAGGAAGTTTTAATCCCTTACATCGAAGAAGCCCTCATTAAAAATGATACATGGGAAGAGGAATATCCTGTCCGTATCCAGAATAAGGAACGCATATTTGATGGCATGTTTCACCCCTCTAGTGACACTGAGTTAGGGGATTATCAGCTTTATTATAAATTCCACCCAAAATTCCATGACCTTTTAGAGCGTGAGAGTATTTCACCAACATCAAAATTAACTATGCAAATTGGGTCTGCACTTCATGCGGTCCTCCAGTCTATGCTCATCCAATTAGGGTTCTGTACACTAGATGACGTAGAAGTAAAATTTACTAATGAAGATCTATTAATTTCTGGAACGGTTGATATTTTAGTATTGCGACTCCCTAATGGTGATGAGTACTTAGTTGATATT
>JAEHJW020004318.1_pt1 | contig 10602 bp, 16 predicted proteins | sample 9271431 | NCBI WGS metagenome assembly JAEHJW02
TCACTATCGAGGTCCCGTTGGACGAAGAAAGGACCCTGTATCTTTCAACAAAATTCCTGTTGACAGTAGAAGAGTTTCGCTATATACTTAAGCAGTACCTTATCAGTAAAGGAGGTGACGCCATCTCCGATTGATCAATAAGGAAAATTTTCCAGGAAAGGAGGTGTTTTAATGGAACTGATCGAAGCACCTGTCGCAACCTACACTGTTCTCAAGTGTCCTGGTTGCGGCGTGATTATTCGTTGGAAGAACGGTCAGCGGACCAAACGCTGCAAGGGCTGCGGGCGGCGGTGGAGAGCGAAGGTCGAAGATCAGAAGACCGAAAAGGTCAAAAAGCAGAAGGAGAAGTGATTTTAAATGGAGTCGTGGTCTGAGCGTGTTGCGCGTGCGGCTTTGTATCGCGGAAGCGGAATTCCCAACCTTCGTGATATAAAGCCAGGAGTTTACAGCGTGAAAGGTATTCTGATCACTAAGCTTGATCACGGATATGGCGGGGCAGAGCATCGTGTTACGGTACAGTTTGCTGACGGATATTCTGCGCAAAGCTGTACAATGTCCGCGCTAAGTGACGCAACTTCAATTCTTTCTCTCCTCTATCCGGAGGAGGATACTTCCTCCGGTCGTGTTTTCGACGAAGCCATCGATTTTGACTTTGATACTAAGCCTACAAAAAACGGACCCGTACCTACCTTCGTGGTTTACGTACCTTCCTTGCCTGAGGAACCCGCGCCTGAGGTAGCGTTTTAACCCAAGTAGTAAAAACCAGACTTCTACAAAGGTAGAAGTCTGGTTTTTCACATTGCGACAGCAGCCATTTGCAAGCTTTGGGCACTTGCTGCAATGGCCATTTTAGAAGCCTTCCAGGACAACGAAACCTGTATATGTTGAAGTGCTAAACGGATCGATAGCAAGCTCTGTTATGGTTGCGTTAAGTCCCGCGACGCTATTTGGATTATAAATAATTGGAGTATAAGTGAAAGCAACAGGATATGTAATAGTCTGAGCAGTCGTTGTGGTATTTCCATATCCGTCAAAATATATTATAACTTTCTTGTAAGCAGTTCCCTGAAAAGGCATACTCCAATACACGGTTCCAGCACTTGTTCCTGCAAAAGAAGCAAGTGTTTGATTGGAGTTTATAATCGCACCTGCGAGTGTTGCTCCCGTCACATTGCCGGCCGCGACCGCATTGCCGGACGCATCGACGTGCCACATGGTTGCGTTGTTGACCATTAACTGTTCAAGCCAGTTTCCGAATCCGGATGGCGCATTGACCATGAGGGCTCCGGTCGCGACCGCATTGCCGGACGTATCGATATGCCACACGGTTGCGCCGTTGACCATTAACTGTTCAAGCCAGTTGCCGAATCCGGATGGCGCATTGACCATGATGGCAGCGACGCCGCTGGCGTCACCACCGATTTGAAGTCCCCAAGTGCTACCGTTCCAGTGCGGTGCGCGGATGACGCCCTGGCCGGGTGCACCAGCCGCCGACAATGAGGTGACGTTTCCTGCGTTGTCAATTGTAAAAATTGGTCCACTGATTGTGTATGGTCCCGTTCCTGTTAACTTATAAATATTAAGCGCCGATGTTGCGGTACTAACAACCCCAATATCAATTTCACCTTCGTTTGCTAAGTTGTACCCTATAAAACCGCTGTCATATGTAATACTGCTAACACCTGCCATATTTCCTTCAACAAGAATTGGAACGTCTCCTGCAGAAGGATCAAAAGATATTGTATTAAGAAATGTTTGAATTGCTTGCCACATATTAGGGTAATTGGTATTCAGAGTAACCTGCCCTTGCGAATTAAGCACAATAGTCGCATTGTCAACATCTGAAGTAACTATAGAAGTGGCCATAAATCCCTGAAGAGGTGTCATGTATTCCATCTTTACAATACCTCCTTAGTTTACATAATACCTTGCGTTTGCAACGACAAGGACGTCGGTGGCGACACTGCTACTAAGTGCGAAAGTATCATATTGGTTAAGCGGCGTACTTATTGTATACCAATTATTTGCAAGAAGCGTATTTCCATTTAGAAGAGTTCCTAGAGTATTATTTATCGCAGCAGACATCACTCCCGCCGTTGTCATAAGGAACGTGACAGCAAGAATACCTGTGCCGTTCATCATGATATTAGCAAAAACAGTATTTGCTGCCACACTATATGTTTCACTTATAAGCTGTTGGCCAGCGGCTGGTGACTGACCTACAACAGGAGCAAGCAAGTGAATTGTTCGTAATGAAAGGGGGGCCGTAAAATCCTGAAAACTCATCGCGACATACTGTTCACTTGACGGATTTACAGTTCCTGTTTGCGGTCTGGCAGTTATCTGCCATGAACTGTTCTGATCGACAGGTGCCACCAGTGCGGTTACTGGTGGTAACGTAATATCAAGCTTTCCGCTTTGGAAGTTGACATACAGACTAGCAAAGTTTGTAAGAAGGATAGATTTAGTTCCAATGGGGAATTCGCCATATCTAGGACTCGGATTCAATACATCTTGTGAATCATATATCTTCATGCTGCCATCGCCACCATTCCTGCGTTTTTTGCGGCTTCCTGCGCCGCCCGAAGCGGTGCGCCGTTCAGAAGCTTGTTGAATACCAGAATTGCTGCAACAGCAATTGCTGCAACCAGCAAAATTCTATCAAATGTAGTATTGGCTGCACTCAATATGTTTCCAGGAGTCTTTATCAAGTTGTCCCAAGTGTTTGCGATGATACCATGATTATTATATAGATGTTGATATTTTGTCGCTTGCTGATAAAAGCTTCCGCACTTTCCTGCGCAATACGGTCCCGCGCCGCCGTATTGAAGCGCCGCAGCAAATTGTCCGGAATTCAGAGTCTGACCTTTGGCAATTGCTCCTTTGTTTATCGCGCCATTGATATCAGGGAGTACATAATTTGAAAGATAAGCGTTCAAAAAGGCATGATTGCTGCCAAAGCTCAAGAGCGTGTTTCCGCTTTTCAAGCCAGCATAATTATATGTTGCAAGCGGTCCCTGCGAATTCTCCGCAGCAAAATGCTCCAAGAACACCTGTGGAGGGATTGTGACGCCGGCAATTCCCTTCACTTCCTTGCTGGCAGTATTCGCCAAATATTGCAGCGTCGCAGTGTTGCTCATGGCGCTATTTTCACTCCCGTCGATCCTCCTCCATAAGACACAGAAGACGTATTTGCAGTCGGGGTGACATAGTTGTTTCCAAACGCAGGAAGTGAGAAAATATTACCATTGTATTTTGCTCGGGTTGGAGGGATATACTTGGAAGTTCCGCCGCCATACGGATTGCTTGTACTGGAAGGAGCAACATATGTCGAACCCGTATTTGCTCGGGTTGGAGGAATATACTTGGAAGTTCCGCTGCCATACGGATTGCTTGTACTGGAAGGCGCGACATACGTCGAACCTGTATTTGCTCGGGTTGGAGGAATATACTTGGAAGTTCCGCTGCCATACGGATTGCTTGTACTGGAAGGCGCGACATATGTTGAACCCGTATTCGTGGCTTGACTAATAGAAGATGTCTTTCTACTGTTAGGCACATATTTAGAGGATGAACCAGAAACTCCCGCACTTATTCTAATAATCTTTGAATAAGGTGAGGTTGTACTTTTAGCTTTTTGCGTTGTGGTAGGCGGAACATAATTGGAGGAAGTGCCTACCGGATGGCCAAGGTATCCACCTGTTGGCATTGCATAATCTGGTGTCGAAACTACAGGAACCGGTTGCGTAGCGTTTGTTGAAGTCACAGAACTTGTTGAACTTGCTGAAGTAGAATTCGACGGAGGAGTAGATGTCGTAGAACTTGCTGAAGTAGAATTCGACGGAGGAGTAGATGTCGTCAAGAGGAAGACCGGCGTCCCGCTGCCCGCGACCGCCCCGAATCCGCCGCCGCTTCCCGCGACTCCCTGCGGAACCTGCGAAATCGGATTGTACGCAGCGGCTGCGTTCGATGAAGCCTTCTTCTTCCAGGGCTGCCAGATGAGCAGGACCAGACCTGCACCGCCAAGGATGATTGCGGCTTTGGCGGCTGGCGAAAGCGAGGAAAATTTAGCGACAATTTCGTGAGCGTTCACTTTTTCCTCACCATAGGAATGGTATTTGCTGGAAAGAATCTTCCCATTCCAGGACCTGGCATGACAAGATATCCGAAAGTGGGAACCTCAGTTTTCACAATGATTTGGCGTAGAAATGCTTCGTAGGAAAACGGCTTCCTCTCCATGTCAATACGCTCCGGCTGTTGGAGGGTAATACGGATACACTCCAGGATTTGCCAGAGTCAACGCTGACAGAGTGTTGCTGGCAGCGTTCGACCCGATGTTGGCGAGCGCAACGGATGATGCGCCATACCTAAGAATCAAACCGAGCGCAACCAGGACTCCTCCAATTGCCAGGGCGTCTTTCCAACCCATTTTTTCCCTCTCTCCTTTCAGATTGCGCGAAATTGCGCAATCATTGTTGGCCAATTACGTAATATAATTCCAAGGATTATCAAACCTACAATCCATCCGACATACGGTTTCGTCGCAGGGATTGACGCGAGAACGACAATCCCTGCAACACCAAAAAGCAGGTAGATCTCAGAAGGAGTATAATTCACTTTCCCGTTTTGATTGCCAACCATACAGCGTCAAGCCGCCCGGTAGCAGCCAGCCACGCCGTAGCAATCAGTATAATAAGCAGTACAAGTTCTCCAAGTCGTTCCGTTTGGCTCTCCTCCTTTCTGTATTATAATTTATGCAGAATCAATCCAACCAAAAACGTTATTATCGCGATTGCGACGTACTTGAAGACGAATTCTGCGAACGCAAAAAACCTGACGCGTTCTCCAATGTTGTGATGATCTTTCCGACTTCATGAGAACCAACGAGGATAATCAATCCAACAATGATCAAAAGATAGCTAGCGTTGTCAACCGTAACACTCGCGGTCTTGTCAAATACGATAGCAGCAAATCCTGCAAGCGACAGAATCAAGCCATATAGAGGATTGAATGACTTCATCCTGCAGTTCCTCCGATTTGAGCAAGATTGCTGGTAGCAGAAACCGGAAACAGGCATTCGCGCACGACGTCAAGCCAGGAAGGAGTTTCCACAGTGATAGAAGGAGATAGAATGACATTTGTCGAAAGCGCACCATAGGCGTCCGCGACCCACGGAGTATCGATCCAGTCCCATGTCAACGCTCCGTCCGGAAGCGGCGTTCCGGAAAGTTCGGCGGCGCGGGTAAGAAAATCGACGATCCCTTCATCGAGCGTCGGTGTAGAATTGTTGACCAGGAATTGCACTCCTGTAATAGCAAAAGCTCCGCTTTGAACTGTGGTGGGAACGCCGGAAATAACGACGTCTTCATACATTCTATAATAAGTACGTCCCGTCAAAAGCTCAAAAGTTGCGTTCGTGCCTGCGCTTATGTACTTCGCGCCGCCACGGACGCGAACAAGTTCGTAAGCGTTTTGAAACATACTAAGCGGTAGCGGCGTCCCTTGCGGAACATCGTAAAAGTAATAAGTAGCAGAAAGCGTTCCAGAAACGCTGATCTGTGTGGTTGCGCCGGAAACATATGTGAAATTTACAAGGCCATCAGGTGAAAGGCCGCTTGCACCGGTAGCAGGTGCACTGGTCGGCGCCAGTTGCGAACCCGCTAGGCTCACGGTGACCACACTTTCACTGCCTGCCACCTCGGCTGGCCATGACCCTAGAATCGTCCGGTGATGAAGCGAACACGGAACATCGACAGAAAAAGTGATATTAGAAGTTGTAGTAGAGGACGCCGTTCCCGAAGGAATGGAAAATGCAAAAGCTTCTGCAACATAAGACGGAGGATTATTCAAGCTTCCTGTCGGCGCATTGAGTGCATATGCAAACCGCTTCGGCGCGACCTGCATGCTGCGCCTTAACAGATTCCACCCAGTTATATTATTGACACGGTTGGTTCCAGCATAATCTCGAAGTGTAATATCTGAGAAAAAGTTGAACGGTGCCCAGGGAGACGCCGAGACACTCCCCACCGTTGCTCCTTCCGTGCGGGAGACCACGCCGGAAAAAGTCAACTTGACGTATCTCGGCACCCCTGCCTGAGGAAGGTTGAAATCATAAGTATTGCCAGAAGAAGCATTCTTGATTTGAGGAAGCCGTACACTGCGCGGCTTTGCAAGTGAATAATAATTTGCGAGAATCTGTGCTTCGTTCGCAGCCATTTAGACATTCACCGTCCTTCCGGTAACCTTCTTATAAAGAAAGAAAAACAACAGAATGACAACGAATGCCCAAAGTGCGACTACAAACTCATCCTTCACCCTGCGCTACCTCCTCCCAATCTCGGAACCACAAAGTCTGACCACGCCAGAATCGCGACCGAGACGATCAGTCCGAGTACGAGTCCCGCCCTAAACTTTTCCATCGATGCCCTCCTTTCCCTGCAAGCATAGCACAGGCAAGGGATGCTGTCAAAAAAGTCACCACTTTTTTACGTCTCCCTCATAGATCACACCTTCCCCAGCATGGAATATTCTTACATTATGTCCTGTCACGGGAGGGAGCATGGCGTCATCCGTATAGTCGGCAACAATCACCCTGTCTTTTTGTCTTCTAAGATTATGCAAAAATACCCATTCAGCTTCAGTGAAAACTACCAACGGAACATTGACAGGACGCTGGGTCGAAAACATCATTCCGACGTTTCGACGTCTACCTCTCGTATAGCAATTGAGAAATCCTTCCTTAGGTCTTGGAACACCATCGTTCAGGTTTGTGCCTTCGTCGATATATACAAATGTGTTTTTTCGCAGGTATACCCATTGCAATACGCTGTCAAGTGTGACAGGATTGTTTTCCGAAGCTTCGGGAGTATATATCAAAAGAGGATTTTGTGGAAACCTGTGTTTGGTTAACTGTGTCGCTTTTGTGACGTGAATGCCATCCAACTTGTGAATCTGTTCGTCATCGCTTGTGTTGATTATCAGAATTTGTATCCGCTTATAAAACAAACGCAGAAGCCACAATGCTGTGAACGTCTTTCCGGAACCTGTCGCGCCGACGATTACGATTCGTTCGTTTCTCCTCATGGCGCGCGCCTTTCCGAAAGATAGGCGTCAACGTATTCAGGAAGCCGCGCCTTCATGATAAGGTGTACGAGAGTCTTATTGATACCCAAAAGATTCGCGATACCGCCAGCATCCTTGTCATCCAATCGTTCGATAAGCCAATTGAAAAAATCAATGATGATGTCACGCTTGTTCTCCATTTTCTCCCTCCCTTCTTTTCTCTTTAGCCTTGTTTATGAGATATAGAACAATAGGTCCTTCAACAATGGATACAGCAACAGCCAGATTTATAATATTAGATGACTCAAAGATCCACCACAGATTATACTGCGCCACCACAGCAAGCGCGGGAGTAGCAATCATCTCTGCGCCATCTTTTGTTATCATTAGTTTTTTGTCCTTGGCAAACATGGCGATAAGCTGGTGAACGCCAAAAATCATATCCGCAACATCAGAAGAAGTTATATTATGCTTCTTTTTTCTCCCTCTCTTTGGCAAACCTTCTTTGCTGGTCTTTGGTTCAACAACCTCCTCAAGCGTCAGCTTTACGTTGTTGGGAATAGGTGTCTCTTCTACTTCCATCTGTCAAACCATCTCTTTTCCATGGCTTCGGCTTCGCGAATAGGGATAGCGATAGGTTCTTCAGTCTTTACTTCTTCGGTTTTTTCAATCTTTTCAACCTTCGGTTCTTCGGCTTTTACCTCTTCAACCTTCGGTTCTTCGGCTTTTACCTCTTCTTTCTTGTCTGGCAACATCGACAAAAGCTCCGCAAAGGCTTCTTCGGCTTCTTGCGCCCATTCCTCCAACCACGCAATCCTGTTTTCCAGTTCCTCTACAGCCGCTTCGACCTTTTCTTCGTCAAGTTCTGTTTCGCTTTCAGGAATAAACGTTTCTACGGGAATGGGAAAATCATACTCAGGTGTACTCACTTCTTTTCCTCCTTTTCTCTGCCTTCTTTCTGACGTCTGAGCATTCCTCTTTTGCCATATTTACGCACGCCTATCTTATAAGCCGTAGCATCCCCAATCTCTTTAGCTTCTGCGTATGGTAATCCTTTTTTCTCGTACTCCTCTGCAATACGGTTGGCGAGCATTCCGAAACGTGAACGCGCCATTATAGCAATCCTCCCTCCACGATCATTTGCACGATTCCAACAATCTGGGATATGTACTTTTTACCCAAAACATACATGGCTTCGTTTACCGAAGGAAGAACAGTAGCGATCTTTTTAGGGTAATCAGGGTTAGGATTCCACTTTGTTCCTTCAAATACGTCATAAACATTGAAAACAACATTCAGAGGAGCGTGTAAAAGAAGAGGATTCAAAGCTTTCATCCAATGGACATAATCACGAAGAAAAGCTATGAAAGAAGTATATTGCGCCGGAAACTCTCCCGCCATGATCCCTGCCAGATTGTGGCCTTTGACCATCGGCGCTGTCCCCCATGCTGATTCAAGCGCCCATTGCGATAGTACAATCTTGGGAGTAATGCCAAGAACATCACCTGCAGATTTAGCCATAGAGTAATATTTTTCAACAAACGCCGTTTGGGTTGCCGTAGTCACCATTGATCCATCCCCTTTCAAGACGTATCATACATCTTCCTCGCCAGCATGTCAACATATTCCGAATACTCCCATGGGAGTGACGTGCCGTCTTTCAAAAACCTACGCTTTGGCACAATTGGAGTCAACCGTTTTGACAGATATCGTATAGAATCCAAAGGCACGCCTTTTACCAATGCAGATATGACGTGCCATCGTGCTTCAACTTTGCTGTATATGTCAACCGTCTTCCCTTGCTTCAACATCATCTGCCATTCTGCATATCCGTCAAAGGTTGTATTCGTAAACTTGGCAATCAAACCTTTGGATTTGCAAACCTCTGTGCCGTCAGTTCCGACTTCTGCGTAAAGCTTTGGTTGGACAAAAACTCCTTTGAGAAGTATTCGTTCAAGTTTCAACCTGCCATACTCCCTGTCATGAACGTAAATGTCATCATCCGGAAGATCAGTGATGATAGAATCAGTATCGCAATAATATACCTTGGCGTTTCTAGACAGGGCGCGGTTCATCGCTTGCCAAAGTTCGATTCGTGCATATGCGGTGACATGCGCCGCAACCTCCGGGCGAATGTAAGGAGCAAAAACCTCACGCTTTGTCAGATACAGGTTTTCGTCCGTTTGCACAAAGTATACTTCAATAATGGGTTCTCCCTTTGCCTTGGCGCGTTCGAGGTTTTTGGGCGTTCTCGGGACTATCGACGTGCGTTCGCGCCGCATTCCCAGTTTGCCATAGAACGAGTTTTGAAGTATCTTATAAAACTGACGCTTTGCTCCTTCCGAATTCTCCTTACCCTCACGAAGAAGAGATATAAAATCCCTGAAGTACGGCTTTGAATCACTCCAGCATGCGACCTTCTTCCATTCGAGAACCTTTGTACCCTGTTCTATCGCGAGTTTCAACTCCGCCCATACCCAGGTCCCTTCAAATATTCCGGTTGGAAAGATGAATCGACCATCGGGACCTTTCAGACCTAAAACAGGTATGTTACACTCTGGAACCTCTACTTTGGCACTGACGATAGCGTGTTTTATACGTCCCGACATGAGATCTTCCAGTCTGGAATCTGAAATACCATTCTGACATATCGTATAAATTCCGTGTGGATATTCGTACTTCTGCAAGACGTAAGGATAGAGAGAATTGAAGTCGTAATGATAAGCATGCGCGCATTGTTCGTTAAATACCTCCGTTCTGGCGCCGGCGTAGGCTTCGCGAAAAAATACTTCATGCTCCTTTCTCTCGCAGCCGAATCTTTTTGTGTATGTCTTCCAATTCTCTGAAAATCGTTCTTTGAATATCTTCATGGAAAGCGAAGGAAGCGTAGGCGTTGAATGAAAACTCTTGTGCGACAACCCGCTGAAGGATTCCGCGATGTCAACGAGTTCCAGAACCGCCAGGCAATCGTTCTTCAAATAGGCAAGCAATTCAGGATCGTTCGGCTTCACGGTCTTGAAATACCTGTCCTTGTCGATTCCTCTGGCCTTCAGAGTTTCCTCCAAAGATATCTTGCCATTTGTCAAGTTGAAGTCCTTTGACAATGATGCAAGCGAAGACGGAAAAAGACGAGCGCTGTCCTGCATAAAGACACAACCGTCGGTTTTGATTCTGGCACGGACAATATTGTTGTTTATCACAAGCGTGCCTAGGGAATCGTCCCGCCATTCCAGTTTCAATCCACCATCGATCAGTTTTGCAATGTCGAATTCCAAATTATGCACGTACACGACAGCGTCATCCAACGATTCTATAAGACGTGCGCCTTCCTGCGCGGTATTGAACCAGTGAAACGTAATGCCATTGGTAAGCAGTCCTGCAAATACTTCTCCAAATAATCCCCTTGTCTCAGTGTCAAGCGAGTACACTTGACAAGTATTCGATAATCTTTTTGCCAAAATCAACGACCCCTTTCCCTACGGAATCGCGGGACGCTAATTGGGTTAGACGTGTCAAGACGTCGAGCAGGCCGTTTTCATC
>JAEHJW020003527.1_pt1 | contig 10589 bp, 9 predicted proteins | sample 9271431 | NCBI WGS metagenome assembly JAEHJW02
CCTGGGCAGGCGGGCAAAGCGCAGGTGGCATACCTGACGCGCCGCTTAGCCGGTTACCACGTCGTTTCCTCTCCCGAGACGGGCGACAAGGTCACGCGCGCCGAACCGCTCGCATCCCAGGTGAACGTCGGTAACTGCTACCTCGTGCGTGGTGAGTGGAACCGCGCTTTCATGGACGAACTCAGGGTTTTCCCCAACGGCACGCATGACGACCAGGTGGACGCTGCGAGCCGCGCCTTTGCTCATTTCGTGATGCCAAACAATACCGGCATCCTCGACTACTACCGCGCTCAGACCGATCAACTCAAGGCCGCTCGCACGAACTGACCCGATGCCGAACGTACCCGCCAATGCGCGCGTCACGCCGCTCAAGGAGGTAACCGACGCTGCACGCAAAACCGGCTTTCTCGGCCGCGTCTCTCAAGCGGTGCGCTACGTCATCGCGGGTATCACGCCCGCGACCTGGATGTCGCCGGAGCAGCCGTATCAGGCGTCCGAACCTGACACCGCGGGGCGCCAGTTTGACTACCCGGTCGGCGCCAATCTCTTCTACACCCCGCGCGGCACGGAGCTCACCAGCTTTCAGCAGCTCCGCGCGCTCGCGGATAACTGCGACATCGTGCGGCTCGCCATCGAGACTCGGAAAGATCAGCTCGCCGCCTGCGCGTGGTCGGTCGGCAACGTGCAGCCGGACAAAGACGCGCCGGATGATCCTGCGACGAAGGCCGTCCTCGAAGCGCTTCGCAAACCGGACGGCCTGCACTCCTGGCAGGCGTGGCTGCGCATGCTGCTCGAGGAGCTGCTCGTCATCGACGCACCGACGATTTATCACCGGCAGACGCGCGGCGGCGCACATTACGCATTCGAGTTGCTCGATGGCAGCACGATCAAGCCGCTGATCGATGCCGGTGGGCGCTCTCCGTTGCCACCGAGCCCGGCCTATCAACAGGTGTTGAAAGGGCTGCCGACGGTCGATTACACGCGCGACGAGCTGATGTACTTGCCGCGCAATCCGCGCGTGCATAAGTTCTACGGATACTCGCCGGTCGAGCAGATCCTGCTCACGGTCAACATCGCGCTGCGTCGCGCGGTCAGTCAGCTCCAGTACTTCACTGAAGGGAGTGTGCCGGCGGCGTTCGCCACCGTTCCGCCGGGATGGACCCCGCAGCAGATCGCGCAGTTCCAGGAATATTGGGACACCGTCGTCGAGGGCCAGCAGGCGCGGCACCGTCAAGTGCGATTCGCACCCGATGGCTCCAAGGTCACGCTGATGCGCGAGGCTCCGCTACAGGACGTGTTCGATGAGTGGTTGGCGCGAATCGTCTGTTTCGCGTTCTCCATCCCGCCCACCCCCTTCATCAAGCAGATGAACCGCGCCACGGCGCAGCAGCAGAACGAGACGGGCCTCGCCGAGGGACTCACGCCGTTTAAAATCTGGGTGAAGGAGGTCGTCGATCACCTCATCCAGGTCAAGCTCGGCCAGCCGCAGCTTGAATTCCGCTGGATGGATGCCACGCCGGTCGATCCAGCGGAACAGGCGACGATCCTCTGCGGTTACCAGAAACAGGGCAACTACAGCGTCAACGACATCCGTGCCAAGCTGGGCGAGGAACCGATCAACGAGGACTGGGCGAACGCTTACGTGATCATCACGGCCACGGGTGCCACGCCGCTCGCGGACTTGATCCAGCAGTCGCACATCGCGGTGCAGAATGCGCTCGCCCCTCCTGAGCCTGCGCCTGGTGCCGTCGGTCCCAGGAATCCTGACGCTGCGCAAGATCCCGCTGCCGACGGCGTCGCAAAGCCAGGCAAGACGCCGACCGCAACGAGCGCCGACGACACTGCCGAGAAGGCCGCGCGCGTCACGGTTCCCGACGATGAGCCGCTCGATGCGCATGGTGCCTCGATGCTCTCCGCGCTGACCCAGGCGCTCGCCGTGTGCGGCGAAAGCGCGGCGCGCTCGCTCACGGCGGCGGAAAAGGCTGCCGATGGTGGCAAAGGCGCGAAGTCAACCGCGCGCGCAACGGCCACCGCTGCGGCTGCGAATGTGGACCTTTCCGGCCTCACGCTGGCGTTCGACGATGTGGAGAACGCACTCGTCGCGATCGCATCGAACGGCGCGCGGCATACGGTCGCGCAGCTCGTCCAAGGCGAGCCGGAGATTGCTACGGAACTCCGCAGCGCCGGGATCGACTGGCTGAATCACGAAGATCCGAATGCCATTGCGTGGGCCAAAGGCCGCGCAGCGGACCTGATCAGCTCCGCGGGCGACGGCGGCATGCTGACGACCGCCACGCGAGACATGATCCGCACCACCATCACCCAGGGACTGGAAGCGCACCAGACACTCGCCGAGATCGCCGAGACGCTGCAAAACGCCTACGCCTTCAGCGAAGCGCGCGCCGAGTTCATCGCGCGTACCGAAGTGCGCAACGCGCGCGAGCAAGGCGCGCTGCAGGGAGCCTTGCGCACCAAGATGCAGCAGAAGCAGTGGCTGCTCTCGAACGACGAGGGCGTCTGCCCGCTCTGTTCGGCCAACGCCGCGCAGGGTTATATCCCGATCGATAAACCGTTTTCCTCGGGCAACATGGCGCCCCTTGCGCATCCGCGCTGCCGCTGTGTGGCGACATACCGACGCAAACCGAAAGAGGGTTGAGACATGCAAATCTTCGCGCGCATCACCAAGGTCAACGAAGCGACCGGAAAGGTGTACGGCCGCGCCGTGCAGGAAATGCCGGATCGCAGCGGCGAGATCTTCGACTACGAGACCAGCAAGCCGAACTTCGTCAAGTGGAGTACGGACATGGCGAAGGCGACCGACGGCAAGAGCCTCGGGAACGTCCGCGCGATGCACGGTAAAGTGGCGGCCGGCAAACTTTCCGAACTCACCTTCGTCGATGCGGAAAAGGCCATCGATGTCTGCGCAGAGATCGTCGATCCAGCCGAGCGTGAGAAGTGCATCAAGGGAGTGTATACGGGCTTCTCAATCGGCGGCCGTTACGCGAAGAAGTGGACGGACGAGGCCAACAAGTCGTTGACGCGTTACACCGCGGACCCGGTGGAGTTGTCTCTCGTCGATCTGCCGTGCATTCCGACGGCGCAATTCACGGTGGTCAAGGCGGACGGCAGCGAGGAGCTTCGCAAGTTCGAGACCACGACCGCATCGGATTCCCTCGAGAAATGGGCGGACGGCCTCAGCGATGCGGACGCCGAGGTGCTGCTTGAGAAGATCAAGCGGCGCAAGAACGTCGATCCGAAGGAAGGCGAGCACAAGTACGGGGACGTGGAATACGCCGACCCGACCAACAAGAAATATCCCATCGATACCGCCTCGCACATCAAAGCGGCGTGGAACTACATTCACATGCCGCGCAACGCCGCGAAGTACTCGCCCGAGGACGTGGCCACGATGAAGCGCAAAATCATCGCGGCATGGAAGGCGAAGGTGGACCCGAAGGGACCGCCCGAAGCGCAGAAGTTCGCGCAGTTCGCCGAGCGGCTCGCCAAGAGCGCCGAAGGCGCGGAGTATGCGAACCTCGCGTGCATCGTGATCGGCGCCGAGCCGATGGAGAAAGGGCTGTGGGCCGTCTCCCAGTTCGCCGGGCTGCTCGAGCAGCTTGCCGCGCTCGCCGACGGGACTGTCTACGAGGCGACCGCCGAAGGCGACGGGTCGAAGCTCCCCGAGGTGATGCGCGCAGCCCTGAAGCCGATCGCTGCGGCCTTCCTTCAGATGGCGCAGGAGGAAACCTCCGAGGCGCTCCACGGTGAACTCAACGACGATGCCGCGCTCGCCATGGCGGCCGTTGCCGGGGATCTCGCGAAGGTAGGTCGCAAGCACACGCGCCGGATGCGCGAGCATCGCAAGATGATCGGCGAGCACCTCGACAAGGCGAAGGAACACCTCGCGGCCCTCGGCGCTGACGACCCGACCGACAAAGACGCCGACGACGGTAAGGACGCCGAGAAGCTCGCCAAGGCTGCGAGCGATCTCGCGAAGATCGCCGCAGAGCGCGACGAGCTGAAGAAACAGCTCACGGAGATCGACGCTTTGGCCGCTGACCTGAAGAAAGCTCTCGAAGCGCAGCCGATGCCGCCGAAGGGAAGCGTCACGGCCGTCGAAAAGACGATGGGACTCGGCACTGCTATCCCGGAATCTGACACCGGCACCGAGCCGGTCCTAAAGGCCGACGGCAGCATCGACCACGCTGCAACCGCGCTCCACTTGATGAAGGCCGTGTACGGCAAGCGCCGGACTGCCTGACCCTCTCTGACTGACCACCTCATCGGGCGCCTTCGGGCGCCTTGTTTTTGACCAGCCCGCCGCGTGCGGGTTTTTTTACAACTGGAGTTTGAAATGAACCCGACCGCCGACACCCTGAAGCTCTTGAAAGATGCTTACGCTGGGGGACTCGCGAAGGCTGGTAATACGGTCACGACCGCGACCGGCCTTGTCGCCTACGATCTGCAGGCGCCTGCGAAGAACCTCTATCCCGTCATCACCATTCTCGCCAAGCGCATCCCGCGCGTGGCCGGGAAGGGTGGCACGGCGACGAACTGGCGCCAGGTGACCGCGATCACCGGCTCCGGCTACGACAGCTCCGGCTGGGTACCGGAAGGCCAGCGCGCCGGGGCGATGAGCCTCACCGCGTCCAACAAAGCCGCATCGTATGCGACGCTCGGCGAGGAGGGCGCGCTCACGTTCGAGGCGCAGTCTGCCGCTGCCGGCTTCGAGGACGAGCGCGCGCGCACCTCGATCCGCGTGCTGCAGAAGGCGATGCTGAAGGAAGAGGCCGCCATCCTCGGCGGCAACGCGTCGCTGCAGCTCGGCACCGCGAACACCCCGACTCTGTCGGCTGCTGGAACTGGCGGTACGCTGCCGGCTGCGACCTACAGCGTGATCGCCGTCGGCCTCACGATCGAGGGCTACCTCAACTCGTCGGTGGCGAATGGTGTGGCGACCAACAAGACCGTGACGGGCCAGGACAATCTGACCTTTACCCTGAATGGCGGCAGTGGCATGAAGTCCACCAACGCCACGCAGGCCGTCACGCTTGGTCAGACCTTGACCGCGACCGTGGTCGCCAAGACGGGCGAGATCGCCTGGGCGTGGTATGTCGGGCTCGCGGGCAGCGAGCTGTTGCAGACCATCACCACGGTGCCGACGGCGAGCTTCAGCGCGCCGCTCGCCACGGGCACTCAGGCCGCGACGGCCGTCACGGTGGACAGCTCGACCAATCCCAACACGGCATACAACGGCCTGGTGACGAGCGCACTCGCCTCGGGCACCGCGTACACCAAGCAGTTCAATGGCGCCACCATGACGCCGTCGGGGCGCGGCACCGTCGTCGAGATCGACGCGATGCTAAAGGCCCTGTGGGACCAGTCGCGGGTGAGTCCGTCCATCCTCCTGGTGAACAGCCAGGAGCAGATGAACATCACCAACAAGGTGCTCCAGGCCGGAACGGGCAGCAGTCCGTCGCCGCTGATGCGTCAGAACGTGAGCATCGGGGCGGATGGCCAGATCAGCGCCGGTCAGGTTGTGAGCCACTATTACAACCCGTTTACGCTGGGTAGCGGCCAGATGATTCCGGTACTCCTGCACCCGAATGTGCCGCCCGGCACCATTCTGGCGTGGGCCGACAATCTGCCGGCGCAGTACCAGAACAACAATGTGCCGAACGTGGCCGAGATGCACATCCGCGAGGAGTGGCGCGACATCGAGTGGCCGCTCGTGACTCGCAGCTACCAGCACGGTATCTATGTGCAGGAAGTGCTCGCGGTGTATGCCCCGTTCGCGATGGCCGTCCTCTCTGGGATAGGCAACGGCTGATCTGCGTCCACATGCACGCCGGGGCGAGCAAATCGCTCCGGCGTGTTGGAGAGCGACCGATGGCAGACACGTCCAAACCGATCCAGATGCGCGGCCCGAAGGACTGCGCGCCCACCTTGTCGCACGAGGGCAAGACCATCACGGCAGACAAGTTCGGCGTGTTTGCCGTTCCCGTCGAAGCCGTCGAAACACTGCAGCGTCAAGGGTTTCGGCTCGTTGAGCACAAGCCGTGACACTGCTCTGCGCTATCGCCGACGTTCAGACCTACATCGGCGCGACCGACAACAGCACCGCCGCTGTGCTCGATCAACTGATCGAGAACGCCTCGGCGTTCATCGAGCGGTACTGTAACCGCACCTTTGCGGTCACCGCGTACACGGAGACGCGAAACGGGAACAACCGCACGCGGATGATGTTGAACAACGCGCCCATCGTTGCGGTGAGCGCGGTCAGCATCGAGGGCATCGTTGTCCCGCAATCCACGGGCGCGCAAGTCGCGGGGTGGGTCGCCGATACGCATACTCTCTACCTGCGCGCCGGCTCGGGCTTCTCGATCTTTCCTGAAGGCGTTCAGAACGTCGGCGTGACCTACACGGCAGGATTTGCCACGGTCCCTCCCGACGTGGCGCAAGCCTGCATCGAGCTGATCGCGTTCAAGCTGGCGAAGCGCAACCGGATCGACAAGAAGAGCGAGACGCTCGGACAGCAGCAGACCATCGGCTTCGACACGTCCGACATGCCGAAGTCGGTCGCCACTGCGCTGGCGTCGTACCAGCGCTTTACGGTGTGGTGATGATCGAATACCGCATTACTGGAGCGGCCGAGGTGATCGAGCACCTCGGGACCATTCCCGAGAAGGTACGCGTCAATGTTCGTGAGACGCTCGATGCGTGGGGGGCTCAGCTAGCTGAGTACATCCGCGCGGACAAGCTCTCCGGTCAGGTCCTCAATCGGCGCAGCGGCTTGCTCTCTGGGTCGGTGCATCCGCTGGTAGAGGAAAGCGCGCAAGGCATTGTCGGCGGCGCAGGGGGGGGTGCAGGCGTGCCCTACGCGCGCATCCATGAGTTCGGCGGCACGATCCCGGCGCACGAAGTGGTCGCGCGCAATGCGCAGGCGCTGGCGTTTACGGTGGACGGCGTGCTGCGCTTTGCGAAGCGCGTGCAGATCCCCGACGTTGAGATGCCGGAGCGCTCTTACATGCGCTCGAGCTTTGCGGAGAAGTCCCCGCAAGGACTCGAAGAGCTGCGCGCCGCAGTGCGCGAGGCACTCGTGCCGTGACTTCAATAGAAGCGGTATTTGCGGCGCTGTTCGCAAAGCTGTCCGGCGTCGCGACCTTCGCCACGTCGGGCCGTCGGCTCGTGAACGTGCAGGACATGCAGCCGGAGCAATTCCCGGCAGCGTTCCAACTGGAAGGCAAGCAGAAATGGAAGTTCGCGCCGAACGCGCCGCCGGTCCTGACTCTGAGTGCGACGTGGGTTCTCTACACGTTCCAGACCGATCCCGCCGCTGCGCAATCGACGCCGCTCAACCTGCTGCTCGATGCGGTGCGCCAAGCCATGCAGCCGCCAGGTGGGCAGATCAAGCAGACCCTCGGTGCTCTCGTGGAATACGCCGCCATCGACGGCGTCGTTGACATTTTTGAAGGCGTGCTCGGCGAGCGCGCCGTAGCGCTCGTCCCTATCACCATCGTAATGCCCGGCTGGTAGCCGGCGGAGATTCTCATGTCGCAAACTGCAAACTACGCTAGCTTCGGCTCCGGCGTACTCATCGCGAAAACGGCTGCGGGGATTGTGCCCTTTGGGGCGCTTCAGGACGTGCAGTTCGAGATCGCCGGCAAGAACGAAGAGCTGTACGGCCAGTACCAGAGCCCGCTCGCGGTCGCCCGCGCGCAGGTGAAGTACTCGGCGAAGGCTAAGACCGGCTACGTTTCCGGGCCGATCTACTCCGCGCTCTTTTTCGGCGTCGCGGCATCTGTTGGGACGGTGCATCTTGCCTATCAGGAAGCCGACACCATTCCCGCGGCGACCCCCTTCACCGTCACGGTGGCGAATGCCGCGAAGTTCGTCGCCGACTTCGGGGTGGCGTATGCCTCGAGCGGCGTGCAACTGACGCCAGTCACGGGAACGCCGACCACGGGCCAGTACAGCGTGGACGTTGCGACGGGTGTCTACACGTTCGCTGCGGCCGATACCGGCCTCGGTGTGCTGATCAGCTACACCTACTCGGACGCGACGAACGGATCAACCATCGTGGTGCCGAACCAGTTGCAGGGCGTGCAGCCCACTTTCTCGGTCATCCTGCAGCGCTCCTACAACGGCACCGGCGAGCGCTATCTGCTCAACTCCTGCATCAGCTCGAAGTTGTCGCTGCCGACGCAGATGGCGAAGTTCGGCATCAGCGAGATGGACCTCGATGCCTTTGCGCCGAACGGCGCGAGCCCGCTCAGCATCTACACGGACGCTTGATATGCGGGGGGTGACCGTCAAGGTGCTAAATGGCGAGTACGTGGTGCCGGGGGTAACTCTCCGGCTTCACTTCGAGCACGAGGGCGCGCTCGAGGCGCTCGGCGCGGGCAGCACCGTTGCGCCGAAGGAAGCGAATCGGCTGCTGCTAGAGTTCGCGCTCGCCATCCTGCGGCAGAACTATCCTGCGCTGACCCGTGAGGAGTTCCTCGACGCCGCCGGCATGGCGGACGTGGGTGCGATCATCGGAGCCGCATTACCGCAGTCGGGGTATTCGCGCGGCCCTTTGGGGCAAGCGGTCAGCGGGCCGAACCCCTCACCCGCGCCGACCTCGTCGGATGGCTCGTCAACGCCACCGGTTGGCGACCCGGGGACATCCTCGACGGGTTAAACTGGCAGGATGTGCGGGAGCTTTCGGCCTATTGGCAGAAGCATCCGCCCATGCAGTGGCTCGTCGAGGGCTGGATGCGCGCGCAGGGATACCTCGACAGTGCCGAGCGGCGCGAGATGAGTGACGACGAGCTGCGAGCGTTTGCCACGGGTCGATAAAGCGAGATCATGGCTACCTACGACGAAGAAATCCGGGTTGCGATCATCGCCACGGCCGAAGGCGTGCAGGCCGGGACGGCCGAAGCGGCGACGGCTATCGAGGACTTCAATACTCGTGTCGGTGCCGCGCAGACGCAGGCCGCAGCGGCGTACACCGCATCTCAGCAGGCGTGGGTGGACGCGCAGGCTCGCGTCGGTCAAGTGCTGTCCGAGACTCAGACCGCCAGCGTGGCGCAGATCACGGGGGCGTATGAGGCCCTCAATGCCGCCCGCGATGCGAATCTGGCGAATGCTCAGGCTTACCTCGCCGAACTCTCGACCGCACAGCGAGCAGCCCTAGGGGTCGAGGACTACGCCGCGCAGGGAGCGGTACAGTCCCTTGCAGAGCAGGTCATTGCCGAACGCGCAGCTGCCGAAGCGGCGTACGAGTCGAGCGCGGCGCAGCTCGAGGCGGCCGCAGCCATGGACGCCGGTACCGTGGCGACCGAAGGCGATACCGCAGCGCAGGTCGAGGACACCGCTGCCAAGGTCGGCAATACCGGTGCCACGATCGGTCTCGCCGAAGCCGTCGGCGGTCTTGCCCGCGGGAACATCGGGATGGCCGCGTACGGCATGGCGCGCATGGGTATCGCGACGCGCATGATGTCGGCGCTGATGACGCCGGCCGGCTTGACGATCGCTGGGCTCACCGCAGCGCTCGTCGGCTTCGGGATCGCGGCCGTCGAGGGGTCGTTGCAGTCGCAGCGGCTCTCGGATGCGCTGCTCGTGACTGACGATGCCTCAGGCCAGACCATGGGGGAGCTCCAGGCCATGGCAGGCCAGCTCGCCACGGGCGACACGACCATCGGGGACGCGCGGGACACCATTCTCGCCCTGGCGCAGTCCGGGCGCTTTGCCGGGGATTCGTTCCGGCAGGCAGCCGCTGCCGCTGTGGACTTTGCCAGTCTCACCGGGCAGAGCACGCAGCAAGCGGCCAAGTACGTTGAGCAGCTCGCGACCGCTACCACGCAGCAGCTCATCAAGGCCAATGAGCAGTACCATTTTCTGAGCTTGGCGCAATTCACTCAGATCGAGAACTTGCGCAAGGAAGGGAAGCAGGCCGAAGCCACCGAAGCGATCATGGATGCGTTCTTCGGCGCGATGCACGCCCGGTCCCAAACCGCTATCCAGGACGAGGGCTATCTCGCCCATGCCTGGGACACCGTCAAGTCCGCCGTCTCAGGTGCCATCGCTGCGATGGAGGACTGGGGCAGCGTGCAGGCCCCGACGCAGCAGATTGCAGCTCTCGAGCAGCAACTCAAAGCCGTCGAGGCTCGCGACCCGAACAACGCCACGGGCGTCGCCACGCAGCTCGAGGCGCAGATCGCGCAGCTGCGTCAGGTCGAGCAGCAGCACCGCGCGACGGCTACTGCGGCCAGCGCTTCGGCGAGCGCGACCGACAATGCCATCTCCAAGCAGTTCGGCCTTGGCAGCGGCCACGGCGGAAGCGCCGGCGGTGGATACACCTACAGGGCGCCCGCAGAGTCTACCTCGAGCGTCACGCAGACGCTTGCCGGCGATCACCGCATTCTCGCCGCTCTCCAGCGCGATGCCGAGCGCCGGATCCAGATTGCCGCGCAGGTGAACTCGATCAACGAGAACGCCGCGCGCACTCACGCGCAGGCGATGCTCCAGGTTCACCTCGATCAGCTTCGCACCGAGGAAGCGCAGGGCAAGATCAGCCACGCGCAGGAACTCGCCGACGAGCA